>Ga0315268_10000596_pt1 | contig 42116 bp, 48 predicted proteins | sample C1_top_MG_FD_204535 | JGI IMG/M metagenome (GOLD analysis project Ga0315268, IMG submission 204535) | Sediment microbial communities from Yellowstone Lake, YNP, Wyoming, USA - C1_top | ecosystem: Environmental > Aquatic > Freshwater > Lake > Sediment | place: USA: Wyoming | collected 2017-08-01
GTGCGCCGGGAGGCGGCCCGGGCCGACCGCAAGGCCGGGCGCGACCTAACTTGGGTGAGGGCGGACGGCTCCGCCGAGGTGCGCCGGGTGGCGGCCTGGGCCGACCGCGATGCGGGGCATGACCTGTCCTGTGCGCGGGCCGACCGCGACGCCGAGGTGCGGCGGGAGGCGGCCTGGGCCGACCGCGAAGCGGGGCGCGATATATCCTGGGCGCGGGCGGACGGCGACGCCGGGGTGCGGCGGGCGGCGGCGTACGCCGACCGCAAGGCGGGGCGCGACCTGGCCTGGGCGCGGGCGGACGGCGACGCCGAGGTGCGGCGGGTGGCGGCCTGGGCCGACCGCTTGGCGGGCCGCGATATGTCCTGGGCGCGGGCGGACGGCGACGCCACTGTGCGCCGGGAGGCTGCCTACGCCGACCGCGTGGCCGGGCGCGACCTGACCTGGGCGCGGGCGGACGCCGACGCCGAGGTGCGTTGGGCGGCGGCGTAATGATTTTCATCCCGCGCCGCGCAACGGCGACGTGGGGATTTTCGCGGGATTTTCCCGCACCGCGGCCCCGGCGGATCGGGGCACAAAAAGGAGTCAAACATGAAAACCACTACCAAAACCCAGGCCGCGGCGCGGGCGGACAGCGACGCCTTGGTGCGCTGGGAGGCGGCCCGGGTCGACCGCAAGGCGGGGCGCGATATGTCCTGGGCGCGGGCGGACAGCGCCGCCGAGGTGCGCCGGGAGGCGGCCCGGGCCGACCGCAAGGCCGGGCGCGATGTGACCTGGGCGCGGACGGACGGTGCCGCCGAGGTGCGCTGGGAGGCAGCCCGGGCCGACCGCAAGGCGGGGCGCGACCTGTCCTGGGCGCGGGCGGACAGTGAAGCTATGGTGCGCTGGGTGGCGGCCTACGCCGACCTAGAGGCCCGGCTTGATGTGTCCTGGGCGCGGGCGGAGGCCGACGCCGAGGTGCGGCGGGCGGCGGAGGATTGACTTTCATCCCGCGTCCGGGAAACCGGGCACGGGGATTTTGCGGGCTGTCGCCCGCGCCGCGGCCCCGGAGGATCGGGGCACAAAAAAGGAGCCAAGCATGAAAACCGTGGCGCTCAAAAAAATCCTCAAATTGAAATCCTACTACGGTGCGGCCCGAATGCGGGAGATTTACGCCGGGCGAAAGACCTGGACGATAGTCCAGATCATCCAGGAAATCGGCCCGAAATATGCCATTCCGCCTAAAGACCTCATCTGGACGGCCTTGCGCAAAGACTTTTTTACACCGCGGGCGTTGCGTTTGCTGGCCTGTAAGTTTGCCACGCGGGCGTTGTCCCGGGTGGCTAATCCCGACCCCCGCAGCGTGCGGGCCGTCGAGGTAGCCCGCCGCTACGCGGTTGGGATGGCCACGGATGCCGAGCTGGACTCGGCCCGTGTGGAGGCTGAGGCGGCATGGGAGGCGGCGGCGGGGATGTTTAATAATACAACGGGGCCGACCCGGGCAGCTTGTGCGGTGGTGGATGTGGATGCGGACGCGGCGGCGACGGCGACGGGGACCTATGCGACGGAGGAGGAGGAGGTGGCGGAGTGCGCGAACCAAATCTCGGACATTATGGCGGCGGCTCTCGAAGACGAAGAGGCCGGGAGATAGGCATAAATGTGGCTATTCCTACCTTCAACATACTCTCCATCTGCACCGGTCTTGGAATGCTCTACACCGGAGTCCTGCTCGCCCTTGAACGGCGCGGCATCGCCGGTCGCGTTGTGGGTTGCGTTGAAAGGGAAGCATGTGCAGCGTCCGCTCTCGTGGCCCGGATGGAAGCGGAGGCCGCGGGTGCGGCTCCTGTCTGGGACGACATTGCCACGTTCGACGGCAGACCATGGCGCGGATGTGTGGATTGCCTCACTGCGGGCCTCCCGTGCCAGCCTTACTCCCTTGCCGGGAAACGTGCCGGCAACACCGACAATCGAAGCTGGGGAGCGTCCGGGGGTGAGGACGGCCCCGTGTTCCACACCGTCCGCATCATCGACGAAGTGCGCCCCGCCGTGGTGTTCTTCGAGAACGTTCCAGCCTGGGTTACCGGGGGACACTTCCGACGATTTGGCGAGGCGCTATGCGGACTGGGTTATGAGATCAAAGACCCGATCTTCCTGGCTGCGGAAGACACTGGCGCGCCGCATCGGCGCGAGCGGGTCTTCGTCTTGGCCGTCAACCAGGGCGGTAGATTCGCAGCGTGGCGGGAATCATCCAGGTGCAACCGACAGCTTAACGGGGGCTACGAAGGCTTGGCCCACGAGCAACGCCAGAGACGCCAAGGGGATCGACCAGCACCACCACGAGGGGGCAGCGGGGAACAGCCTACCCAATGCGGTAGTCAATTGGGCGACGGCCCAAGCGCACGACATTCGCAAACGGGGGGCGGGAAACCGCTTAAATCCGTTGGGCGGTGGGGCGTGTCTGGCGACGGAGGTGTGCGAATTACCCTTTATCCGCCCGGGCGCGGCGACGAATCCAACCCCGACCACCCCGACTTCCGCGCTTGGGCTGCTATTGCAGAGCTGGGCCCGACCCGAATGCCCGCGATTGAATCCCGTGTTCCAGTGGTGGTTGATGGGCTGGCCTTCGCCAACGCTGATCTTCTCCGCATCGGCGGCAACGGAGTGGTTCCGCTGGCGGCAGCAATCGCTTTCGATGCTCTGTTTTTTGCTTGACGATTGAGTATTTTTTCATGGGTTACGACAAGCACCCCAGCCAACTCGCCGCCGAGCCGCAGCTACAGCCCCACTATATTGGGGTGTTTTCCCACGCCCGACGCAGCAGCCAGCGGAAGGCGGATTCCATGCCCAATACTCCCGCCAGGGCCAGACCGGGCATGGTGATGCAGGCGGTGATTCCGACCCGCAGCTTTACCGCCCAGCCGCGCGTATCAGCTTCCCGCCCCAGGTGGGCGATAATCTCGTCCGCGTGTTCCTGACACCCGGCGACGCCCCAGGCGTCCATCTGGGCGGCCAGCGTTTGGCAACGGCAGGATGGTTTGCCGGTGGTGGGGTCGATGGCTTCATTTACGCCCAGGGTTGCGAGCAGTTTTTTTAGTTCGGTTCCGGGGCCGGTCTTGGGCACGGCGGCTTCGGTGCCGGTTGCCGCCGCACGGTGGGCGATATTTCGGTGGGGCGTCGGAGCGGTCTTCCACGCGGCCCCTTGGCCGCCGCCATCCGCACAATGCCAGCATACGCCGTGCGAGCAGGTGGTTTCCGACCCGCCGTTCTTACGACAGCGGACGCCGTTGGGGAGTAGTTCGATGAGGTGGGGGCAGGTCATTAGGACACCACCACGTTAGATACTGTAATATTAAAAGACTCAGTTATATCGCAGTTAGATGACTTACCCACATAGTCACCTACGGGGGATTGCCCGGATGATTTTATGGCAAGCGGAAAAAAATTAGGGTCAACAGGCAGCATTACCTGCCACCGACATGGCGGTGTAGTCGCCAGGTTTAGAAAGATAGGGTAATATCTATCTGTACCGCACTGAGCATCGTAAACACCCCACTCGCAGTCGCTTATTTTTGGGAGTGTGGCGCTAAAATCGCAATCCGCAAGTACCGTGGGTGTGCCCGTGCAACCCAAATTGGACCAATTAGTCGCCAGTATGTGCCCACTCACCTGATACTGATCGAGCAGCGGCCCTGGCGGGGTGTCGCTGACATAGCCGGTACAGTTGCAGGGGGCCGCATCGCAAGCAGCATCCGCACAGCTTGCCAGCGCCGTGAAACTGCCGGTTATCTCCGCACCCGTGGGCGTGGCGTCCATGCGCCGAAACTTCCAGCATTTACCGGAACCATCCTGGATTGCCCCCGTGGTGGGGCTGCCCATCGTCGCGTCCCACGTTGACTTGAGCATCCAGCCGTCGGAACCCACACCGTCGCAGGGCTGCAAAATAATCAGCGAACACGCCGCACAGGACGCCGCGGCCGTCCATGTGCCCGAAGCCATGTTCATCCACGCCGCCCGAAATGTAAGCGGATCGAGCACCTTAAAGCACCAACCAGCCGGGGATTTAATCACACTACCAGGGCTGACCGCCGGAGTCACGGAGTAACTATCGTTCGTGCCCGCCGCCACAACCCAAATACCAGGCTTCCAGGTTTCCGCCGTACCGTCGGCCGTGTAGCAGCGCACGAGCTCGTACACGCTCTGGCCGGGAGTGCCGCCCGGTGGGGGGGGCCACTTCCCGATGCTGACTGCGCCGCCACCCCCGGCATTAAATCCACCCCCACCGTTGTCGCCCGTGCCCGTGCCGCCGCGACACGCGCCGCAATTAGGGTACATGACCTGGGGCATGGTGGTAACCGCGCCCTTGGGAATCTTCGATCTTGTGCATGCAATGTTGACAAACCAGCAATCGTCCCGGAAATAAAAGTACCCCGATGCGGAAATATCCGCACACTTGATCCAGAGATCAAGGCTCGCAGGCGTGGAGTTGCCCGCGCAGCGAAACGCCTTATACCCACACGCTGAATCCGGCATGGGGCCGCACTTGCACGTGGCACAATCATCCCAGGATTCAACCATCGTAACGATCAATGCGCCCACGGGAATACGCACCGGAGTCGTGGCCGGATCAATCGTGTAACACCAGCCCATCTGATTAAAAGCCTTGCGCGTGGCGGGCAACCGATCCGTCTCGACCCACAACGCCGGGGCTTGGGCGATGTTGATCTGATCCGGGCACAATACCGCCGGTACCCCCGTCAGGCACGCCCCGCAGCCGGAATAGATATTGGGCGGGTTGGGATAGATAAACGCCCCCGCGGGCATGGTGGTTTGCGCCCCCGCCGGGTCCAGCGTGTAGCAGATGCCGTCCAACGGGAATGTCCGCGTGGAGGTGGGTAGAAATATCCGGGGACACCAGACATCCTTGCGCGTGGCCCAGCCCGGCAAACCGTCCTGACCGGTACACGGCACCGCCTGTACCCCATCGGTGCAGTCCGCACAGGAAGCGAACGAGCCGGATACCAGGATAATGATCGCATCCGGCGGGAGCGTGGTCACCTGTGTGCCACTGGAGGAAACGTGGTAGCACCGCTGGCCATATGTGTGAATCGTCGTGCCGGTCGGAAGATGGTTGCACGGAACAAACACGCGGCGTCCACCGGTGTGCCCGGCGCAAAGCGTCGCCTCGATGTAACACGGGGCCGGGGGATTCACCGGCGGCGGAGGATCGGGCGGATGAGGTACGCCACCCCCACCGGGGCCCCAGCCGCCACCATCGCTATTTCCTCCGCCGCCGTGGGCATTCGGGTCACCACCGCCACCCTCACCCACCGCGGCCGCATTGATACAAGTTGTGCAATCCGGGTATTGCGTGCCTGTGGCGGTAGCCGTAAGCGCTCCCTTGGGCAGATAGTTACGCGCCCCGGACGGATCAATAGTATAGCACCACGTCTGCACGGGGATTACTTTGGTGGCCGGGGGCAGGTCGTTTTCATGCACCCAGACATCCGGGGCGCTGCTCGCGTTCGCCTGTCCGGGGCATAGTACAGCGTGAACATATTTGCACAGCCCGCCGCGAAAACACTTGAAAATCCACCAGCTCACGGGCATGACCCTCCGGGATTATTCGGGGCCTGAAAATCATAGAGCGTATTCGGGGGTGTGGCACAGTCCAAATACGCCCGGATTTCCACCACCGCGCCGCTGCCTATGGGAAGCAGCGTGATAGTCGGCGGAAGATTACTTTGATTGTCGCCGCTACCCTGGATTCCCGCCGCGGAGTTGTTAGCTTCCATCGTGTTGTAGGCGGTGCCGGTGCGCCCGCCGGGCAACGTCTGCCATGCTCCCGCCAGGCCCGGCATCGCCTCCTCAAACGTGTAGCTCCAGCGATTTGACCCGGCCGCGCCTATCTGCGCGCTGCCGGTGATTTTCGACCAAAAGCGCGGACTGGCATACTCAAAATTAACCGTACCGTCATCGCCAGGCATGGGCACAGCCCCACCATCAAGCAGATTATATTCGCTGAACCGCGCGGCATCGGGCCAGAATTGCAGGGATTCCTGGTCGGCCCGCAGGGGCAGAGCCAAGCCATGACGCTGAACCACCGTAAACCAACCATCCCGATCCATCGCCACGCGGACGCGGCGGATCGTTGCCCCCGGTACAAACGGGTAGCCGCCAATGAATGTCCACGTGTCATGCGGGATGTTTACCCGCCGGAAAAAATTGGTTGTCCGTTCGGAGGCGATGTTTGCGATCTCGGTGGCGTTGTCCGACCGGGAGTAATAGTCGTTCACGTTCAGCCGGGCGGTGCCATTGCCTCCAGGGATCGGGTTGGCTGCCGAGTTTGACAGCATGTACCGATCCGTATCGCCCAGGGGGATCGGATATTGGAGAAATCGGCAAACCGCCGCCGCCGGGCACAAGGCCGCCGAAGTAATATCCCGTGCCACATTACATCCCTCATGTCCGGCCTTGGCCGCAAGATTCGCCAGGATGGTCAATTGATAGTCATCGGTGTAATTAAGCTGGCTGATCGCATAGGCCCATCCTCCCCACGGGTTGCACACCAGCCGCAGGCCCAGAGGCCGCAACAGGCGGTCTAACATATTTCCTGGGGAACTATCGGCATAAACGTTCTGGGGTTTCCAGACCGGCGTATAGGGCAGCTCGGCGGTGATGCCGAGCTGTGCCGTCAACGCCGATATAATCGTCGCAAAACTGGTGCCGTTCGTGGCGTTACCGGCGAAACCCATAGAATAGGTTTTACGATCCACCCCCAAGACGTTGTAGTATTTTGCGGTATATGCTCCCCGTGCCCAAAACCATTGCTCGCCACGCAGCAAGACCTCATAAATCGAATCGCTCAGGCCGTGTTGCACTACGGATGCCTTGATAACATATAGCTTGGTTCCGGTTGCCAGCGTGCGCCCATCCGCGGTGGTGGGATTGTAAAGGTCCATGGTCTGCCCGCTCATGGAGATGCCTACGGGTGACGCTCCCGAACGGGTTTCGGACGGCAGGGCCTGGAATTGCGTCGCGCTCATCCACACGCGGGCCTTAACCGGCTCGGAACCTTCGCCGATTTCGATATAGGCTTCCCGCTGATCCGGGGGCAGGCACAAATCCACGGGTAAATGGCAACACGGATAAGTTTTGCCGCCGCTGACAAGGCCAAGCGTGTTGACACCGAAAGCCAATATCAAACTCCCAAAAGGATAACCGCATATTTCAGGGCAGGAATCACCGCCGCCACGCCGCCAGAAGATGATGAGGAAGAACTTGAACTCGAAGAGCTTGATCCTATGGGCAGCACGATACTTCCCGTCAGCCGCAGAATCTTGTGCGTGCCGTCCACGATGAATCCGGTCGCGTCGGGTTGATTTGCGTTCAGCCAACCACCGGCGGCAAGCAACAGTTGATTGGCGGGGGAACCCAACCACGTATCGAACGGGTTGGCTCCGCCGCCCAGCTTCAATGTGTAGTCGATGGTTTGCGTCTGATTGACCACGGCAATAAAGTTGATACGGCTGAAGGATACGATGCCGGTCGGGGCTGGGGCACCATCCGTAACCAGATTAGTCAGGTCATAATCCACAATCTGCCCATCGGTCAAAGTGCCCGTAAGAGACAAGATTTGCTGCCCTTGGAACCGGTCCGTGCCATCGGTATATTGCGTCTGCGGATTGGTTGTAATGTCATACCGCGCGGGCTGACCGCCCGCCGTGCGGCCCATAGACATATTCATAATCAAACGTGTCAAGGAGGATTCCAGAGCCATAAATCACTCTTCGGTTATCCCGGCCAAATCTCCGGGGCGGTTGTTGGATAGCGGCATTTGCACGATGCCGTTCGGGATCACAGGTAGCCCGTCCGAGTTGTTGGGGTATTGCATGGCGGCTTTCACCTGATACGCATTGACCGTGGCATTACTAAGTGCGGGATGCACGGGAATGGCTAAGTCCGCCATGTTAATCAGCGGCCACGTCGCGATGTACTTGAAGCACCATGCGGTTGAAAACTCCAGCGTAGCACCGTCGGCCATGACGCGGGGCGCGTGTTCCGTGACTTCCTCGTAACCCCGCGACAGCGTGCGCGTGCTTTCTGTGGTCAGAACATTATTCGGCGGGTAGGGCACCACGGGGGCCGCCCCCAAGCGCCGGGCAGAGCCCATCTGGATAATCATCATCGACGGCGAGCAGGTTTGCTGGATTATATCCCGCGGCGCGGCCGTGGGAAACGTGTCCGCCGTCACCTTGAGCAGCTCAAGATTGCGGTTGAGGATGTACCGCCAACTTTCGACGTAAGTAACATATGGGTATGCGCTTTGCCCATTGCTCCAAAACGATGATTGCTTTTCTTGCAGGGAGGTTCCGTCACCCGCCGGGTTCGTTCCATTGCTGGCGGGCGTCACCCCGCCCTTGTTTTCCGTACCCGCCGCCGATGCTCCGGTGTTCATCGCAATCGGCCCGTTGGTCTGCGGGATCAAACCCGCCGAACCACCGACGCCTTCCAGGTAAGAGGTGCCATTGCTGGGGGTGTATGGGACATCATCCCCCGCCGCGTTCTTGATTGACTTGGGATCGGCGTTGGGCATATCTTTTACGTCACGAAACAGCCCGGCCATGACGTTTAGTTTAATTTTCGTAGGCCCGTTGGCGGCGGAACCGGTATCCTTGTCGGCGGCACTGATAGCCTGCGTAAGAGTCGATATCGTCATCGACATAGTGTTGTCGAATAGGCTGTCATCAAGCGTAAAGTTGGTCAGAAACTCCGCGGGTGCCTGGTTGGTTTGCGGCTTGCCTTGATTTGCTTGCGTGGATGCGGCCAAGATCGGAAAATAATAATTTCCCAGCGCAATCAGATAGTCGTAAATAGCCTTCTTGGGAATGTCCGGCGGCGCGGAAAATTGGCATTGCAGGGTTTTAGTCAGATTAAGATTCGACCGGGCTACATGAAAAGTTGCATGTCCCGCGGTCAACGGTGCCGGCAACGTCCGCCACATCTGCCGATCCACCACCTGAAAATCAAACGTCTGCCCGTCCGGGGATAGACGGTAGTTCGTCCGTGCCCGCTTGAAGCCCTTGGGCAGCGTCGGCCAGAACAGCGGCGCAGCCATGACCGTGCCGGCTAAATCGACCGTGGAGCGGGCGTGTACCCGTCCCGTGATCGTGCGGATGGTCTTGAAGTCTTCATCCTGGTCGTAGCTGAAAGCCCACCAGAACTCATCTATATCGGAAGCATTCGACCCGTAGTAGTTGACGACCGTGGAAAACTCCATCGTAATCTTAGCTGAACGCCCATTGAGAATCTCGGTAAACGTGAGATTCATCGGTTTCGGCCCCCAGTTGCGGTCGATGAGCGTGGCCCCGCTGCCGGGTGCGCCCACCTGCCATAAGACCGTGCTGTCGTTCATAATCGTCAGTAGTCCGCGCGGTTCCACCAGGGCGGTACGAATCTCGCCCAAGGTGTAATGCGTGAGGTTTGGCGTGGGTGTTAACGGCACCACGGCGGAGACGGCGAATATCAGGTTGTACCCCTGCAACGTCCGGCCTGTGCCGTCATAGACCGCCTGCCCGCGATAGGCGACATGGGCCAGCGGGAATACCACCGATCCGCCAGCGAGCGTTGTATAGGTGACCGAAAATCCCATAGCTTAAATCCTCGAAGTCGCCAGTTGCCGGGACATAAACGTTCGCCACCAGCGGGCGTTGTGGATGTTCGCCATAGAAGACCGTACTTCATCGGTGAATTGCATCAATTCCATCGACAGTCGTTCTTCGTCCGCCGCCTGAATCTTCATGTTTTCGCCCCAGTGCATGTTGATCGTGCCCGCTGAAGGTCTGGGAATCACCCGCCCAGCTTGGGCCGCTTGTTCGATGGTGGAAAGCCCCGATACCCCGCGCATGGTCGGGGTGACATCGCGTGCCCCCCTCGGCCCGCCCTGATATCCCCTGCCCTCAAACCCCTTCCCCGTGTCTTTGCTGGCAAAATCCCGCCAGACTTGGAGAAACGCTTCCTGGCCCTGATGCTCAATTTCGCTGGGGTCTTTGCCCTGCTTCTTGGCCTCAAAACGAACCTTATTTGTAAATTTTTCCCATTCTTTGTCTGATAACGTACCCGCCTCTCCCGCGTCAATCAGCTGTCTTAACTCAGAGTTCTCCTCCGTTGGATCACCAAATATATCCACAAGAGGACTTAACAAACCAGGATGTCTGTACATACCCAAGTTTCGCGCCGTGGCGAGAATGTTAGCGCGGGTGTCTTTGACCACCTCGGGAGTTCCGGAGGTAAGTGTTGCCATCTGCTGCCATCGTTGGCGTTCGGATAATGGCCCGGACAACTGCTGCCCCTGCATCACGCCGTACCCCGCCTGAAAATACTGCTTCTGGAAGTTCAGCCCCGCAATCGTGGGGTTGTATTGGCCAAGGTTCTGCTGCAAGGTGTCCAGCCCGGCACTGTATTGTGCCGTGTTGTTAAACTCCGCATTCGAGTATTGCGCGAACCAATTGAGAATCGGTATGCCGGTCAAGATCGACTGATTCTGCGCGGCGTAAGCCGCCAGGGGATTGCCGCCCATCGCGGTATTGATTGACGCCATGCTGATCCCCTGCGCGCGGGCCTGGGCCTGCAGCATCAGCGACGGAATGGTCTGAATTAACGCTCCCGCAATCTCCGACACCGCTACGCCCAGAGCACCCCCAGCCGCCGCCATGCCCGCCACGCCCAGGGAGCCGCCCAACCCGGATGCCACGGTGGACAATAATCCCGACACGATGCCCGATCCGCCCGTACCGCCGCCCTTGGGGATGGGACTCGCCTCCGCCAGTGAAGCACTCCCAAACCCCACCGCGCCGGGGATACCGGAAATATACGAAAAGTTGGGTATCGCCCCGGACGTGATTCCCGATCCGCCAACGCCTGTGCCGCGTGGAATATTCTGCGGAGCTGAACTGGAGGTGCTGGAGTTGCCCGCAAAAGCCCCAGCCACCGCGGCCTGGGCCGCCGTGGTATCGACTTCCACCTTATATTTGATCGTGCGTTCCATCGTCGGTATTCGGTAGAGCGTTGCCCTGATATGGTCGTGAGGTTCGGGCCAGTTCCCGCAGCATATCGCGCGTCAACTTGGCCGTGTCCGCACGCTTCCACGTCAGGCATTCGTATAAATCCCGGATGCGTTCCAAGCCGGATTCCCCGCCAAACGCGGCCCCCATATCGTAGATCATCCGCAGGCTGGCTTCAGCATCCATAGCGGAAACGTTCAGCATCAAGCCCTCCAGAATCATCTCCATATCCAACGGTTCGCCTCCGTCGCCGTCAATCACTACGCTGTCCAGGGGGATCAGGCCGGGGTATTGGTGGAAGAGTCCGGCGACGGAGGCGAGTTTTTTTTTAGATCATTTTTACGCTTGACCTCGGCAAAGAATACGTCGGACAATATTTTCCAGCTGGTTGACGGCACACAGAACGTCGGAACCCGCAGGGCCGTGCGAATCGCCGCCTCCACGTGTTCGGGCGTCGGTATGTCCACCGGCCATTGCGGATCACCCGCTTGCACACCCGAATCCAAAAGCTCAAAAAACTTTGTCCAACCGTTCTTTTCCGATCCGTCCTGGTTGTTTTCGCCGCACGGCTTGAACAGCGTCGGCACCACGCGGTTGAACGCCAGGTACACGCTGTCCAGGTCAAGGACGACCTCCACAGACTTGCCCGCATCATCCGTGACTTCATAGCTGAAGACGGAATTGTCCAGATTGGTCAGGTTATAGGTGCGCTTGGCCATGATTTCCTTTCGGGTTTAGGTTTCAGTGTACGCTTTACCGGTGCTATCGACCAGCACCAACCAACGGTTGATCGGGGTGTTGATCCGGTTATTCAAGTTGAACGCCCCGCTATCGAGTTCGGGAATGCACAGCGGGAAAGTGAAAGTTACCAGCCCGGGCTTGGCAACTAGCGGAGTCAAGACAATCGGCACCGCCAAGTTATCCACCACCACAAGCTGACCAATTTTATCCATCGTGCCGATAACGGACTCAAATAGATTGGTCATTTTGCTCCGTGCCGAATTGTTCCACTCGGCGGCCTGAAACTCAATGCGCCAGTTGCCGCCCCGGACGGTCGCGTCAACAATGGAATCGCCGAACTTGTCGGTGCGCACATAATCAAACCCGTTGGTAGGCCGCAAACTGAAGCCTGCGAACGTCATGCCCGCGTCCACGCCGCCGATTTTGATGCTGTACCCGCCCGAACGAAAATTATTAGCCATGATGCGTACCTCAGTTAACTGGAGGAGGAACTTGACGATTCGGGATTGATCCACGTCGGCAGATTGACGGTCTGCGTGCGCGGCAATTCCATAGCAAAAACAACATCGTGCATAAGTGTCCGCTGTAATACGCCTGATTCAGCGTCAAACCACACGGTCGGGGTTTCCCCGGCGTAAAACGGAATGCCCTCAATCAGTCCGCCCAGATCGGTAAAGGCAAACAGCGCACGCACGAGATCGGTGTAGTCGAGGATGCCGTCCGACGCTTCCGTCAAAGCAATCTCGGACATGCCGTGCAGATCCAGCTTGAGCCGCTGCCAAAGAACGGTTTCGATGCGTAGTTGTTGCATCAATGCCCCGCCCTCTTGCGCGCCGACGCCTTCGCCGTAGGGCGTGATCGAACCAGCCACCACTTGCAATACCCGCCAATCCTGGCCTTCGATATAGGCGGCTTGCGCCGACGGATAACATTGCGCCTCGGATAACAGCAGGCTCACGCGCAGAGCTTCCACCCAACGTGCAATTATCAGGCGCGGCGTGTTGTCGTAAGTTGTCCACGTCATCGCGTGATTCCGAAAATCTCGTCCAACGCCTCAACCTGGGCGTCCTGTTCGCCCGGCGAATCGGGCAACATGGGTCGGGGCAGGATGGTTACTTTCTTAAGAAAGATGAAGTCCGGCGTACCGTCTTTGTATTCGGCGCGCCGGGCATCCCAAACTTGCAATCGCCCATCCTTGAGCCGGCCTTTTTTCAATTGCTGGTATGCTTGGGTTTCCCCGGCCTGGTTGGTGCGCGGTTTGGCGTAGGTGAATCCCGCCACCACTTTTTCTATGGTCGCTCCACGCCGGCCGCGTTGGAAAAACTTGATGTTTCCCGTCAGCCGTTGGGAGGTCTGGGCCACGTCTGATATCGGGATGAACAGGGCCTTGGCCTTGACCGGGCGGATGGTCGCTCCGGTTTGATGCGTGGCCGCATATGGCAACGCTGATTCGATCTCCGCGCCATTAAACGTTGGTTGGGCGTGAAACGATTTGAGCAGATTGCCCGTGGCTCCCGTCAGGGGTTGCGTTTTGGCCGTGTGGACGCCCATGCGCGTGCTGAACTTGTCCGGCCAGCGTGTCCCGCCGGACGTTCCCAACGTGATGAATCGCTGTTTAACCTGCGTGTGCAAAAGCATGGCCAGCGTTCGCTTGTGGCTCTGGGTCAACGTGATGTCCGCCGCGATTTTACGTTGCTGCTCGGGCGGTAGGATGTACTTCAAGCCGTGCATTTGCGGGGGTTTCCGGGGGTTTTCCTCACGGGCCGAGCTTGCCTTTGCTGGTCTCAAAGAGGGTGTTTATCCCGCCATAACCGGCGGGGAGATTGTCAAACTGGCTCGTGCCCTTGTCCGTCCAGGAACTATCCAGCATGATGGTCAACGCGCGGGGGCTGCCGGGTAGAACCACCCGCCCATCCATAAGCATGTCGATCCAACGATCCGACCATTCCAAGTCCGCCTTGACGCCTTGCGGGGTATCCGACCGCCGCTGATAAAGAAACTTCAATGCCCGTGTCGCCACCCAGCGGGTCAAAATCGCATCCACCACGGGCAGGGGCAGCGCCCATCTTCCGGCCAGCGCCGAATCCAATTCCGAGGCCGCCGTATCCAAAAGTAATTGCAGGTTGTCGCTGTTGGGCGTCCGCGTGCCGACATCGTTGGATAGTTGACCACTGAGCCGATTGTCATACAGCGCGGTTAGTTGCGCCAGGGTGCAATAGTTGTTCGCCATAATCGTCAGCCCCTAAAAAAGCATCCCCCAGCCGATTTCAGGCCGGGGGATGTCAGGTTGCCGGATATCGGCCCCACTTCAGGTGTCCCTCACCCTCAGGTCGAGGAGGAGCTTGTATTGCTGGGCGTCACGCGAATCAGCGTGTACCACGGGCCGGGTACGACGTTGTAGTAGGCGCGGGCGGACACGTCGAACTTCTCCCGCTGAATCACGCTGGCCTGGGCATTGGAGCCGATAGCGTTCAGGTTGTGGTCGATGCTGGCCGAAGCGAACATGGCAGCCGCGCCTTCGGACAACTTGAACCCCAACGCATCGGACGCCTTGGCCGCCGCATCAATATTTTCTTGCGGATTGTACTGGTTGCCAAACATGGTCAGGTCGCCCGGCGGGGCGTAGGTCTGGTGAATGAACGGCTTGATCCCCAGCGGGTCGTTGACGATGGCGACATAGTAGTCCGTCTGCGTCACCGGGGTAACGGTTGTTCCGGCCACATCGTCCACAACTTTTTCGGCAAACGGCGAGCAGAGGACATCCTTGACGAATTGCTGCGATACGTTGGTCGTCTGACTGATGACGCTCATTGGGGTCTGGAAGGCCAGACGCATCGCGGGCCGCATGAAGGACGGGGCGATGACGACGATATTATCCTTCGGGTCAATGTAAGGGTTTATGAATTGACCGTTGGTATTCTGGAAGGTCGAGAAAGCGTCGATGACCAACGCCAGATCATTTTGCAGTTTCTTGGCCAGAACAGCCTGATCGTTCAGGCTGTAATTCAGGAAGTCCGCACGGGTCGCGGGCAGGTTGCCGCGCACAATGTTCGACTGGTTGCCATATGCGCCGGCGGCATGCGTGTCGCTGAAGATGGGCTTACCGTCCAAAGTCATGGTATAGCTCACACCATCATTGCTGGTAAGCGTGGCACTGGAGGCCGTGGAGCCATTCAACAGGGCGGTGAACAGCGTGAGGTCGGGGGCCTGGGCGAGGATGATACCCAGCCCCTTAAGATAGGCGGTAAACGCGCCGATCTGGTCAGTCTCGACATCCAGGCGATTCAACTCGGACCAATTCTTGAACAGGACATTCGGGATGTTCAATTGAAAACTCGGCGCGGAGGTGGAGCGCATGGTACCGGCGTAGGGCGATAAATTGGGGGGAGCGCCCAGAAAGGTATATGGCTCAACCTGACGATGTACCACCCGGTGCATGGCCAGCTTGGGATAGACCAACTCCTGGCTGCGTGGGGCGAATGTTCCAAGTAGGGCGGCGTTGGCAAGACCAACCTGGGAGACCGTGGTATTGCTGATGTAGGCCATTGTAAAACTCCTGGTTTATGTTGTGCCGGGTTGCCCCACACGGTGGGGATTTTGGTTTAGGCCGCGGTGCGGTGCGGATCAACAGCTACGGTGGTGGCGGACAGGGCGTCTACAACCACACCCGCGATTACCGCATTCCCGGCGGTGGTGGTAACGGTTTCCTCATCGGTGAAATACACCAGCTTGCCGCGCCAAGTCTTATCCACGCTGGAACCCTTAAGGATGAGGGTTTCAATGGCTTGCACGGATTGAATGGTGATGTTGATGGCGGCGGCCAGGCCGGCGGAGTTGTCGACGGTAGCGCTGGCCACGCCAAGGAACTTAAGGCCCGACGTGTTCGCGGCGTTGACCGCGTTGCCGGACGCATCCGCGCATACGCAAGCCCCGGCGTAAATCTTGGTCGATGCCGCCATAGGAACTGTAATGTAGTTGGTTCTGCCGGTGGTGGTGTTTTTGCTGTTTGTAAGCGCCATGATGAAAAACTCCCGTATCTATGGTTGCAAATAGTTGGACGGTTAGGGGGATTACTTTTGGGTCAGGCCGAGCATGATGCGGGCCACGTCGGGGTTAATTCCGAGCCGGGCGCATTGCGCGACGGCGGCTTCGGCGGAGAAGTTCAGCGCCCCGGCGACGGCATCTTTCGGGTCGTCGCTGAGTCCTCTGGTCAGGGCGGCAGTCAGAGCGGGGGCGGTGGTTTTGGGGGTGGACAGCACCACGGCCTTGATTGCGCCAACTACGGCGGGATTGCCTTGGCAGGCGTTGAATTGGGCGTTCACTTCGTGCGCGCTGAATTGGTGCCCTTCTTTAATTGCGCCATCAACGAACTTGGTGAAGTCGGCGTGGGCGGCTTCGGAGGCAAATCTGGCGATGGCCTCGCTTTGCATCACGGTGACTTCCTCCAGACGCGCAATCTTGGCCGCATAGTTCTGTTCGTCTTCCGTCGGCTTTTCGTTCGGTAGCACAGCGTTGGATTCATCTTTGCGTTCCGGGATGTCCTTGAGGGCCTCCTCAGCATCGCCGTCATATGTGAGATGCCATTTGCCTTTCATATCCCGATTTTTGTAAATGGTCGACTTCTTTCGTGGTTTGGCGGCGTAGTCTTTGTCGCTGTGCGCATCATCGCGTTGGGCGGCAATAGCCTTGATCGCATCTCCGGTGTTTTTGCCGGACATGGGATGCCCGGCAAAATCAGCGTCGGCTTTGTCCTCCTTGTGGGCCTCGTCCCAATCCTTGCGGGCTTCGGCGATTTTCTTTTCGCTCTCCGGCTCACCCGCCTCCGCCGCGGCGTAAGCGGCCATAAGCTTTTCGGTGGCGGCGCGTTTCTGAGGGTAGTTGTTCATGGTGGGACTCCGCAAGGGTTGCAACTGTGAAGGTTCGGTGCTGAAACACACCATTGTTTCGGACGCTGCGTAACGGACTTCCGTGTTTGGTAGGTGGGACAGAGCCGGAGCATGAGCGCCCAGGAGGGCCAGATGCCCGATGCGCTCGTTCAGGTTGCCGGCGTCGGCCACAATTCCAGGTGACAAACCGATAATTTTGGCTTGGGCCCAAGCGTCGGCGATATCGGCTTGCAGCCCCACGATATCGCATTCGTAAGTGTTTGGATCACCGCTGACGGCACGATATCTGATGGCTTTGCCAAATGCGGGCTTGAACTCGCCACCTTTGGTCGGATGATCCAGCACCACGCCCGTGGCCCGACCGCATGTGGCATATTCGGCATTGGTGTTTTGCGCGATTTTTTGGATGCGTTTCAGGTCAAGGATGCTGTTCGGGTCGCTCCCCTTGATGGCGTTGGGATACAGCATGGGAACCCCGCGCACAACGAACGTTCCATCCGGTTGCTTTTCCAGTTTACGCACGTTGACCTTGCCGGTCAGATTCGGGCCGAGTTGTTTCCAGCCGTCGACGGTTTCGTACCATCCCGCCCGCTGGACATCGCGCCACGCCTGTTTTTCCACTTCCGCGGGTGCCAAACCTTCATCCCGGTAACGCTTACCAGCGTCGGTATAAATGGTTTGCACAGCGTCAGGCATAGCGGCGGACGACAGATTCATAAAACTTAAACTAGACTAAGCCTAAGCGACTTACAAAAAAATGGGCTTACTAATTGACGCTGTATAATAGAAACACTAAAGTTGAATTATGGAATCCATAGACATAACCTCGGTATCGTCACCCCAGGTCGGAACCGTTCCCCAATTATTAACGGTCGGTTTAATTGCCCGGCGGTTTAATTCCACGATTGCCAAAGTGCAATATGTGATTAAATCCCGCCGTATCGTACCCACCGCGCGGGCGGGCAACATGTTTGTTTTTGACCCGGCGCAAGTGGAAAAAATCCGCCAGGCGTTGAACGCTATTGCCGCCCGGCATTGAAAGGAACCATATGGATGCCATTTGTTTGATCGGCCATCCGTCGCATTTCGGCGGGGCCGACACGGAAGCGTTGGATGCGTTGAAGTTGTGGAGCCGCATGGGGCTGCAAGTCCACATTCTCCCGACCGGGCCAATCTCGGACGGGCAGCGGGAATTGCACCTGGAAAAGCTTGGGTATGTCTATCATGCCGTTCGCGATTGGCCGTCGCTTCAGGGGCTGCATGGGATTGCGTACTGCAACGAGAAGGCGTTGATCGACGCGGACACGATCCGGCGTCAGGCCCGGTCATTTACCTGGGTCGGTACGATGTGTTGGACGTGGCCGAAGTGCCTGCAAATGTCGAGCAATGGTTCCATCAGTCTTCATCTATACCAGACCCAGCATCAAATGGATGCCGTGCATCGGGAGATTTGTCAGGCCGCGCCCAAAGCTCGCGGCTTGGTGATCGTGCCCTATTTCGACGCGGACGATTTCCCGTTTGTCGATCCTGAATCACGCCCGCAAGACCGCTTCACTTTTGGGCGCATCAGTCGCCCCGATCCGGCCAAGTGGCACAAAGATCAATTCGAGATTTACCGACGTTTTGCTTCGCGGCGACCCAAATCCGGCCTCGTGCTGGGCTGGGACACCAAACTGCGGGAAAAAGTCGGCGCGCCGCCGGAGTTCGTGAATTGCCTGCCGCCCAACGCCATCACCCGACAGGAGTTTTACCGCCGGGTATCGGTGTTGTGCCTGGCCGGTGACACGACCGAGAATCTGCCGCGCGTCGGCATGGAGGCCATGTCCAGCGGAACCTTGCTGGTGGTGGATAACCGGGGCGGATGGAAAGACGAGGTACCATCGAAATATACCGGATGGCTGTGTGACGGAACGGAGGATTTTGTCTTGCGGATGAGCGAGTGTGCCAATTATTCCAGCCGCGTGGCGGAAGGAATCAACCGGTCGCGCCAGATCGTGGCGTCCACCTGGGGCTTCGAGCAGGCAGCCGTATCATGGCGCAAAGCGTTTGATATCCTGGAGTCCATATGATCCGTGCCTACAGCGTTTTGTACAACCGCCTCGACCTGATTGAAAAACAGGCGGAGCTTATGCGCCGGTTTGTTCCCGGCGCGCAATATGTCGCGGTCAACAACGGGCCGGATCGTCATGCCAATGCGCTGGCCCTGGAAAAAATGGGAATCCTTCACCTGGAGGTTTATGAGGATGGCGACGGGATGCCGAGCATGAGCCACGGACGGGCGATGAACGCCGCGTGGCGTAACGCCGAAAAATGCGGCTGCGCGGCGTTGCTCTTGGAACAGGACGTTTTTCCGATCAAGCCCATCGACCTGTCCGCGGAAGTTGCGGAGGCGTATATCTGCGGACACCTGCGCACATATGCCGAGCCGGAGAATCCCCAAAACACGGCCAGCTATTTTTTCCCCGGATTGATTTACCTCAGCCGGGCGGTGCCTTTGCCAGACCTGATCGACTTCCGCCCCGGCGCACAACATGGGATAAGTTGCGATACCGGGGCCGCGATGGATGCCTATTTGTCGGCCAATCACGGGTTGCCGGTTAAAGAATGGGCTGAGCGGCAATGGCAGCCTGGCAAACAGTGGCACATTTATAATGATCAGTGGGTACATTTTTGGCACTCGTCGGGATGGATTGACAAGGGCCAAAAGTGGCATGAAGACATCAAGGAAGAACTGCAACGCATAACGGATGGCGTTTACGCCGCTGGAAAGAATTGAGGAACACTTGAGCCTAAAGCTTAACATCGCGTTGTTCTGCGTCGCCACGGGCGGATATAGCGAGTATGTCCCGGCCTTGTGGGGATCGGCGTTGCGGAACTTTCTGCCCAGCCACAACCGTAAGTTGATTCTGGCAACGGACGATTTTCAGGTGGGAAAACACGAAGCGGACATTATAGCCATTCCTACCGAGCATCGGCCCTGGCCGTTAGCGACGTTGGGGCGCTATGCCCTGCTTACGCAAGAGTTCGCCGTCCTGCGGAGCTTTGATTATGTTTTTATGATCGACGCGGACATGAAGTTCAACAGTGTGGTAGGCGCGGAAGTGTTAGGCGAAATCGTCGCGGTACAACATCCGGGATATGCGGGCAAACCCTGGGATACATTCCCGCTGGAATCCAATCAGCATTCCACCGCCTACCGCACGCCCCACAATTACACGACGTATTATGCGGGGGCGTTCCAGGGTGGGACTATGCGGACATATCTGGATGCCTGCGGGCGGATAGCGCGGGCGATTGCGGCGGATTCCGCGCGAAAAATTACCGCCCGCTGGCACGATGAAAGCCATTGGAATGCCTACCTTGCCAACTTTCCGCCCGATATTATTCTCGGCCCGGAATACTGCTGGCCACAGCCCGCGGTTGACGCCGCTTTTGCGCCGCACGCTAAAATAGTTGCCTTATACAAAAAAAGGAAACCCCTGTGATTCCCAAAATATTTCATCGTATCTGGGTAGGTAACAACCCCATGCCCGCGGAGTTTGTAAGGTACGGGCAAGGTTGGATTGACCGGCATCCCGGCTGGGAAATGCGGTTATGGACGGATGCCAACCGCCCGCACCCATTGCGCAACGAAGCCCTGTACAGCGCGAATCGCCCCGCGGCGGAACGCTCCGACATTTTGCGCTGGGAGTTGATGCTGCAATTCGGCGGGGTGTATATCGACACGGATTTCGAGTGTATCCGCAATATCGAACCCCTGCTGGCGAATCATGCGGTATGTATGGCCCGCGAGAGTGATACATATCTGGCAAACGCCTTTCTTGCCGGCAAACCGTGGCAACCGTTGTTCCGCGTGGTTGTCGAAGCTCTCGCGGCCAAGTGGCGGCGCGACCGGAAGAACGTCTCCGCCAACTCCGGCCCGATGTTCCTCACCGCCCTGTTGAAAGAGCATCCCGAATTGGTATATCACACTATCGGTCATCGGGACGTATTCCCCGACCGTACCAACCCAGCCGCGGTTGCCGCGGCCTACGCCGTTCACCACTACGCCGCGTCCTGGGTGAACGCCGACACCTTCAGCGCGGAAAGCGGCTGGGAGCATCTTCATGGAAAATGAACAAGAGCGGTTGAGCTATGGTTCGCATGTACCGATGGTTCGGGCGGCGTTGAATGTCCTTACGCCCAGGCGCATCATTGAATGCGGCGGCGGTCGGTACAGCACGCCGGAGTTTTTGCGGTCGAACGCAAGCGTTATTCTGACCATCGAACATGACGAATCGTGGCGGGAGGAGGTCAGGAAGATCGGCGCCTCGGTAGAACCGCGTACTAATCAATGGGACTTGGAACTGTTGCCCATTCCCATCGACAATGCGACGGAGCGGCGACATATGACGGCCCAACAAGCTGACGGGTGCGACATCCCATATATCCGTCTGGCCCGGACGCTGCATTATGCGTCGGGCACCCTGCTTTTCGTGGACTGTGCCAGCGGCGCGCGGTGCGCGGCGTTAAAGGGGTTGGGGCATCTGGCCGACATCGTGATCCTACACGACACGCAAGACGTTAATTATCAGTATTATCATTATCCGCAAGGCGTGGCCAGTCTGCCCGGCGCGTGGTGGCGTTTGCGCTATGAGATACCCGGAGGGCAATACCCGGCGACGGATATTCTCCTGTCCGCCGGTTATCTATTTTTAACGCCGCAGTTGCGGACGGAACTGACCACAGCGCATCGGGCGTGGTGCAACCACGCGCCCATGACCTTCACGGAAATGGAACACGTCGACAATCCAAAATAAAGGCCTACCAATGCTTCCCAAGATTGATCTCATCGTCGGCATCCTCTCGGCGTCCGGTTATGACGCCCGGCGCAACGAATGCCGCGCTACGTGGATGAGCGCCCCATATGACCGCCAGCGGGTTTTGTGCTTGTTTCTCGTCGGTGATCCGAATATCCCGGCTCCGGTATGGGGAGGGGACACGCTCTGGCTCCCCTGCCCGGACGACTATCCGAGCCTGCCGCAAAAGACCAGGGCGTTCTGCCGCTGGGCGCTGAATACCTTCGATTTCGGGCACCTGTTTAAGTGTGATGATGATACATATGCCGTGCTCGATAGAATGCTGAAATACGACCATGACGGTTCGGCTTACACGGGTCGGGATATTGGCGGTTACGCCTCGGGCGGGGCCGGATACTACCTCACGCCCCAAGCCGCGCGGATTGTGGCGGACCAAATGACCGCGGCGACGGGGGCCGAAGACTTATTGGTCGGGCAACACCTGGCGCGGGCGGATATCAAACTGGTGGCGGACGCCCGGTTCGGATCGTGGTATGTCAAGGATGAGCAGCCGCGCCAGGGTAATGAGCTCATTACCGCCCATCCGTGCGCCCCCCGTGGCGGCGGCCCGCTGGGATTCTATCGGATGGCGGATATTCACCGGGCATATGGCGGCATATACACCATCCCCGGCAAAGTGCCGGCGTCCGAGATCGCCCCGCCCGTGGAGGTTATTTCGCACAAGCTGGGGTTTGGCGAGTTGGGCCTGGGCGGTGATCGGGGGTTCGTGGTTGGCGGGGAAGGACGCAAGGTAAGCCCACCCAACGATGGCACCGACTGGCGGGGGTATTTTCTCATCTCCGCCCATGCCCCCAGCCAGATCGATGTAAGGCCCACGCGGGGGGCGGTGGAGGTGTTTGGCTTCCTCGATATGGCGTCCTACAGCAAGGACGGGCGCGCACAAAGCCCGGTATCTTTCGTCGTGAACGAACATACGCTCGCTATCCTGACCACCCCCACCCTTGGAACCCATCGCACGCCATCCATCCGCATCGACGGGGGCAGGCTGTCGACCATATGCGGAAACGACCACACGCGACGTTATGCGGTTTGGGCGGTGCGCACCATCGACCCCACGCCGCCGCGCATCGTCATTCCAACCAGCGATAAGTATGGCGGGAAGGACGGCCCCCTTGCCGCCACGCTCAAGATGCTGGACAAATACTGGCCCAACCATCCTTCGGTGACGGTTATTCATTATGGCAATCCGCCGCAAGTTGAAGGCGTTGAATTATTCGCCGCCGGTCGGCAGAACATGGTTTCCTGGGCGGACGGCCTGGTCGCCTACCTCCGGTCCACCCCAGCGGAAACGTTCTACCTGCTGCTGGACGATTATGCCTTGTGCGCGCCGGTGCAAGACGGGAATCTCCGCTTTGCCGAAACCACGATGCACAACCGCCTGGATATCGGCTGCGTCTATTTGACCGGAATGCACCCCAATTGCCGGGAATCCTCCACCATTTCCGACCGGCTCCACACATATGCGGCATGGCCCTACGCGTTCCACCTGCAAGCGGCCCTCTGGCGGAGAACTTCATTGCTGCGGATACTATCCGCCTGCCCGGGAAAAAACGCCGGGGATACCGAGCTGGCCGGATCGGCCCACCACAACCGGGCGTTGCACCACGCGGAAATACTGGCGGGATTCATCGACGCCAACACGGGAAATCAATCACTGTTCCTGGATGAATCATCCAAAACCAACTGGACGCTGCCATATCACAACCTGGTGCGCGGCGGGGCGGTCGATAAACGCCATACCGCCTATTTACAGGAGCATGGAATGACGGTGATTTTGGGTTAGACCACCGCCCCAACCCCGGTCGGGAAACTTGCCCGTCTCATAGTTCGTTTGGCTCGCCGTGTTGGGCCAGCGAATCTCCACCTTGAATTGCCCGTCCTTCGTCATCCAGCCCCGGCGGACGGCTTGGGCGAGCGTGTGGTATTGGGCGAAACATCGGCAGTTAAATCCTGCCGGGGGCGTCACCGCCGCCCACACCGGATGATCCCGTCGGGCGATAAACCCCGCCATCGCCATATGCGTGGGGCGTACCGCCCGATCATCCCGGGTATGGTAACTGGCCATCGGGAACGCCGCGCCTACGACGGGATCAGCCAGCATCAATTGCTCGCTCAGGTTGGTGATTTCGGCGATGCTGTTCCGCCGGTGCATCTCCAGGCGGTAAATCGGCACCGGAATATCGTCTTGGCGGTTGGGGGCCCGCCGGATGGCCGCCGTGGTGCGTATATCCCCGCCCGCGGGTTTGGACGTATCAACATGATACGATTGGTTCATTTTGAGCATGTCCCGGCGCAGGGCATCGTGGCGGCGGGATATAAAGTCCTGCTCCACCAGCGTAATAAGTCGGGCTTTGTCGATGATGATCGGTTGCGTAATCGCCAGGTGATCCTGCAACCACGGATTCGCGGCGACCAGCCGGGGGATATCCATATCAGTTTGTGTCCGGGCGTTGGCCGGCACCACCAGGCCCAAGGCCGTCGCTTGGTACCGCAACATCCCCGCCGCATGGATATCGACCAGGTGCAGCATCTGGAGGATGGATTTCTCGAATGATTCCCAAGCGGCGGTATGAACCCGGCCCTTGCGCCGCGCCGCGGTGTCCGCGATTTGCAGGTATAGTTTCCGCGTGGCGTTGAGGTGCCACACATACCACCATTCCAACCACGTGAGGGGGCGGCGCGGCATGGCTACGCTAATTCCGCCAGGCAGTGTCCCAGCCGATCCATATGTGCGGCCAGCGGCGCATAGTTTGCGGCGGTCAGCTTGTGATTCCCCGCCCAGGGAACCGTCACGGCGGTGGGCAACGCGCTCCAGGATTCCCAGACGGCGCACAGTCGCCGGGCATCACCCGCCAGAATCTCCCGCCGGTGTTCGGCCAGATCGCGGGCAACTTCGGCTTGTAACAGGCGCTCCTGCAGGCCCAGCACATTATCCGCGGTCTGCCGCAAATACGCCTGCATTTCGCGGTTTTGATCCTGGGGAAAGGCGGTATCCATAAACGTGGCTATGGCACGCAGTTTTTCCGGATCAATCAGGTTTTTCATCAGGCACCTTCTTTTTCTTGGCCGGCAACTTTGGCGGCGGGGGGTTCCAAGGCGGCGTTAGTGTCGGCGGAATCATGGCGGGGATCGGGTGTATCCAGGGCGATATCAGCGGAAGATTCCGCCTCCTGGTTGATTATTTTTACGGATTCCGCCCAAACTTCGCGTAAATAGGGATCGGCAATATCGTCCCCGCCGGGCACGGGGTAGTGCTCCACATCAATATTTCCCTCATCATCAAGGTCCGGGGCGTTCAATTCCGCTTCGCTCATATGTCGGCTTGTAGTTTGCGTTGCCATGATTTAAATATCTCCGGGTGAATGTAATTATCGCGCGCCTGGGTGGGCGTGTTGTTCAACACGGCGGCGACTTCGCCGCTCATTTTTAGAATCGCCGCCGCGATGGATTTGGCATCCTTGACTTTGTTTCCCGCCAGGGGCGGCGGCGGGCCGACAAATGATTTTACCACCTCGCGGGCGGTTTCGAAGGCCTTTAACGTGCGTAAATCCTTAATTTTCAGGTTGGCCGGGCCACCGACTTTTTGGCTCACTTCCTGCAACATTTTGCCCGCGGTATGGCTGTCGGCCTGGGGGAAAATAAAGTCTTCCGCGCCGCCGCGCATGGCGTTGCGCAAGAAGGCCACGTTTTCCTTGTCCCGGATGATGGTTTGGTTGCGCACGCCCGCTTTGCCGATGAAGTCCAAATGTACCGTGTCTCCCACCATTTTGAGGTGGCGGTTCTGCAACGAGGCAATGCCAAAATGTCCATACTTCACTGAATCGCGGCCATCGGTGGGACGCAAGCCGGTTTCGCGTATAAGCGACGCGATGGCCGCGCTTTCACGTGCAACTTGGGGCGTTTTAGCGTCGGTCATCCTGTCCCGCAGGGCGGCGGATATTTTCGCGATGTGCGGTTCGATGGTTAGCACGCGGGCCAACTTCACCGCGGCGTTGCGCTCGTGAAACGCCCGCGTGTAGCGATATTGCCGGGAAACGCGGCCTTTTTTGCTGGTCTGATTCCAGACCAGCAAGGGCTGGTAGCGCAAATCTTCCGGCGCTTGGGTAAGATCGGCCATGCGCAAATCCGTCACGGCCAGACGGGTGGACGGGAAGTTGCCAAACATGCCCAGGGCGCGGAGTTTTTTCTTGCGGGATTCGTCGATGGACGTGACGGGGGTTCCGTGGGTTCCGTGGGTGCCGGGAGTTCCGGGGGTTCCGGGGGTTCCGGGGGTTCCGGGGCCTTGGCCCTTGGGCACAAACTGGCCGGGGTTTTCCGGCTGGCCCCGGGGATGCTCCGCTTCCTTGAACTCCGCCGCAAAGTCGGACGTAAACGTGCCCCCGCCATCCGCCACGGCCCCACCGCCGGAGCCCACGGGATTAACCGCCCGGCCATCCTTGCGGGCCACGCCCGGCTGCGCCAGGCCCGCGCCGGGAATGCCGCCGAACATATCCGCGGCACCGCCCAGATCGGGCTGGCCGTTGAATACCGTGGGCTCTTCAATCCGGCCATCCTCGCCCTTCTTGGGCTCGCGCACGCCACTGGCTTTGTACACCTCATCCTCCGGCACGGGCACCAGCTGGGCCGCCTTGAGCATGACATCCATCCGCTGCGTTTGGTCTTTTTCTTCGGTGTGCTCGGTCAGGTGGCGCGGGAAGGCATAGATCGGCAAATCCCGCCACCGCGCGTTCCCACGCACAATCGCGGGAATAAGCTGTTTGTTGAGCGGCTCGTCAATCAACACCTGGGCGTCATACCGAAACGCAATCGCCGGGCCGGTGTCTTTCTGGCTGGCAATGGCTGAGTATGAGCCGTTGGCACCGACTTCCATGATATTCGCCCCGCACAGAATGATCTTTTCAATCGCCGGCTTCACAAAAGTTTGCCGCAACTCGCTGAAAGCGTCATACCCCATCTTGGGCGGGTCGGCAAAGTCCACGTCCCAGAAGTAATCCTTGCTCTTGCCCGCCGGCTTGGGGATGCGAATCACCGATTCATTGCGGATAGACCTGGCGACCGACATTACGCTGCCGGGGTCTTGATTATCGGGATGATACAACTTGGTCATGGGCATACCGTGCTTTTCCAGCCACTTCATACGCCACCTGGTGGCGAAGGCATCCATCGTCACCGGCAACCACAGCGCCACATCCTCGCCGATGCCGTAAAACTGATACCCCGTATCGCTGGGCCGCGTCCACGTCGGCTGCCCGCGTTTGTACACGGCATAAACGAATCGTCCCTGCGGCAACGGTGACCAAGCTTTGATACTTTTATCCTGGAACGCGCCGTTGGGTGTCGCCCCCACGTAAGAACCCCACACCGGAGTTTCCCGCGTGAGTAGCGCTATGCGATTCAGGCGGTCAAACACAAACCGCGTCTTATGCACCGGTTGCCAGTCGACAGGTTTAGTGTCGTCGCCATCCTGTACCCACAAGAACTCCAGCCCCTGCCCGCCCATCAGGACGCCGTAATAGACCAACATGAAGAACATCTGCCGACGGTTGGGCAGAGCGGTCAGCACGTCGTTAACGTAGTCCGCCACCTCTTGCGCCAACGCCTCGTCCACCCGCTTATCCGTCGCTTTTTCTACGCGGGTGGGCAGGCTGGATACCGTCATGGCCCGCAGGTTCATGCACGCCGCCACATCCGGATGCATCAGCAACTTCTTGTCAAAGTTGCCGTCCGCGCGCAACGCATCATCAGGATCGGTAATGGCATCCAGCCAGTTGTCGTAAAGCGTCTCCGGCGTGGCGGCAAACCCGCCCGCTTGCGCCCCGAGCTCCGGTCGCCAAACGGAACCCAGCGTGCTGTTGGCCGGGGATATGTACTGCCCCTGGGGATGGAAGTTGGCCGGAGTATTTAAGAACGCGGGCATATGGTTATCCTTAAATCGTCATCGTGACGGTTTCGTATTCCAGGCCGCTGGAGGCACCGGGCGACGCTTTCCCCGCGCTCTCATAATACACCGGGGGCAACTCGCGATACAACGGACGATGTTGAACCGCTAACGCCAGAGCCATGACGCCATCATCGGTCATGCCCGCCACGGTAGCGTACCGCACGCCGGTTTTCGTATATTCGTACCCGAAAGATTCCAGTTCCGTCGTCAGTAAACCTGCGGGAATACGCAACTCCCGCCGCTGTAGCGCCGCGGCCAAGCCTTCCATCAACCGCTGTTTGGATGGGCCGGAGAAAATATAGCCTTCAATCAACGGCGCGGCGGTTTGCAAACGTGCCACGACCGGATCACCCAGGCCGGTGGCGTCAATCAAGGCCGGGGTGTCCCTGACCGCATCCAGGATGCGCCGGTGGGACTGCTCCCAGTCCGCCTGCCAACGGTCGGAATAGCACACGCCGCCGGACTTGTTCAGGCCGATCACCCACAGCCAATCTTGCTTGCGGGCCAAGTCGATGCCGAACACCTCAGGTGGGCCGCTGTCCAAGGCGTCGATGGTGCAAGCGCGGATGGCGTCCATACCGAACGGATTACTTCCATCATCGGACGCTTCCGCCATAAACAGCTCCTGGAAAACCGCAGGAGGCAGTTGACGTTTGGCGTCGTCAATTTCCGTGGTTTTTAGAACTCCCCCCGCGATGGCGTCCAGCGCGGTCAAGCGAAAGTACGCCATATGGGGCGCGCCGGACTCGGCTAGGCGGGCCAATTGATAGGCCCAGTTCTTGCGCCCGCGCACGTTGCCGATCACGCGTACCGAACCTTCCGTGGCGGTCAGGGTGGAGCGTACCGCATACCACGCCTCGGCTTTGGCGCGACTCGCCTCGTCGATGACCGCGGCGAACACATCCTCGCCATAAAGCAGGTCGGGACGATCCGCGCCCTTAAACCAGAGGCATGCCCGGTTTTTCAACGTGATTGTGCAATCGCTTAAATTAGCTGTCCAGAACTCTTGCCGCAAATCCGTGCGGAGCAGCATATTTTTCATGCGGCGAAAGGCGATCTTGGCCACGGGCAGCGTTGGGGCAATCCACCAGTAGTTGCGGTTGGGCTTGGGGGCCGTCCACGCCTGCGCCAGGAGCCAGCAGATACAGGAGATGGTTTTCCCGGATTTGGTGGAAGCCTCGATGATCGAGAACCGTTCCGGCGTGAACACCGCAGCTTTTTGTTTCGGATAGAGCCGCGGAAACCTGAGGGTCACCGCGGTCATAAAGACCTCCGGGATACCCCTGCCTTTAGGCATGGGGAGGGATAAGAGTTGGCGGTATTCCGCCCAAGTATCAGCACACCGGCGTTCCCGTCGTGGCGGTTGACCCGCGCCATACGAGTCGCCTTTGTCCTGCTTGTGGGGGTATCAACAAAGCCAAGCGAAAGAGTCAAGCTAACCTCCTTTATGTGTCGTGCGGAGCCGGGGGGTTGTTTACTGGTCGAACTCGATCTTAAAAACACGCGTTTCCACTACTTCGGTTGGCCGCCCCGCGTCCATGCGCTGAAACTTGCCCAGATACATGGATACATCCACGCCCTGCTTGAGCAGGGTCGCCAGCAATTCACAGGCGCGGATTTTATCCCTGGCCGGGGTGTCGGCGTCATCCCGTACAGCGGCGGCAAAAGCAACCATTTTCGCCAATTCGTTGTCGGCGATGTCCACCCCGGCGTTCACCACGGATTGCATGAGCTTCATGGTGGAGCGGGCCAGCTTGGGATTTACGTCCGCCAGGATGCCGACTTCTTCCAGGAGCAAAGGCCGCCGGGTAGTTTGCGTTGCCGGCGGCATATCCGCGGCGGCTTCGGGTTGGGGGGTGGAATTTTCCATGATCCTACCAACGTTTGGGGTCTTTGAGATTCGCCACCGGGCCGAACGCGCGAAACTCCTGGGCGCGATTGGGTGATTCGGGATCGGCTGTTGAGGCCCCCACCACACCGCCGATGGTGTTTGATGTCAGCAACATCTGTGGAGTTAGGCCGATAATTGTTCCGAGGGTAAAGTAGTCCGAGCGGTACATGTCGAAGGTGCCGCTGCCGCTGTAGCATCTGGCATAAGACTGTGTTCCGGGTTGGAGTTTGAATCGCCCCGACAGCGGTAGATATCCTGCTGCACTGGCGATCAACTTATAGTTGCCCACCAGCGTACAGGTTCCATCTGTAGATGAGATGGCCATACCCCCGCCGGTGCCGCTTGAATCATTGGCGGTAATTAACCCATCGGTAGTTAATGTACTAGTAGAGCCAGTTAGGTTCAACGCAAGGCCACCCGTGCCGGTGCCGGCGGTAGCCGATGTGAGCGTGATAGTATTAGTACCATATCCCAAGGAAATCGCTATCGCCCAAGTTGCAGACCCGCCCGTGACCGACCCTATGGTACCAGTGACAATGTTGTAATTTCCAGTTATGCCGGAGGCGTTCAACACGCTACCACCCGCCCAGTTCCCGCCCAGTAGTAGAGATTGTGATGAGCTACTGACCGCGGAGGGGTTAGTCCCGGAGATTCCGCCGATGCCCCCGCCAAGGATGGAACACACTCGCCCCACTGCCGTACCTGTCACCGTGGCAAGCACACCACCAGTGGCGCGCAAAAAACTGTTGCACGTTATAGCCGCTGACGTATTGTTGAGTGCCAGCGTACCAGTACTGGCTGCGCCGCTACTGTTGAAGTTATTTATCTCCGCATAATTAAGTGTGGTCAATGCTCCCAAAGTACATGCGTAGCTTCCCAGCCGCAGCGTGGCGGTGTTGTCGTTGGGCGGTGCGGACGGTGACCAGTTAGCATCGTCCAAGGCACCAGACGCAGTGCGGTCGTAGTTGGACATCTCACACCACCTTTAGTATTTTGTTGATTTCGTCCGTCAAATAGACAATCCCACCGCACATGTTCAGCAGGGCCGGGGCCAGCCCCACCAGCGTGGCGTCAAGATGCTCCACGTCAGGGATAGAGATAATTTTCCCATCGTCGTCGATAGTAAGCCATCTGGTTGACCCATCCCCATTGATGGTATATGTACCCAAGTGGACATAGATATTGACCGACATAATCAGTCGGCCCGTAGCCGGGTCGATATTAGACGCGGCGTTTAGCTGTTTGACTATAACGCCCTTATCGGGCTGAAGTTGGGAGGAAATTGGCATGGTTTGTTCCTTAGGGTTTGTCGTTGCTCATGACCCTACCAGCGTTTGGGGTCTTTGAGATTCGCCACCGGGCCGAACGCGCGCAACTCCTGGGCGCGATTGGGTGATTCGGGATCGGCTGTTGAGGTTCCCGCCACGCCCAGATTTGAGGTTCCGGCTAGAACCTTGTTCGCCGGAGCCACATACGGCGAGTTGGGCGAATATAGCCAGGTTGTTCCGTTGTCGATGGACAACCTGTCGTTAAAAGTGCCGCCTTGGACGATATAGTTGTTCGTTACCGAGCCGTTAAAAGTGCCGCCGTAGATGTAACTGTAGTTCGTTACCGCACCGTTAAAAGTGCCGTAGTCGATGCTGCCGTTGTTCGTCACCGCGGCATTAAAAGTGCCGCCGTTTATGTCTCTGTAGTTGCTCGTCACCGCCCCGTTAAAAGTGCCGCCGTTGATGAAACCGTCGGTCGTCACCGCCCCATTAAAAGTGCCGCCGATGATGGTGCTGTTGTAGCTCCATATCGCGTCGCCGATAGCGATTCCCGACGCCGGAGCATAGCCCAATGTGGTGGCGGTGTTGATCGTATCCGCCGATGTAATACCCCCCGGTACCGTAGTGCCGCCAGCAGTGGTGGCATAGTTGTTGATGTCGGAAACATCGCCGCTGATATTTCCCCGCCAGTAGTAGGTAGCCACAAAACCTCCCTGTTGGCTGGGGCCAACGGTTACGAGTATTCCTGCCGTAGTCGTGCTGTCTCCAACCGCGGTCAGGGTATATACTGTGTTTACACTGGGCGACACAACGTATGTGCCCGATAGACCAACCGCGCCAATACCCTGATTGAGGCTAACGGTTGTGGCGTTCGTAGTGCTCCACGCCAAAGTTACTGGCGTACCCGGAGCAACATTATAAGCTGTCGCGGTGAACGATACTGTGGGTGCAATCAGGGCGTGTAAAGTCACCGATGCCGTAACCGGTGTTCCCGACCAGGTAGCCGTCAAGGTATAGGTAGTGTCCGATATATTTACGGATAAGCTGCCGGTTGCCGCTACCGTGCCGATACCCTGGTCGAGGCTGACCGCCGTGGCACCGCTTACGTTCCAGGTCAACGTAACCTGTGTACCTATGACCGCCGTGGTAGTCGACGCGGTGAATTGTACGCTGGGAGCGATGTCGTTATATGTACCTAGATAGACATTGGTCACCTGAGCCTGCGACCCCAATAACTCGGTCATCTTGGCGTTTATATCCGCCTGATAGTATGCAATAGAAGGCCCACCCGACGCCGAGTACCAGCACGCCAGCAATACCGGTTCATTCGATACAACCAAAAAACACGGCGAACCGGAGGCATACAGTGAAGGCCATTCATTGAAAGGGTACCGAGGACTACTTGTCGATGAAGATGTGCACGCGGAAAAGGAATCTAAGCTGTACAATTCCCTGACCACCGCCCGCATAGTTGGATCGGACGAGGTGCTCATCTCGGTCAGCGCCGGAACGGTGGCGATAGATGTCGGGCGAAGTTTGGTGGCCCAGTTTGTCGGCAGCACCTTGGCCGGTATGACTTCGGCGGGTAGGGGCGAGTCCAACATCAAAATAGCAATATCGGTCGTGCCGATCCGGGCCTGCGCGGAAACTGTCCGGGTGTACAACACTCCATCTGTGCCGCGGAATCGCACAGTCCGGCCAACTACGCCCGGATCAGTGACCCAAAAGTGCCAAGCTGTGACCGCAAACCGGGGATGAATCAGGGTTGGCCCGCCCCAGCGTCCGCCCCAGGAATTATAAACGGCACGGCAGGTAAGGGCATTACGGATCGGGTACGCCCAAGAATTAGTATCCCACGTATAGGTGGGAGTAGTGTCATCCTCAACCGAGAATAACCGCACCGCCCTCCCCGTGATGAGGAGGGCATCGAGTTCGGCGGCGATGGTGTCGGCGAGGTAGGGCACGGCTGCGTTGCTTAGTGGGAATTAGACCACCTTGCGAATGGCATTGATTTGGGCGATGGCTCCCGCCAGGGCGAGATAGGCGGCGGTCACGGCGGACTGGGCCGCCGCGATATCACTGGGCAAGTTGAGTACGTCGCCCACCACAATCTGCTGCCCCTCTCCGGCGGCTAGCCACGTGTCGGTGGCCGCATCATGTTGCGCCGGCACCACGCGAATATAGGCTGCCGTCTGGATGGTGCCGTCGGGCTTGATGACCGTGCTCAAGTTGATCTGGGGAATGAAAACCGCGTTGATTGTGATTGTGTTGGGATTTTGGGCAGAAATAGGCATGGTTTGTTCCTTGGGGTTTGTCGTTGCTGAGGTAGGGCATGACCAGGCATCACTTGTGCCAGAAAACTCCCAGGGCGGCGATAGCCGAACATATCAACGCGCCCAGCACGGTGGTTTTCCACCAGGATAATTCTGCGGTTTTTTCCTCCACACTGGCCAGGCGGCCTTCGATGACCGTATGAACCTCGGTGTGCTTGTCGAGTTTAACCTCAATGCGGTCGAGGGCCTTGAAAATCTGTTCATGCTCATCGGCCATGCGACGGTACTCCGGTGGGTAAAATCCCGCGCCGGTGGGGGGGCACCGGCGCGGGACGCAAGGTAGGAAAAACCCGCGCGCCGCTGTTACACGGCGTGGGGCATAAGGAGTTTCAAGCCGCGCCGCCCGTGGCCGCGGGGATGGAAGCCGTGGTCGCCGGTGGGGACTCGACGGGGGTTGAGGGAGCTTGGACGGGCGCGGACGGGGTAGGGGTGGCTCCGGGGGTGGCTCCGGGGGGGGCTCCGGGGGTGGCTGGGGGAGTCGGTACCAGCGTGTTGACGCCAGTCCTGCCGCTGACGACCGCCACGGTTGAAGAGGCAAGGTTATGGAACCCCGCCCAGAGGTAGCGCAGGGCGTCCTCACCCCACGCCACGATGGCCCAGGCCACGTTGCTAAGTGAGCCGTGCCGCCAGACCAGCCAGGCGCTAACGCCAGCCACGGCAAACCCCAGGGCAAGGATGGGCCAATGCGCGGATACCCACGCCAACGCCAGGCCGACAACCATCAGCGTTCCGGCCCCGGCAAATGCCACCGCCGCAATTCCTATAAACAACTTGTTTCCGCTCGTCCAAAACACCCCCACCACCGCACCGGCCCCGACAAGCGACAGCAGCACAATCCAGTTGACTATTTGCGCGTTGGCGGCGTCGGCGATGGCTTTTTGGGCGGCGGCTCTGGCCTGGGCCGCCCTTTGGAGCGCCAGCGCCTCGTTGGCCCGGGCCCGGCCAATCTCGGTCTGAGCTTCCCCAGCCTGTTTTACCGCCAGCGTCAGATCGTCAATCCCGGCCCGCAACTGGTCGTAGAGCAAGCTCAGCACCCCCGCATAAACCCGCAATTTATCAGTGTGGGGTTTGACTTTGACCGCCAAGTCCGATTGGGTTGTCACTACATAATCAATCGCCGCAGCTTCCGTGCGCACGCCCGCCGGCACCGGCTTAAAAACCTTTTCGGCTTGGGTGGCGTCCACCCGCAACCCGGCGACGGTGGGCACCCATGATACCGGGGGGGGCGGCTGTTCCCGCGGGTTGGATTGGCATCCGCTCAGCCCGCAGACCAACAACCAGAGCACGATGCCGCCGAGGATCGACAGCACCGCCAGGAGCCGCGCACCGTACCGATAGTTGGGGATATTGGTGGTCATAGATGGGTTCCTTAGCGTTGATTACAATCGCCCCAGGCGGCCTTGTCAAGTTTTTATCATGTAACCCCCCCCGTCCCCCGGCGTAATTATATTTAGAAGTGCCTCAATTTTCACGTACCGTTGGCCGATAGATCACATTATGACACCTGAACCGCTCTATATAGCCTGGTGCATAGCCTGGTGTGTGCGTCACGGCTACGCGGTCGAGTTGGTGGTGATCTGCCGGGCACGGGGGTGATTTCCGCGCGTCAGGTCTTGGGGGCTGCAATATCCGTTAGCCTGGAATCTCCGCGCCGCCGCTATCCAGGGGGCGTTACTGATGGCCCAGCGTCCAAACAGGTCTTGGGGCAGATAGTATTTCTGGGCGCGGATGGCGTGCGGCGCTCCGGCCGCGCAGAAAAACTTGATCCAGCCCAGTGATACGCCGAGCATCCGCGCGGCACATGGGGCGGTCAGATACGCGGGGTTAATGTCGGCGGTCAGGGGATGGGCCTGGGGCGCGTTGCAAGGCGTGGGGCAATGGGCAATGGGCAACGGTCTGGTGCTGGGGCGAGTGCGATGGCCTCTGCCAAATGCCAACGGCGGGCAGGGTTTGGGCCTAGGAGACGTTCCAGGGCAAGGGGTGCTGGCAGGGGGCAGTTGGACGCTGGAAGGGCTAGGACGGGCAATGGCTGGGTTTGCGTCAAAGGGGGCCCGCAAGGGGTGCTGGTGGGGGGCGGGCGGGTGGGGCGAGGGGCAATGGGTAATGGGCTGGGGCCGGGCTGGGAGGCCAACGGCGGGCGGGGGATGTTTTTTGCTCATCGTGCAATCCTTTTTTCCAGGCGGCGGTCTTTTCCGCCCATGACGATCACGGTACCGGCGGCCAGGCGCGAAGATATCCGGTCATCGTAGAGTTTTTCAAGCTGCGGAAGTTCCGCGTTGGAAATATAAATCGCCGGCTTGCCCGCGCGGTCGTCGATGGCCCGCTTCACATTTTCGTATTGATAGTCGCTGATTTTTTCGCGCGCGCCCAGCTCATCCAGGATGGTGATGCTCGCCTCCGACCACTCCCGCCACCAGCGCTGTACGCTGATCTTGTCGCCGCGCGAATCGCACAACTCCCCATTGCCGGCGGAAATTAAATCCGTCAGCATTTTCGCGGCGGAGGTGTACGGCGCATCGCCGTAAACGCCGTCAATGACCGCGAGCGCAGTACACGTCTTGCCCGTCCCCGCCGGGCCGATGAACACCAACGGCCAGGGTTGTTGGCCGGACAGCACGGAAATAATTTTTTCACGGGTTGGGGGCGGAACCAGCGCCCAAACTCGGACTATTTCGCGCGGCCTCCTCCGCAGCTTGTTGGGCGAGAATTGCAGTGTTTGTGTAGGCGTCGTACTTTCCAGGCTCAGCATGGATTCTGCTGATGTTTTCATCGTGATGGACTCCTTGTTGGGGGTTGGGGGTCAGGTCTTCGGGGGCGGATGCCCACGGCGCGGAATTAAGCCACGGCTCTGGGCCGGGGATGTACTGCCCGCCGTCCTTCGCCCAGTCCTGCGAGGTTTTCATCTGCACCAGCCGCGCGCACACCACATCCGCGATTTCCTCCAAGTGTTCGCGTTTCCAGATTTTCAGGCACCTCGGTTTGCCTTTTTTGCGCGGCCCCGACGGATAAGAACTCCACCAGCGAGCGAATCCGTCGGGAAAAACGTTCGTCGGCGTACTCGCCGGCAAAACTTCGGATGTACCGAGAGCTGCGCACTGCGCAGTATTATCTTCTTCTGCTTCTGCTTCTGTATAGGTACACGGCGGTACACAATGTACACTTCGCGTATTGACATGTATTGACGCGCTGCATTCTGCTTGTTTTGTGCGGTTATAGGCGCGCTTATCAGCAACGCTTATCGTTGTACGCACCGGCAGAACTTCGGCTGTACCGAGATTTTCGCACGGCGCACTAATATCTGCTTCTGTGTGGGTACGCGGCGGTACACAATGTACACTTCGCGTATTGACACGTCTTGACGCGCGGTATTCTGCTTGTTTAATGCGGTTATAGGCGCGCCTGTCATCTTCATCTCGCATAGTTCGATACGTGATATGATTCGGGACGCGATATGCGAACTGTCCTTCGCGAACAAGCCGTCGCCCCTCGAAGGCGGAAGAGCGGCTGTTCGGGTCTGGATCGCATAGGTACGTAATCGCTTGCACTATGCTGTTTTCATCAGTACCGATCACGGCGGCTAAAAGTTTGGGATTCAATTCGACCTGGCTGTCGACGGTTTTGGCAATCACGTACCCCCATACCGCGAAAACCACGGGGCCGGCCCCGAACATAGAACCATCGTACATGGAAGCGTAATGTTTACCCCACATTTTGATTTTCCTGTGTATTTTTGGTGGTTTTGACTCTGCCGCATTTCCGGCACTGGATAATTGGGGGTACCTCGTGCGCGCCGGAATCAAAAATCAAACCGCCGTCCCCGCGCACATCATCGCCCCCGCAGATAGCGAGGAGCCGGCCACGCACAGGGAGTTCGGCCTCGCGTCCGCATCCGCAGCGATAAGGAACAGTTTTAGCGTTGTGGTCTACGCCCCCCCAGTCGATGATTTTCCATGTTTTCATACGCATGGACGCAAGTTAACGGAAAAAACCAAGCAGTCAAACAAAAAACGTGGTACGACGACAGCAAAAAAGCGCATCCACAAGTTATCAACAAGTTATCCACAAGTTAAATAATTTAACAAAAAAAGTATAAAATCAATTGACAAGGGGAAGACCGCAGATATACTATATATCAGTCGATCAGGTGATCGGCTCGCGGCCCCGGCGGTCAGGGGCAGAAAAAAAGGAAAAAAACATGGAACCCACTTGTCCAAAAAGGCATCGTCAGCTAGGCTCGGCTTCAGTCGGCAATGAATACGGGCATGTCCCCGGCCACACCTACCACGACGTAGATGTTTTAATTAGTATTAGTGCGGCGAATAATAAAATCAGATGTTTGGTGCGCGAATCGGGGGGGAGCTCGCAGGGGAGATACGACGAAGAGCACGGGCACACCCAGGTCATAGGGCGGGGGGACAGCATCCGAGAGGCGGTGGGGGATGCGCGCCAACGCGCGCTAAACGCCGATATCGAGAGGTCGTATTTAGAGCAGGCCCTCAGCCTCGCTGAAGACGAGGCTGAAGAAGCCGAGTAAGCGCTCGAAGTCTGATTTTCATCCCGCGTCCGGGAAACCGGGCACGGGATATTTGCGGGCCGTCGCCCGCGCCGCGGCCCCAGCGGTCAGGGGCAAAATAAGGAGTCTCGCAATGGTTAATTTTGAAACAAAAACCAAGTTGATCGTCTCAATTAACACCAACCCGGAAGTCGCCGACCTTCATTGCGACAACGTGGGAGGCATGAGTAAGTCCGCAGCCGTGTTCGCGTGTGCGGATGAAGCCAGCCGGGCTATTGATCGCGCGCCCAGCAGTTTATTCGCGGAAATAGAAACACGCAACGAGTCAAACTTTTCATCTTGGCGCGGCGGCTCATGCTGCCGTGCCGCGGTGCGCTGCGGCATGGTCGTGGCTGATTTTAAAACTCGCGGAATCGAAACTGACGAAGACGGCGAACAAATCGACGAAACCCCCTGGCGGTGGACAAATAAGTCTGATGTTGCGCCGGAGATTCTGGCCCAGGCTGAAGCCATTTGCGCCGCCGGCGACGCCGCGTTTGAGGCGGAAAAAGAGCGGATTTTGGCGGAGGCACAGGCGCAGGAGGATTGACTTTCTTCCCGCGTCCGGGAAACCGGGCACGGGATATTTGCGGGCCGTCGCCCGCGCCGCGGCCCCGGAGGATCGGGGCAAAATAAGGAGTCTCGCCATGAAAACTACTCGCAAAACCCAGGCCGCGGCGCGGGCCGATGCTGACCCCGCGGTACGCCGGGCGGCGGCCTGGGCCGACCGCGTGGCCGGGCGCGATGTGTCCTGGGCTCGGACGGACAGCGACGCTATGGTGCGCTGGATGGCGGCCCGGGCCGACAGTGTGGATGGTCGTGACCTGTCTTGGGCGCGGTCGGACCCCGACGCCGTGGTGCGCTGGGTGGCGGCGCGGGCCGACCGCGATGCGGGTCGTGACCTGTCCTGGGCGCGGGTGGCCCCCGACGCCGAGGCGCGCCGGGAGGCGGCCTGGGCCGACCGCGATGCGGGGCACGATATGTCCTGGGCGCGGGCGGACGCCGACGCTGTGGTGCGCCGGATGACGGCGCGGGCTGACCGCGCCGCTAAACGTAATCTGAATTGGGCGCTCGCCGATCCCGATGTCCGCGTCCGCCAAATTGCGCGCCGCGAAGTATAATCATCAACCCCCGGCGGTCAGGGGCAAAACCTAAACAGCCTCATCAGATTGAGGCATAAAAAAGGGGAAACAGAAATGAAATGTACCATTTGTAACAGACCTGCGCGGCGGAACTCCTTTTTTTGCAACCAGTGTGTAAAATCGCACACCCCGGCGGAAATCCGCCAGATTGAGGACGCGATAAAAAATCAAACACGATGCCCTTTTTGTGGAGGCGTTGAGGTTGATGGGGAATGTGAAAATTGTCAGGACGACGGGATTCTGCTCCATTTTCACGAGCCAAATGAAGGAATTAGCTGAAGTCCATGCCCCCCCGCGCCTCTCCCCCACCGGGGCCGGGCGCGATTCGCAGTTTCAATCCACGCCCCTGAAACCCCCGGCGGATCGGGGCAGAAAAAAAGGAGCCTGACAAATGAAAACCACTACCAAACCCCAGGCTGCGGCGCGGGTCGATGATGACGCTGAGCAGGCCGCAGCGCGGACGGACATCTCCCCGGTTGTGCGGCGGGTGGTGGCCCAGGCCGACCGCGCCGCCGGGCGCGACCTGGCTTGGGCACGGGCGGACAGCGACACCTTGGTGCGCTGGGAGGCGGCCCTTGCCGACCGCAAGGCGGGGCGCGATATGTCCTGGGCGCGGGCGGACGCCGACGCCGATGTGCGCCTGGCGGCGGCGCAATGATTTTCATCCCGCGCCGCGCAACAGCGACGCGGGGATTTTTGCGGGATTTTCCCGCGCGCAGCCCCGGCGGATCGGGGCAGAAAAGGAAAAAGCTATGACTTTTGGGAACACCAAGTCGCGGTACCCCGCTGCCGGTGCGCGTCTGAAAGCGGCCCTGGCCGATATCCGGGCTGGGCGTGACCTGTCCTGGGTGCGGGCCGATGCCGATGCCCGCGTCCGCATGGAGGCGGCCCTTGCCGACCGCAAGGCGGGGCGCGACCTGTCCTGGGCGCGGGCGGACAGTGACGCCAATGTCCGCTGGGTGGCGGCCTACGCCGACCGCGATGCGGGGCGCGACCCGTCCTGGGCGCGGGCGGACAGCGACTTCCGCGTCCGCCGGGAAGCAGTCTGTGCCGACGGTGCGGCGGGCCGTGACCTGTCATGGGCCAGGGCCGATGCCCACGACAGCGTTCGCCGGGCGGCAGCATATGCTGACAGTTACGCCCGGCGTGATCTAGCGCGGGCCGATTCTGCGGGCAGTGAGTTATACACAAGGTGATTTATTTGATAAAAAAAAACTTGCTGTAGTTGACAAGCAATAAAACAATGGTAAGGTATATGCTACGTGATCGGGGGCACCACAAAAGTGGCGTAAAATGATAATCCCAGGCAAACTTTATGTGGGCTGATGCCCGCCGAACGGAGTAAAAATGACCCCGAAAAAAAAGTTCATCGTCGTTACCACGGAAACCCATTCAGAGCTGGTCGCCCATGCGGACAAAATCGGCGCGCTGGTCTCAAGGCTGGCCTCGCGTCTGATTCTGGAGGGAATCGCGCGGGAAAAACACGCGGCGGAGGCAAAAAACAAAACAACGGTATCCCGATCCGACGCGTAAAGGGGCGGCCTGGGACGGGGACTACAGAATCATCTGACCGTGGAAGTCCGGCTGGCGGCCGCGCAGCGGAGCTACTGGAGTCCACCCTCCTCCCGTGGGAAACCACGGGAGGAGGATTAGCCGCCGAACATAAGGAGATATGGCATGTCTGCTACTATTTATGTAATGGGTGATTGGAGTGTGGAAGACTTGGTTGACGCTATGCTCAGCCAGGTGGATATTATCCCGCGCCCGGACGTGTGGCAGCGCGGGCAAGGTGATCGCGAGGTCGCCTGCATGGTAATCGACGAAGCAGACTATTACTTTCAGGTTGACGTTACGGCGTGGTGCGTCCTTAACTCAACCTGCTGCGCCAACAACGCCCTGGCCACGGCGGAATCAGTCCCGTGGGAATACCGCGAAATATGCTGCGATCTCACCCTAAACATCGAAGCCGACGGGGATTGTCTGGTTCGCCGCGTGGGGGAAAAGTATGTGGCAAAATATCACTTGAATATCGCACCATCGCGCTAAGGAGCAAGCTAATGGAAAATGAAATTGTCCCGGCCCCCGACGAACAAATCACGCCCATGACGCTCATGGCCCGCGGCATCGAGGCTAAAATGTCGCCCGAACAACTCGGCAAGTTCATGGACTTGCAGGAGCGCTGGGAGCGGAACCTCGCGGCTAAGCAATTCAGCGAGACCCTGGCCAGGTTTCAGGGGGTGTGCCCGCAGATCAAAAAAAATCGTGGCGTATCCCTCACCGGCAAAGCCACGCCCGATTACATGTTCGCTTCTTACTGCGACATCATGGCTGTGATTCAGCCCCTGCTGGCGTCCTGTAAGTTGTCAGTATCGTTTTCCAGCGAGCAAACCACCAATGGAGCAATCACCGTGGTATGCACGGTGCGCTGCGGAACACATGCGGAAAAGTCAACCATGACCATCCCCATCCCCGCCGCTATGCGGGTGAATGATTCGCAAAAAATGGGCGCGGCCATGAGTTACGCCAAGCGGTATGCCCTGTGTTCCGCGCTCAACATCGTCGTGACCGATGAGGATCGGGATGCGCAATTTCCCGACGATGTAATCACCCGCGACCAGGTGAAGATCATCGCCGATTTAATTGCCGCGTCCGGCACCGATGTGGCGAGGTTTCTGACCTGGGCCGGCGCTGACCAGTTGGCCGATTTGCCGACCCGCCAATACCAAATCGCCAAAGCCATGCTGGAAAAAAAACTTGACGCGGGAGAAGCAAAATGAAGATCGTCGAGTGTGCGCAGTACACGCCGGAGTGGTGGACGGCACGGCGGGGCATACCCACGGCCAGCCGCATGGGTGATATCATTACCGCCCAAACGATGAAGCCCTCCGTGGGCATGACGCGATACATATGCGAGTTGGTCGGCGATCTGGCCGACCCGCAATATCCGCGCGTCGATGACTACCAGTCGGCAGCCATGAAAAACGGCACCATACTTGAGCCGGAAGCGCGGGCCTGGTACGAGATGGATACGAACCAAACCGTGCGGCAGGTGGGATTCATCCTTAGCGACGATGGACGCTTCGGGTGCAGCCCGGACGGTTTAATCGGCGACGCGGGGGGGCTGGAACTGAAAAGCCCGCTCCCCAAAACTCACGTGGCCTACCTGCTGGACGGCGGTTTGCCCGACGCTTACAAGGCCCAGGTACACGCCAGCCTGGTCGTCACGGGTCTTGCCTGGTGGGACTTCGTGTCATACTGCCCTGGTCTGGAGCCGCTGCGGGTGCGGGTCATTCCCGACGACTTCACGGAGGCGCTCCGCGTTTGTATGGCGCAGTTTACGTAGCGTTATGCCGAAATCAAAGCTAGGATCAAAATCCCAAGCGTCAGTCAACCCGGCGTATCCCCAGGCACCGAACCCGGCGTCGCCGAGTTTATACCCAGCTAAAAACGCAACCGCGCCGGCCTTG
>Ga0315268_10000597_pt1 | contig 42044 bp, 49 predicted proteins | sample C1_top_MG_FD_204535 | JGI IMG/M metagenome (GOLD analysis project Ga0315268, IMG submission 204535) | Sediment microbial communities from Yellowstone Lake, YNP, Wyoming, USA - C1_top | ecosystem: Environmental > Aquatic > Freshwater > Lake > Sediment | place: USA: Wyoming | collected 2017-08-01
TGCCTTTTTATACCCCACCACCAGACCACTTTGAGCCCACTTTTACCTATCGCGCCGCATCCCAAATGGCTCTGCAGAAGCCACCCTTATTGAGGAACCTTGTCCCCATGCTGCAACGCTCCCTCAGTAGATACCCATTGCATTCCTGGCTTTAGTGTGATAAAATGACAACAGAATGACCAATCAGGTGCACTAGCCTGGGCAGGAAGTAGAGTTCCACCGGCGAACGCGTTGGTCGGTGGATAGTGCTAGTCCAGTCCTACGTGGGATGTCGCCTAGGGGCCACCCTAGTCGCATTAATCTAGAGCCTATCCTAGAATGGCAAGCCGGGCTCCCATGCCCCCGAACGCCTTTCTAGTCGGCAATGTAGCGGGGTATAGGCGCCGCCTCTGCTGATTTCTTAGGCTAGGCCAAAACGAGGAGGAGAAGCATGAAACCGCTCAAATTCTTGGGTGTCCTGCTCCTGGCAGCGTCGCTGGTGGCAGCAGGTCTTTGCTCCTGTGCCCCCGCGGCCCAGCCGGAGAAGGTCATCACCATCGCCCAGTACGCCGATGCGGTGAGCCTGGATCCGCAGGACACCAACGACAATGCCTCGTACAGCATCGAGAAGCCCATGCTCGAGGGTCTCATTGGCTTCAACGAGAAGATGGAGCAGATCCCGCAACTCGCTGAGAAATGGGACGCCTCCCCCGACGCCAAGGTCTACACCTTCTACCTGCGCAAGGGCGTCAAGTTCCACGACGGCACCCCCTTCAACGCCGCCGCGGTCAAGGCCAACTTCGACCGTATCCGCAACCCGGACAACAAGCTGAAGCGCTACACCCTGTACAAGATCATCGGCCAGATTGACGTGATTGATGAGTACACGGTGCGCTTCACCCTCTCTGAGCCCTTCGGGGCCATGATCGCCACCTTTGCCCACCCGGCCGGCGGGATCAATAGCCCCACCGCCGTGCAGAAGTACGGCGCGGACTACGGCAAGAATCCCGTGGGCACAGGCCCCTACAAGTTCCTGGAGTGGGTGCCCAACGACCACATCACCCTGGTCAAGAACCCGGATTACTGGGACAAGGCTAACGCCGCCAAGGTGGACAAGATTATCATCAAGCCGGTGCCGGAGGCCGGGACACGCATCGCTATGCTGCAGAAGGGCGATGCCCAATTCATCAACACCGTGCCCTACGCCCAAGCGGAGATCGTCAAGGGCGACAGCAACCTCAACCTGGTGGCCACCGAGTCCATTTACACTTTCTGGGTTTCCATGAACGTGACCAAGAAACCCTTTGACAACGTCAAGGTGCGCCAGGCCCTTAACTACGCCATAGACAAGGAAGCCATCATCAAGGCGGTGTTGCGGGGCTACGGCAAGCCGGCCGATTCCCCCATTGCTCCCCAGGTCTGGGGCTATACCAAGGTGAAGACCTACCCTTACGATCCGGCCAAGGCTAAGGCCCTCCTGGCGGAGGCGGGCTACCCCAATGGCTTCAAGACCATCCTACGCGGCGCCGAAACTACCGAGGCTAAGGAGGTCATGGTCGCTATCCAGGGTCAACTCAAGCAGGTGGGTGTGGAGGTCGAGATCGTCTCCTTGCCCTCTGCCACCCTCTCCGCGGAGCGCTTCAAGCCCCTGGCCGAGAACAAGGCAGAGATGGATTACGCCGGCTGGTCCCCCTCCACCGGCGATGCCGACTGGGCCATCCGTCCGCTGCTGACCAAAGAGAACTGGCCACCCACCAACTTCACCATCGGCTTCTACACTAATGCCAGGTTGGAGGAGCTAGTGAAGGCGGCCCTACAGACCTCGGATGCAGCCAAGCGCAAGGCGGCCTATGCGGAGGCTCAGCAGATCATCATGGACGATTGCCCGTGGATCGTCCTGTGGGTGAACTACGTCCTGGGCGGTAGTCGCTCCAACGTGGGCGGCATCGCCATCCAGCCTGACGGTATCGGCTTCTATCGTTCAGTGTACTACAAGTAGACAAGGAGACCGGTAGACAAGGGGTACGCCGGGCGGCGAATCAACGAATCCGTGATCAGGGAATTAGGGAATCAGGAAATCAGGGCGCAATAGGAAGCCTGATTCCCCGATTCCCTGATTTCCCGTTTCCCCGATTCCCGTTCCTGGATCGTCCCCTTGTCTACTTGCCACTTGTCTACTTGTCTACTTGTCTACTATGCTACGCTACATCCTTCGCCGCCTGTTCTACATGATCCCCATCCTCTTTGGGGTCTCCATTGTGATCTTCCTCATCCTCCACCTGGTCCCCGGCGATCCCGCGCGCCTGGTAGCCGGGCCCGATGCCACTCTGGAAGACGTGGAGATCATTCGCTCTAGCCTGGGCCTGGACCGCCCACTGCCCGTGCAGTACGTCTCCTGGTTGGGCAACCTGTTCCATGGCGATTTGGGGCGCTCGGCGAGGACACACCGGCCGGTGATGCACGAACTGAAGCTGACTGTCCCGGCGACGGTGGAGCTCACCCTGGCGGCCATCACCATTGCCATCCTGCTCGGCGTGGGGGCAGGGACTATCGCCGCCGTGCGGCGTAACTCCATCTTTGATTACAGTAGTATGGTGGTGGCTCTCCTGGGAGTGTGTACCCCTTCCTTCTGGCTGGGCCTCATGCTGATGCTCATCTTTGCCGTAAAACTTGACCTTTTCCCCACCACCGGGCGCGGCAGCCTGGCTCACCTGGTTCTACCAGCCGTGACCCTGGGCGCTGGCGCGGCGGCGATCATCGCCCGCGTTGCCCGTTCCTCCATGCTGGAAGTTCTGAATATGGACTATATCCGCACGGCGCACGCCAAGGGCCTATCGGCACAGGCAGTAGTGCTGCGCCACGCGGTGAAGAACGCCTTCATTCCCGTGATTACGGTCATCGGCCTGGAGTTTGGCTACCTGCTGGCTGGGGCGGTGGTCACGGAGACCGTCTTTGCCTACCCCGGTGTAGGCCGGCTCTTGGTAGACGCTATTGGCTATCGCGATTACCCGGTGATCCAGGGTGCGTTGCTCTTGCTGGCTCTGCAGTTCGCCTTGGTGAACCTGGTGGTGGATGTGCTCTATGTCTTCTTCGACCCTCGTATCTCGTATGGGTAAGGAAGCAGGGAAGCAGGGACTCAGCGCTGCGTCCTCGATCTTTGACCTCTCCCGCAAGCCCCGCAGCCTGTGGAGCGATGCCTGGTCGCGCCTGCTGCGCAATCCCGTGGCCATGGCCGGTGGCGTCATCGCTATCCTGCTGGTAATCGTGGCTATAGGTGCACCGTACGTTGCCCCTTTTGATCCCATCCAGCAGGATTTGGCCAACTCATTGGCGGCGCCATCAATGACGCACCTGGCCGGGACGGACGTGCATGGGCGAGACATCCTCAGCCGCATCATCTATGGGACGAGGATTTCCCTGCGCATTGGCTTTCTGGGGATGCTCCTGGGGTGCGTGGTGGGGGTGGCTCTGGGGTTGGCCTCTGGTTACTATGGTGGCTGGCTGGACATGGTCATCATGCGCCTGCTGGACGTGCAGTTAGCCTTTCCCGGGCTGCTCCTGGCCATCTGCATTATCGCCGTCATTGGGCCGGGCCTAGAGAACGTCATTGTGGCCGTGGGCGTCTTCTCGGTGCCCATGTTTGCCCGGGTGACGCGCGGGCAGGTGCTCTCCCTGAAGCAGCAGGATTTCATCCTGGCGGCGCGCATGATGGGCGCTCAGGATAACCGCATCATGCTGCGTCACCTGCTGCCCAATGCCGTGGCCCCCATCCTGGTCCTCTGCACCCTGCGCATTGCCACGGCCATCCTCACGGCGGCCAGCCTCAGCTTCTTGGGGTTGGGGGCGCAGCCGCCCACGCCGGAGTGGGGGGCTATGCTCAGCGACGGCCGGCAGTACCTGGTCATCGCCCCGCACGTGGCTACCACCCCGGGCCTGGCCATCCTGATCACGGTGCTCTCTTTCAACCTGCTGGGCGACGGCCTGCGCGATGCTTTGGATCCACGACTGCGGGTGTGAGCGGTGGCTGAGAGATTGTTCGTAGTGCGCCGTTTACTGCACCCCTCCAGCCCCGCTACATTGCTGTATTTGTGAGGTAGCGGGGAAAGCGCTGAAGCGTTCACTACGAACGCCAAGATGAGGCAAGGGCAAACGCAAACCCCTGCGAAGGCTCGGAGCCTTCACAGGGGTTTCTGCTGCCACCAGATTACCTATGAGGTCACTCTGGACATCAACTCCATCGCTAGTTCTTGAAAAACTTGCTTAAGCGCCAGGGGATGAAATTCCTTCAGCATCTTTACAGGCCACCGTTCCAACTCGTTGGGAAACTCCTGTGCACGGTTGAGAGCCACAGCGAACCAGTAAAGATCAAAGCCAGTGTCCTTTTGTGCGGCCTGACTCAGCAAAGGATCTATCGGCTCCTGCTGCAGAAGAAAGTAGAGGTCTACTGCATCACGAGGTTCAGCCCGACCGTAATAAGCCAGCACCTTGTCCACCTTCAGATCTGTGAAGTTGTTCACCCATACACCATACTCGGAGAAGAGCGGCGGCGCAAAGCGGAAGGGGGAATCCAGGGCTAGATCAACCCTGAGCGCCTGCGAGCCACTGGTCAGAAGAAACTCCACAAAGGTAGCGAAGCGACGGGTGATAGATACTGGCAAGCCCTTTTGCCGACAGATGCCTTCCACCTGGTATGAAAAGGGCAGGATCAGGTCGCCCTGGCTGGTAAAGAAATCCAGGTCAAAGGAAAGCCGATGGCCAAGGTAAAACTCGGCCAGAGCAGTGCCACCTGTCAGATAGAACTGCGCCTGATCGGGCAGCTCGGCAAAAATGGTGATGAACTCTTTCTGCAGGGATACGAGTAAGCCTTTACCCTTCAGCATAATGGTATCTCCCCAGGAAGGCTTTCCACAAGGCGTAGAGAGAGGATGGCAGGTGGAGATCATCCAGCAAGCGCGCCACTTCCTGCAAATCCAGGGCGCGAATATCCGCTGCCCGTCCATGCAGCAAGACCTGCCGAATGTACCATTTCCTCTGGAAAGGGTCAGTGAGGTCTATGGTTTCAGTGCTCCAGACAATGTATCTAGGAGGCATAACTTTCATAGGAGTTAACTTCTCCAAATCCTCAGTAACCAGCAGTACCTCCTCGTGGTTTATTCTTGTTCGAACGCCGTGCCCAGAGCAGCCGGTGGAGCCACGCGCAATGCCCCGCTCAACCGGCGACGCAGGGGCAACGGGAAGAGGGCCAGGAAACGCTCCAAGCCCTGGCTGCTCACCAGTAGCAAGACCACAATCATCAGCGCAAAGGGTGCCGCCTGAAAGATCTGGGTAGGTACAGCCGGCGCTATCCCCTGCAAAATACTCCCCAACGACCCCAACGCTCCAAAGAGATAAGCTCCCAAGGCCGCCCGCAAAGGGTCCCACCCGCCAAAGATGACAATAGCCAGGGCGATCCACCCCAGGCCGTAGGTGTGATGATAGCTCCACCCCAGCTTCACGCTCAGAGAATACCCTGCCCCGGCAAAACCCACCAGCGCACCACCAATCAGGACGTAGGCATAGCGTAACAGCCGCACGTTAGCCCCCCGGGCGAAGGCCGCCGCGGGCCGCTCGCCGATGCCCTGCAGGATCAACCCCGGCCGGGTCTTGAAGATCCAGATCCAGCAGACAATGATCGCCAGGAGACTCAGATAGACCACCGGGTTCTGGTCGAAGAGGATTGGCCCCAGCACAGGGATCTGCTTCAGCACCGGGATGGGCAGATGTCCCACGGACGGTCCTGGTTTGCGCACGAAGGGATTGCCCAAAAAAGAGCTCAGATCGGCGCAGAGCAGGGTAAGCACGAAGCCCACGGCCACCTGGTCTTGGCGCAGTTCAATGCTGGCCACGGCCACGATGAGCGCCACCACGGCCCCCACGGCCATCGCCGCCAAAAAACCCAGGATCAGGTTGTTGGTGACGAAGGCTACGGCAAACCCCGTCATGGCCGAGAGCAGGATGCTGCCGTCGAGCGATAGGTTGATCACCCCAGCCCGCTCCGTGATCGTTTCTCCTACACTGGCGATCACCAGCGGCGCTGAGTCGGCCAGGATAGAGGCCAGCAAGGCAATGACAAGTTGTGTGTCCATATCACCTCATACCTCATCCCTTCATACCTCATCCCCCATGCCTTGTCTACTTGCTTCTTGTCTACTTGCTACTTTTCCCCTCGCCCCCTGCGTCAAGACCACAAAGAGCACCAGCGCCCCTTGCAGCACACCGCCCAGGGCGCTATCCAGTTGCATCTGCAGAGGCAGTTGCAGGCTGCCCTTGTTGGCGGCAGCAAAGAAGAAGGCCACCGGCGCCACCCAGAGCGCCCGGTAGCCGGCCAGCATAACCACCAGGATGGCCAGATAGCCGTAGCCGCTGGAGATGGCCGGGGTCAGGCGATGATACACGCCGATGGACTGGGTGGCCCCGGCCAATCCGGCCAGCGCGCCGCAGAGCAGAAAGGCGGAGAGCATCCGCCGCTCCGTGGGAACGCCCATCAGGAAGGCTGAGCGTATGTTCTTACCGATGGCTTTTAGCTCCAGCCCCCAGCGCGTGCCCCGCAGGGCCAAATAGACCAGGACAGTGGTCACTACAGCCAGAGCCACTTCCACCGGGCCCAGGGCAAAGGCGCCACCAAAAGTAGGCAGCCAGGCCGCTTTGGGGAAAAGCTCCGTGCCGCTGGTGCTGGCGATGCCCGGCCGCTTCCAGGGGTCAAGGATCAGGTAGTTGGTGAAGGCCATGGCCACAAAGTTCAGCCCCAGCCCGGCGAAGATCTCGTGCACGCGGCCGTAAGTCTTCAGTGTCCCCGCCACCAGCCCCCAAAGCCCGCCGCCGACGGCGCCCATCAGCAGCAGAATAGGTATGAACAGCGGTGTCGGCAGGTGCAGGGTGCGGGCCGCCCAGGTGGTAAAGATGGCCCCAAAGACAATCTGCCCCTCTATGCCGATATTCCACAGCCCGGCGGTAAAGGTAATCAGCAACCCCGCCGCGCAGAGCAGCAGCGGCACCCAGGCCACCAGCACGTCCGCCACTCGTTCCGCACTGCCGAAGGCCCCGCGCAGCATGTTCACGTAAGCCTCGCCCGGCGAGGCCTGCACGGCCACCAGGGCCAGGGTGGTGAGCACCAGGGCCAGGATCACGGGGGCCAAGCCCATCAGCAAATTGTAGAGCCGATTCCGCATCTTATGCCTGCTAGCATTACTGACCCTGGCAAGGTCAGTGAGTTCTGTGTTCCCCATCAACTTGAAACCGGAAACGTGGAACGTGAAACGTCACTCACACCGCCGATGTACTCTCCCAACTGGGCCGCCGTCGTTTCTGAGGCGCGTAGCGCCCGCGTCACCTGCCCGCCGGAGAAGACCAGGATGCGATCGCTGTGCTCCAGAATCTCGTCCAGGTCTGCCGAGGTGAAGATGATGGCCGTACCCTGGCGTCGCCGCTCCAAGAGCTTTCCCCAGACCCAGAGGGTAGATTCAACGTCCAGGCCCCGGGTGGGGTGCTCCAGGAGCAGAAGTCGTAAAGAGGGGGGCAGTAAGGCCAGAAGCGCCCGTTGCTGATTGCCGCCCGAGAGCGCCTCAACTCTGGTCTCTGGACGGCCCTTGATGTTGAAATCCTGGATGCAGGCCACCGTTCGCTGGCGCGCCGCTGGCCAGTTGATAAAGAAACCCCCTTCGCGCTCGGCCAGGGCCACGTGCTCGCACAGGTCCAGGCCGGGGATCAGCCCCTCCTCCAGCCGACCCGCCGGCAGGTAAGCAACGCCGGCGGCCAGGTAACGGGCATACGGCTGGCCCGTCATGTCTACCCCGGCCAGGCGCACGCGACCAGCCAGCGGTCGCCGCAGCCCAGCGCAGGCGCAGAGCAGCAAACGCTGGCCGCTGCCCTCCAATCCTGCCAGGCCGATGACCTCGCCCGCCTGTACTTGCAGGTTCACGCCGCTCACCTGCAGCCGACCATCGGCTACGGCCAGGTCCAGCAGTTCCAGAGCAGGCTGGCCTAAGGGCATCTCCTGCCGCTCGCCGGATACCAACACCTGGCCGAACATCAATTCTACCAGGCGATCGGTGGGGCAGGGCATGGTGACCTGGCCAGCCACCCGGCCACGACGCAACACCGTCACCTGGCGGCAAAGCTCCTGCACTTCCTCCAGTTTGTGGGAGACGAAGATGATGGCCTTGCCCTGGGCAGCCAGTTGACGCAGGGCGGCGAAGAGGCTGGCCTTCTGGGCGGCGCTGATGCCTGTGGTGGGCTCGTCCAGGATGAGCACCTGGACCCCCAGGCAGAGCAGGCGCAGGATCTCCAATTGCTGGCGCTCGCCCACGGTGAGGGAGCCCACGGCGGTGTCGGGATGCAGAGAGAAGCCGAACTGCCCGGCCAGGTCGGCCAGTTCCTGCCGGGCCTGGGTGCGATTGGGAAAGAGCCCACCCTGGCGCCCGAGCAGGAAATCGTCCAGAACGGTCAGCGGGGGAAAGTCCAGGGGATCCTGGTGTAGCATGCCCACACCAGCAGCGATGGCCTGGGCAGGGTTGTGGATGGTCACGGGCCGACCGTCCAGCAAGACCTGACCGCGATCGGGCGTGACGAAGCCGGAGAGCACCTTCATGAGGGTGGTCTTGCCTGCGCCGTTCTCGCCCAGGAGGCCGTGGATGGTGCCGCTCTCGATGGTCAGGGAGATGCCATCGTTGGCCCGCACAGGGCCGAAATATTTGTGGATGTCTAGAAGTTCAACTTTCATGTGAGTCCCAAGTTCCACGTTCCAAGTTCCAGTTGCACGTGACACAGCCTGAAACCTGGAACGTGAAACTTGGAACGTGGAACGTTTACTTACTCGGCCCCGTCATGCCTTGCAGCAGTTGTGGGAAGTACCAGACGTTCTTCTCCCACACGGCCTTCTCGCCGTCCTTCAGGTAGACCGTGCCGTCCTGGAAGTTCAGCGGGCCCTTGAAGAGGTCAATGGAGCCATTGGCCAGGCCCTTGATGAAGGCGTCTGTCTTGGTCTTAGCATCGCCGGTGAGGGCAGGCCCAGCCACGAAGCCCACCGCGCTGGTGTCCGGGTTGTTGATGTCCTTCCAATCTGGCCCGGCCCACTCCCATTCCTGCTTCCAGGTGCCAGCAGCGAAGGCCTTAACGATCTTCAGGTAGCCAGGGCCCCAGTTGAAGTAAGGCACGCCCAGGCAGACTTCAGGGGCCTCTTTGCAGGCATCCTTGAAGTCGTAAGGAATGGCCCAGACCTTCTTGCCCTGCTTGGCTTGCTGCCCGGCCACGACCAGGGCCTCGGTGGTATCAATGCCGGAGATGAGCACGTCCGCGCCGGCCGTGATGAAGTCGTTGGCGACCTTGGTGGGATCGAGGGTCACGCCGGGGATGTTGAACCAGAAGCCGATCCATTTAACGTCGAATTTCAGATCGGCGGCTGGCTTGCCCCGGTAGTTGGTCCAGCAATACCTGGCACCCAGATAGGCAGAGGAAGCCAGACGGCGGGTCTCGTCGTTGATCAGAGGGCCCAGGTAGGCCAGCTTGCCCGTCTGCGTGGTCATGGCGGCGGCGCAACCGGCGATCATCTTGCCGTATTCCATCTTGCCCATGTAGTTGCCTTCGTTCTTGGGGGCCTTGCCGGTCATGACATCATCGCCAGAGATGTTGATGAAAGTGATGTCCTTGTACTTCTCTGCCGCCGTGCGGGTGTCCTGCACGAAGTCATCGGAGGTGGTGAAGATGAGCTTGGCCCCTTTGGAACTCATGTCGGCGACGACGGAATCCAGGGTGACGCCTTTGCGATCGGCCGCGTTGAGCTTATCCAACCAGATCATCTTGGCGCCGGGGAGTTTCTGCTCGACGTACTGGCCAGCCGTGTAATGCGCCTCACTCCAGCCGTGGTCATTGTAGGGCCCTACCAGGATGACCCCAAAAGTGATGGCTTTGGCCGGCGCCGGGGTAGGCGTGGCTGCCGGGCCACAAGCTGCCCCCAGGGTGGCGGCGATCACCGCCAGGGCAAGAACCACGAGAAATGTCTTGTACTTCATCGTCTTCCTCCTGTTGTTTTTGACTCCGCCGTGCGACGATGAGAGTCGCCACACGCCACGGAGCTACGGGCTAAAAACCACTCCACTCTATAGCCTCACCTCCTTGCCATTTGACTAAAACTTCCGAAGCCTCTCGACTGCGCTAGGCCATGATGTCGCCTGCTTGCCAGTTTACCACAACTGGCGGCTGTAAGCAAGAGGCCAACGCCTGCTGAAGTACTTGACAATCCAAGGAATATGATGTATACTCCTATACATCATGATAGGAGATGTATATCTATGCGCATGATAATCAAACCCATTCAAATCTACCTCAAGCCGGAACAGGATCAGGCCCTGCGCACCCTGGCCAAGTGCCTGGGGATCTCCATCGCCGAACTGATCCGCCGCAGCGTGGACATGTATCTGCGCAGTCTGCCCGTGGAGGAAGATCCTGCCCTGCGCCTGGTCGCTCTGGGGCACTCTGGGCGCCACGACCTCGCCGCCGACCACGACCGGGTTCTCACCCAAGCGGGGAGGCAATGATGCCCCAAGAACTCTTCGTGGACACCGGAGCCTGGGTGGCCCTGGCGGATCAGGACGATCAATACCACGCGCGGGCGGTGGCAGCCTATCCTGGCCTGCTCAAGGAGTACCAGCGCCTCGTCACGACCAATCTGGTAGTAGCGGAGTCCTATATAATCCTGCGTTTGGCCTTGGGCCACACCGCGGCCATCACCTTCCTGGAGAACCTGAAGGCCAGCCCTCGCATTGAGCGCATCTACGTCACGGCGGACCTGGAGGCAGAGGCCGAAGCCATCCTACGGCGCTACAGTGACCAGGACTTCAGCCTCACCGATGCTGTCAGCTTTGCTCTCCTGCGACGGCGCGGTCTCTCAGCGGCCTTTGCCTTCGACACCCACTTCGTTACGGCTGGATTCGTGTGCTTACCTGTTGTCTGATTCTATGCTCAGAAACCCTTCAGAAACCCGTTTTCTCTGAGAAAACGGGTTTCTGTGCCTATCGGCCAGCCTGTCCAGGCTGCTCAGTCACCTGTCAGCAGCCGGGCTGGCCGGTGTGGCCGCAGCAGTCCTGCCGCTTGACTACCCTGATAGTGATGTTGCGCAGCAATAGCCTCACCTTGCGCCAGAGGGGCATCGGCACCGAGAGGTTGGTGAGAAAGCTACGCACTCGCTGCTTGATGCCATCTACTCCCTGATTGGTGTGAACTTTAGCTCCGGAGTGCGGTCGCCAGACCGCTTTTAGCGCACGCTAAAGCGTGCACTCCCTCCACAGCCTGTTGAAACCACAGAGGCACGGAGAACACGGAGAAAAATCAAAACTCTGTGCTCTCTGTGTCTCCGTGGTTTATAGCCACAACTACAAGTTCAGGCAGGCTTCTGCCGCCAGCCAGAACAGCTTCTCCCGTATAGAGGCGCGGCTGTGCCAGTGACGGGAGTCCCATTCGTTGCCACTGACATCGTCGCCCCCGTAGAGCATCTGGGCAAAAAGCACGCCCCGGAATTGGGCCACGGCGAAGAAGGCCGCCGCCTCCATCTCCACAGTCAGGCAACCTTCGGCCTTACGCAGTTGTACCTTGGCTGGCGTCTCCCGATAAGCGCCATCCGTCGTCCAGGTCTTGACCAGCAGGTAATCGTAGCCGTGTTTTTGCAGCACCTTTTCGATGGCCGCCACGCCTGCCGGACTGGCGCTGACCTCGCGAGCGGGCGGCAGGTAATGGTAGGAGGTGCCTTCGTCCCGCACGGCGGTGACGGGCACCAGGATGTGGCCCACAGCGATGTCGCGATCCAGGACACCAGCGCCGCCGCAGGCGATGAACTTCCGGCAGCCCAGGGCGATCACTTCCTCCAGCAAGCCAGCGGCCAGGGGAGCCCCCACCCCAGGATGAAAGACAGCCAGACGCTGGCCGTCCACCGTCAGCTCGTACAGGGGGTGGGTGCCGTGCTCCCACTTTTGCTGGGCGAGCACCCTGGCCTGGCCCTCCTGGCACAGCTTGCCGATCACCTCCTGGAAGAAGCAAACCACGCAATGCTCCGGGGCGTCAATCGGCTGGAGCACACGTCCCGGTTCAATGACCGCCTCTGGCGTGGCATCGAACTCCAGGATGGGGTATTTTCTTCTCCTCGTCCCTCGCACCGTAGAGACAACCTATCTGTAGAGCATCCGCTCCACGGCCTTGCGCGCCTGGTTCAGGGCCGGCAGCGAGCGGGTCAGCGTAAGCTTGATGCCCAGGGCTGTGGTCACCGGCTCCAGGAGCATCCGGAGCCGTTCCTGGTTGACGGCCACCTCCGTAGGCAACTTCCCTAGCCGGGGAAGCACCTTCAGAAACTCCTCTGGCGTCTGCGTCCAGACAGTCTCCAATGACGGCTTGGGAGCCAGAATTTCCGTTCCCAGGATGAAACCACTCTGCGCTTCCACTACCATCAGCATGTAGCCAAAATAGGGCCGGGGGTCTCCTTTCTCGAAGATGCCGCCGGGCATAACAGAGAGGCTGGCCTGCAAGGTCATAGGCTGGCGCGGTAGCCTGGCTACGGCGTTCAGAAGCTTCTGATCCAGCTTGATCTGGATGGTTTTAGGCGGGGGAGGGGCCGGCTTCTCCCACTGATCCTTCCAGACCATGGCCGTCCCTTCCTTTTCCAGCGTGCGGATCAGGTACAGGCCCTGACGCAGGGAATCCAGCAGGTGTGAATTCTGGCGCACCCGCAGGGCCACCTCCAGACCCTGCTCCAGGCACACCGTCAGGAAGCGGGCCTCTTCGGGCGACAGAAACCAGGGGAGATAGCCGGGCACGTAGCTGCGGAAGAGCGGCCAGTCAGCATGCCCCCGAAACTTGAGCCCCAGGGATTTGATGACGGCCAGGTCTTCCTTGCGCAGCTCCTGCCGCTCCCCAAAGGAAGCCTGGAGCTGGGGTATCTCCAGGAGAATAGTCGGGTCTGCTTTCGGGTTATTCTGCATCTGCACGAACCCAGCCAGGCCCTCGGAGCCCAGATAGACGGCCAGAGCAAAGTACTCGCCGCGCAGCCCCATGATGCTATCGTAGCCAATCTCCCCGGTCTCCGGATTGCGCACGCCGCAGACGTGGGACTCGGTCAGCCATTCCCAGGGAGCGGCCTCCTTGAAACGGGCGGCAGCTTCGTAGAGCTGGCGCCACTCGTCCAGTGTGGGGGTTGTTGCGTTCATGAAAAACTCCTCTCTGCTTTGTCAGCATTCATAGCCCGGCAGGACAAGTTGTCCACCTGTCACTTGATAGAACAGGTCAACGACCTGTTCTACAGACTACCGCAGGCAACTTTGTAGCCTGTTCACATCACCTCAATCCCTTTTCCAGCCACCACCTCGCCGATGCGCCAGGCCGGCTGGCCTTCCGCAGCGCAGAGGCCCAGCAGCGTCGCCAGCCTCTCCAGCGGCACGGCGATGAGCAGGCCCCCGCTGGTCTCCGGCGTGAAGAGGAGCATCTGCGTCTCTTCGGAGATCGCCGAGGCAAAGGTGACGCCACAGGCATAGTAATCGCGATTGCGCCCGGCCCCGCCGGGGAAGCACTGCTCCCCGGCGTAGCGGTGGGCTCCTTCCAGGAAGGGGAGCTGCTCCAGACGAAAACGCAGCCCCACGCCGCTTAGACTGGCCATCTCGCTGGCGTGGCCCAGGAAGCCGAAGCCGGTGATGTCGGTGGCGGCGTGGACGCCCACCTGCTGCAACAGCCGGGCGGCGCGACGATTGAGGGTGGCCATGCTCGCCACAGCGCCCTGCACGTGGGCCGCCTCGGCCAGGCCCCGCTTCAGGGCCGTGGTAATGACACCCACCCCCAGGGGCTTGGTGAGCACCAGGGCATCGCCCGGCCGGGCCCCCGCTTTGGTGAGCACGCGGTCGGGATGAACTGTGCCCAGCACGGCCAGGCCGTACTTGGGCTCCTTATCGTCAATGGTGTGGCCACCGGCGACGACGCCCCCCGCCTCAGCCACCTTCTCCGCCCCACCGCGCAGAATCTCGCTGATGATCGCCGGGGCCATGTCGGCCGGGAAGGCGCAGATGTTGAGGGCCAGCAGCACCTCGCCGCCCATGGCGTAGACGTCGCTCATGGCGTTGGCCGCGGCAATAGCCCCGTACCAGTACGGGTCATCCACGACGGGGGTGAAGAAGTCCACAGTGTGGATGATGGCCAGCTCATTGTTCAGGCGATAGACAGCGGCGTCGTCGGCCGTGGTCAACCCCACCAGCAGGTTAGGGTAGTCTTCAGCATGGAATAAGTCTTGCAGTGGGCGCAGGACCTGCGCCAGGGCCGCCGGGCCCCGCTTGGCCGCTCAGCCCGCCGCTGCGGTCATGCTGGTCAGACGAATCTCTTCTCTAGTCAACTCAAGCCTCTCTGGCCGGTACGGCCTGCATCAGATGTTCAACAATCGGGGCGAATTCCTCGCTGGGATAATCCTCGATGGCCCCCTCATCGCACAGGCGGGCAATCTGCGGATTGATGGGCACCTCGCAGAGCCTCCACAACCTGAGCTCCGGGACCATGTATTCCTCTGGGCTAGATGACCTTTGCGTTCTCCTGAAAAGCAATACTGCTCTCCTGTCTGCGCATCTTCAACCGCTTTTCTGTCATACAGATGTATTCTTCGGAAGCATCGCACAGTATCGCTCGCCGCCTAAGGGCCTGGCAAACTACCCCAGTAGTGCCGGAGCCACACATGGGATCAAGAACAACGTCCCCTTCTTTCGTGGTCATAAGCACTAGAGGTTCAATTACCTGAATGGGCTTCTGAGCAGGGTGACCGACATTTTCATTTCTTCCCACAAACCCTACCAGGAGCGGTGCTTCTATTACGCTCGTTGGCCCAGGCATATACCTCAACTTTCCTTGGTTCTGTCTCTCTAGCTGGGCACTATTGAGGAAATGCTCTGGGTATAACCTTGCTGTTGGTTTGGCCATATGCAGGCAGGCAAGTTGAGCAGAACGCCATCCCCGAATGACAGACGGGCAGTTCTTGTAGTACCAAGTGAGCCAGGCTATCAGATCGAACCCTGCAGGAAGGTGGTCCAGGACTTTGTATACGATTTCAGGGAATCCCCAAAGGAAGATGTGATCTGAGATTTCGGCCGCGGCTTGAACCACTGAAAGTAGCCATTGATGATAATCAGGCCTTACACCTCCAACCCCCTTGTTATACCAAGGGTCGAGAATTGTTGTTGTTACAGGATGTCTGATCTGCTGCAAAGTGATCATCACGTCCTGTGGTGGCAATATGACTAAAAGGTCTTCCTGCAGAGTCGCTTCCAGTTCTTCGTAGTCAAATAGTGCACTCTGCAAGCTCTCACCAACTAAAGACTTGCTCTTCTCAAGCTTCATGGTTCCGCATCCTCCTCTCTACGCGTTCCCAAAATATTCTCTGAGGAACTCGTAAACTCTCCTCTTCTCTTCTTCGGAGGCCGCCTGAACGATGGCGTATACATTCAACCACCCTGTCGTGTGATCCCAGTAGTTCTTCTTGATAACCTGGTGTCGCCCACATAACGCCTGCCAGGCATTAACGTCTGTGGGGTCACTTCTGGGATCAATAGCATGGGGTCTCTTATGGTCAGGAGTAAGTTTAACTCTACCGCCCCCAACAGGGTCAATATCGCCATCCCTCAGACCACACGTAGTATTGCCCTCCTGCCACTCGCACCTGTAATCTGCTCGCCGTAATACCTGTTGCCAAGTCCCAGGGTCTACTCGCACACGAACTGCCGCAACTGGTCTTTTCTCTGCCGTAGGCATGAGATACTCACTGACCTTTAGATCGCCCCTATTGCGCCAAGATAGGATTGTATAACCTTCGTCGGTTCTCAGTTCTGACAAGCGCTGATGCCAGTTTTCTGGCGTTCGACCTGTTTGGGGGTCCCGTGCAACCTCTAATATCTGCTCTCTAGTGACCACCTTGCCGATATTATCGAGAAAGAAAGCTCTGATCCGGCCTTTCACCGACTTCTACTGATAAGGGGCTTTGATTGTTGCGTATCGCTTTCGAGACATCTTATCCTCTGCTTCTTCGGCCACCATTTGACCTCCTTCAGGCAGCTTCCTTTAGCCGATTTAGAATTCCATTCAGGTACGACATGGTCTCACCAAGTCGGGCTAGTCGGCAAAATCCAACCTGGAGGACGAATGTACCTTCCACAGCCCATTTTACCATCAGGCCACATCCCTGTCAACAACCACCCTTTGGAAAAGTTGCATCAGACAGCGCCCTGTGGTATAATAGCCAGCAGAGGCCGAACTGCCCGCCGCGCCAAGCCGGCAGGGCAGAAGCAAAAAGACTTTGTGGGAGGGAAACGATGCAGATCACGCACAAGCAACTCAGCCGCGTCGACCTGGTGGCCGTCAATGGCCGGGTGGATGCCAGCACCGCACCACAACTTCAGGACGCCTTGCGCTCTATCTTCGACGAGCGGCGCTTCCGCGTTGTGCTCGACCTGAGCGAGATGAGCTACATGTCCAGCGCCGGACTCAAAGTGCTGCTGGCCGCCCTCAAAGAAGCCAAACGCTGGAACCGGGGCGACCTACGGCTGGCCGCCCTGCAACCCCAGGTGCACGACACGCTCAACCTGGTCGGCCTGCTCCAGCTTTTCAAGATCTATCCCAACACGGTGGAGGCCGTGGGTAGCTTCTAAGCCATCGTCAATCCCGAACAGGCATGGGGGGAAGGGCAAATCCCCCCATTTTGTGTTTTCGATTGGCGGCAAGCCTTTGCCTGACACGACAAGGACTCAACCACAGAGGCACAGAGAGCACTGAGTTTGTCAATTTTTCCCGACTCTCCGTGTTCTCTGTGTCTCTGTGGTTCCCTGGTGGATTCCGGCTGGTTCAAGTTAAGGGGGGAAGTGTGCAAACCAGATGCCCTTACGGGGAAGGGATTTATACCGTGCGGCCCAGCGGTCGCATTGATGCCGCCGCCGCGCCAGAGTTGGGACAAGCACTGCAAGACCTGCTGGCCGCTGGCCAGACACACCTGATCGTGGACTTGAACGCCGTGCGCTATCTCTCCAGCGGCGCCTTGCGCGTGCTCTTGGTGACGATCAAGGAAGCCCGGCGATTAGGGGGCGATGTGAAGCTCTGCTCCCTGCGGCCTAACGTCTATCGCGTCTTTAAGCTTTCTGGTTTTACTCACATCTTTGAGATTCACGACGCCGAGGAGGCCGCGGCGTTGGCCTTCCAGGGCCAGCCCGCCACCAGAGCCTTCCTCGGGGAGCAGAGCCAGTGAGCGAGCGGGCACGCCGGTGGATAGTGAGCAGCTATAGCCTGGGTCTGGGCCTGGCCGGTCTGCTCGCCCTGGTCTGGGCCAGCCGCGGCGCGGGGCTGCCAGCGCAACTTCTGCCCCTGGCCTATTTCCTGCTGCTTTCCTTCCTGGTCAAGCACCTCGGCTTTCGCGCCGCCCCCGACGTGACCCACAGCCTGGGCGGGGTAGTGGACGTAGCTGCCCTGCTGACCCTGGGGACGGTAGCCGGTGGCTGGGTGGCCGCCCTGAGCAGCCTGCTCTACAGCGAGTATCGGGCTCGGCAGCAGCGATTGGCCACCCCACGCACAATCCTGGAGGTGCCGCTGTTCAACGGCGGCCTGAAGGCCCTCCTGGCCCTGGCCGGCGGCGCTATCTACCAGGCTTTGGCAGGCAGCTTCGCCCCGACAGCCTTTGCCTGGGGGCTGGTGGCACCTCTCCTGGCGCTTTGCCTGACCTGGGCCGCCCTCGACCACCTGGGTTGGGCCATTATGGAATACCTCCAGGGTGACCGCAGCGGCCTGGTGACCTGGCTGCGCACCGTGTCTATCCCCTCCCTGCTCGTAGAGTTGCTGCCTTTGCCCACAGCGCTGGTCATCGCCCTGGTGCACACTGCCCTGGGCCTGGGCCCTTTCGTCTTGCTGGCCCTGGCCATGCTCTTGGTCAGCCTCGTCGTGCGGCTGTTGGCGGAGGCACGGCAAAAACTAGAGGCCCGCATCGCCGAGCTCACTACCCTCAACGATGTGGGCCAGGCCATTCTAGAGGCCTCCCTGAACAAAGATGAGCTCTGCGAGCTGGTGTACGAGTATGCCAGCCGCATTGTGGACACGCGCAACTTCTTGCTGGAGCTGACGGACGAGGCCGGCAAGCAGTTCGTCCTGGAGGTGTGGACGCTGGACGGGGTGCGCCAGCCGAAAACCACTGTCCCTATGGGCGGGGTAGCGGCCTGGATGCAGGAAAGCAAAAGCCCGGTGCTGATCCATGACCTGGAACGGGAAAAACTGCCTTTTACGCCCATCCCGCTGAGCTCTGCGCCCTCAGGCTCTGCCCTCTTCGTGCCCCTGCTGGCAGAGGCCAGGTTCATCGGCTACCTGTCCATTCAGAGCCACACCCCCCAGGCCTTCACCGCGGATCACCAGCGCATCCTGGCGGCCATTGCCAATCAGGTGGCCGTGGCTCTGGAGAACATCCGGCTGTATCAACAGGCCGCGGAAAAGCAGCGCCTTGAGCAGCAACTAAAGGTCGCCCGCGACCTCCAGAAAAGCCTGCTGCCGTCCTTCTGCCCTTTTGTGCCGGGCTTTGAACTCGCCGCCGATTGGCGTTCCGCCGGCGAGGTAAGCGGCGATTTCTACGATTTTGTGAGCCTGCCTGATGGCAAGCTGGGCCTGCTCATCGCCGACGTCTCCGATAAGGGCGTGCCGGCGGCGCTGTTCATGGCTCTCTCCCGCAGTCTGGTGCGTTCGGGGGTCATCGGCGCCAGCGGCCCCAGCGAGGGCCTACGCCGGGCCAACACCTGGATTCTCAAGGACTCCCAGAGCGACATGTTCGTCACCCTGTTCTACGGCGTCCTGGACCCCGCCGCCCGGACCCTCACCTACGCCAATGCCGGCCACAATCCACCTCTCCTCTACCGGGCAGACACGGGGGCGATAGAGCCTCTGGCGGCCAAGGGGATCGTCCTGGGCGTGCTGCCAGAGATTGAGCTAGAGGAGCGACAGGTGATCATGGCTCCTGGCGACCTGCTGGTGCTCTACACCGATGGGGTGACCGAAGCCATCAACGAGCACGAGGCGGCCTTTGGCGAGGAGCGCCTGGTCCAGGTCGTGCGTCAGCACCACGATCTGGAGGCGAGAGAAGTCATCGCCCAGATCAGGGCGGCAGTGCTGGCCTTCACCGGCGACCGGCCGCGCTTCGACGACGCCACGCTGGTGGTGCTGAAGTGTTCCCAGAACTGACAGCCGTAGGGCGGGCGCGGCGCCCGCCGTCCTGTGCTGCACCTCTGGGCGGCAAGCCACGGGCCTGCCCTACTGTCAGGTTTGAACAATAGGCCCTTGTCAGGGCCAGGTAAGTGGAGTATAATGACGGCATGAAGGGGAAAAAGGCGCCCAGAGGCGCCAAAAGAGAGCAAGCAAGCCCAAACAAACGCCGCGTCTGTGAACTCACCGTGCCCGGCCGGCTAGAGGATCTGGCCACCATCTGCGAGTTCGTCGGCCAGGCGGCCAAGCAGGCCGGGGCCAGCAAGCGGACCATCTTCGACATCCAGCTCGCCGTAGATGAAGCCTGCACGAACATCATCGAGCATGCTTATGGTGGTAGTGGCGGTGAGATCTGCCTGCGCTGCGAGTGTGATGGCAACGATTTCGAGGTGATTATCCGGGATCATGGCCAGCCTTTCGATCCCCAGGCCGTGGCCACCCCAGACGTGGAGGCGGAACTGGACAAACGCCAGGAGGGTGGCCTGGGTATGTACTTCATGCGCTGCCTCATGGACGAGGTGCGCTTCCGCTTTGATCCCCAGAGCAATGAATTGAGAATGATCAAGCATCTCAAGAAAGAGAAGCAGGGGAATCAGGAAATCAGTGATCAGGGAATCAGGACGTAGGGGAAAGCCTGATTCCCCGATTTCCTGATTTCCTGATTCCCCCGGCTCCCATGGAAGTTACTGAACTGATCCAGAAAGTGCAAACGTACCTGCCGCAGGTGGATGCAGAGATCATCCGCCAGGCCTACGAGTTCGCCGCTAAGGCGCACAACGGGCAGAAGCGCGCCTCCGGCGAGGCTTACGTGCAGCACCCCCTGGCCGCGGCCCTGATCCTGGCCGGCATGGGACTGGATCTGGCGGCCATCATCGCTGCCCTGCTGCACGACGTGCCTGAGGACACCGCCACGCCCCTGGAAGAGATCCGAAAGGATTTTGGTGATGAGGTAGCCAGGCTGGTAGACGGGGTCACCAAGCTGAGTCGCATCAGTTGGGGCACCCTGGAAGAAGAGCAGGCCGAGAACCTGCGTAAGATGTTCCTGGCCATGGCCGAGGACGTGCGCGTCGTTCTCATCAAGCTCGCCGACCGCCTGCACAACATGCGCACCCTGGACAGCCTTCCCCCCCACAAGCAGCGCAAGATCGCCAAGGAAACCATGGAGATCTACGCCCCTCTGGCCAGCCGCCTGGGCATCTGGCAGATGAAATGGGAACTGGAAGACCTCTCCTTTCGCTACCTGGACCCTCAACGCTACCACGAAATCGCCAATCGGCTGGCCAGTCAGCGCAAGGAGCGTGAGGCCTACATCGCCCGGGTCATTGATGTACTCCGCCACGCCCTGCAGCAGGCAGGCATCGAGGCCGAGATGTACGGTCGTCCCAAGCATATCTACAGCATCCATAAGAAGATGGAGCGCAAGGGGCGACCCATGGACCAGATCTACGACCTCATCGCCATCCGGGTCATAGTCCAGGAGGTCAGGGACTGCTACGCCGCCCTGGGCGTGGTGCACTCTCTGTGGCGTCCCATCCCCGGCGAGTTCGACGACTACATCGCCATGCCCAAGGAAAACCTGTACCAATCATTGCACACGGCGGTGGTAGCTCTGGACGGTCTGCCTATTGAGATCCAAATCCGCACCCACGATATGCATCGGGTCAGCGAGTACGGCATTGCTGCCCATTGGCGCTACAAGGAGGGCGGCAAGCGAGACGTCAACTTCGAAGCCAAGCTGGCCTGGCTGCGCCAGCTCATGGAGTGGCGGCGGGAGATCGTTGACGCCCGGGAGTTTGTGGAGTCGCTGAAGACAGACATCTTCCAGGATCAGGTCTACGTCTTCACCCCCAAAGGCGATATTATTGACCTGCCGGCGGGTTCTACGCCGATTGATTTTGCCTATCGCATCCACACTGACATTGGCCACCGTTGCCGGGGGGCGCGCGTGAACGGGCGGCAGGTCAGCCTGGAATACAAGCTCCAGAATGGTGAACGGGTAGAGATCATCACGGCCAAGGCCGGCGGCCCCAGCCGGGACTGGCTGAACCCCAACCTGGGCTTCACCAAGACGAGCCACGCCCGCGATAAGATTCGCCAATGGTTCAAGCGCCAGGGCCGAGCAGAGAACATCGCCCAGGGCAAGGAATCGCTGGAGCGGGAGCTCAAATCGCTTGGGCTGGCGCAAGACTTTGAAGCTGTGATCCGGGTGTTTGAGGAGAACCAGCCTGCCCCAGGTGACAGCATAGAGAAGGCCGCCCAACGTTGGCAAGATAGACTACGGCAGCTTGGCTATGCTCCCAAGCGGATTGAGGAGCTAATCAACTTCTTCCGGCAATTCAGCAAGCGAGAGGACCTCTACCTGGCCATTGGTTCTGGCGACATCAATCCGCCGCAAGTCTCCATGCACCTCCTGGTGCTGGAGGAGGAGAAGCCGGTCGAGCTGCGTGGTGTCCCCACTGTGGCCCCGGCCGAGGAGGCCATCGGCGGCGTCCAGGTGATGGGCGAGCCTGGTCTGCTCACCAGCCTGGGCCGTTGTTGCAACCCCGTACCCGGCGATGAGATCGTTGGCTACGTCACCCGTGGGCATGGGGTGACCGTACATCGTCGTGACTGTCGCAACGTGGCCGCCGTGGATGATCCACGACGATTGGTCAAGGTGAGCTGGGGACAGGCACCCAGGCAAGTCTACCCGGTGGACGTGGTGATCAAGGCTACCGATCGCGAAGGACTACTCAAAGACATCGCCACCGTCGTTTCCGGCGAACACGTCAACATGGCGGCTGTGAATGTTGCTCTCTCCTCCGACCACATCGCTACCATCAAGGTCACACTGCAAGTGGCCAGCACTGAGCAACTGAGCCGGGTGCTGGCGCACATTGACAAGACCGAGAACGTGTTGGAAGTTTACTGCACCCGGCGTGGCCACATCCCACCCGCTCCCAAGACCACCAAACGCCCCGCACTTCCTGCCCCGGCGATACCCGCCATCGCTTCCCCTTAACTGGCGTTTTTCACCCATCTGGCTCTGGGTAGTAGGCGTCCTCCAGTGGTTTAACGCGCCTTGTCCTTACGGGGGTAAAAAGGGTAACAGGGGTAACGGGGGGACAAGGGGACAAGGGGACGGGGAGACAAGGGGACAAGGGGACGGGGAGACAAGGGGACGGGGGGACGGAGAGACGGAACACGCAACACGCACCACGGACTGAGGACCTGGGACTGGGGACTGGCGACTGCGGACTGGCGCCTACGCCAACTTGGACATCCAGATACCAATTTCGTAGAGGATGATGAGGGGCACGGCGACCAAGGTCTGGTTGAAGGGGTCGGGTGTGGGGGTGATGACGGCGGCGATGACGAAGGCCGCCAGGATGGCATACTTACGCCAGGAGCTCAGCTTCTTGGTGTTGACAAGGTGCACCTTGGCCAGGAAGAAGATAATCAGCGGCGTCTCGAAGGACAAACCCACGGCGAGCAGCAGGGTCGTGACGAAGGAAAAGTAATCACCCACCGCGGGCATGGGGCGCGCTAAATCGCCCCCCAGACCAAACAGGTACTTGAGGGCAAAGGGCAGTAGCAGAAAGTAGGCGAAGGACACGCCAACAGCAAAAAACACGCCAGCCAGTGGGACGAGCACATAGAGCGAGCGCATCTCTTGGCGGCTCAGCCCGCTGTAGCCGGGGCCCTTCAGGAACATCATGACCTGCCAGACGATCAGCGGCATGGCCAGGCCCACCCCCATAACCAAGGCCAACTTGAAGTAGGTGATGAACATCTCGGTGGGGCGCAGGAAGACGGGCTTGACAGCTTCCTGGGGACTCAGGAAGCTGACCGGCAGCTCGGTGCCTTGGGGCAGCAGGATCGTGGCGGAGATAGTCGTGCTGCTGCCCAGGGGATTCTCCGCCGGCAGCACGATGGTCGTGGTCAGGACCTTTGTCTCCGCCAAAAAAAGCCTGGTAGTGACCTGCGTGCTGACTGTGGTCAGGCCACTGATGGGGCGCAGGAGCAAAGAGAAGAGGGGCTGTACAAAGATCAGGCTGAGGGCGGTGGCCACGACCAGGGCCAGGGCAATCTTGATAAGCCGCTGCCGCAGTTCATCCAGGTGTTGGATGATCGTCAGGTGACCCTCGTTGCTACTCATCAAGGTTATCCCGAATGTATTCCACCACGTCCTGGACGGTGGCCGCGTCCCGGATGATCTTCTCCGCCTCCTCCTCGTCAACCTCGATGCCGAACTCCTCTTCCAGAGCCATGATCAACTCCATCAATTCCTCGGGCGCGGCATTAAGATCATCGGTAAACGAGACGTAGGGGGTAATCTCGTCTTCGTCCACCCCAAGCTGCTCAGTGATGAGGCGCTTGAGGCGAGCGTAAACCGTTGCAGGCATCCTTGTTCCTCCCAGATGTGCCAGGAAATCAGTAATCAGGGAATCGGGGAATCAGGTCTGCTGATGAGTCCTGATTTCCTGATCACTGATTCCCTGATTCCCTAGCTCCTGATTCCCTAGTTCCCTGATTCCCTTAACTTTGTCACCACAGTTCCCAGCACCCCGTTGACGAACCGACCTGAGGCGTCGCTGCCGAAGAGTTTGGCCAGTTCCACCGCCTCGTTGATGGCCACCTTGACGGGGGTTTGCCGGTCAACGACAATTTCAAAGAGAGCGATGCGCAGGATGTTGACGTCCACACGGGCCATCTGGGCTAAGGGCCATTGGGGGGCAACCGCCTGCAGGATGGCGTCGAGCTGCGCCTGATGGTTCAGGACGCCCCGCACCAGAGCCTCGGCGAAGGCAGCACCCTCCGGGGGGAGCGTGCTTTCCTCCAGTCGCTCCCGTAGCACGGTCTGGGCATCGTGCCCCACGCAGCTAACCTCAAACAACGTCTGCAGGGCGACGATGCGGGCCTGACGCCTGATCTTCATCGTTCCAAACCCGATAGGGGCGCGGCATTCCGGGTGAGCCGGCTCAACAACACTATATCCTCGTATGGGCGCACATTTGGAGTTAACGCAGGATGCCCGGAAGAATGCCTCGCCCCTACTCCACGTCCTCGATGTAAACGTCCACCTGGCGCACGGTCATGCCCACCATCTTATCAATGGCCTGGGCTACCTCCCGCTGCACCTGGGTGCTAAGCTGGTACAGGTTCGTTTCCGGCTCAGCGACGAGGTGTAACTCCACCCAGACGGCATCATCTTTGACCTGGATCTTGACCCCGCTCAGGGCATCCGGCCGCCCCAGGAGCTTGCTCACCCCGCTTACCATGTTGCCACTCATGCGGGCCACCCCTGGCACCGACAAAGCGGTTAGGCCAGCAATGGTGGCCAGCACCCCAGGGGCAATACGCACTGTGCCCAGACTTTCTTCTGCCATTTCCTTGCTCAACTTCTCACCATTCTGTAGGTCGGGCGCGGCGCCCGACACCCTGTGCCAGCAACTCGTAGGGCAGGTTTCCATACCTGCCTCCTGCTGCTTGGCGGCTATGGAAAGCCGCCCTACATGGATGCTGCCATTCGCCATCTGCTATCCACCACCTGGCTTACATCATGATCATGCCGCCGTCCACGGAGAGCACTTGCCCGGTGATGTAGCTCGCCTCGTCGGAGGCGAAGAAGGCCACGGCGTTGGCCATGTCCTCCGGCGTACCAAAGCGGCCCAGGGGCGTCAACTCCAGCATCTTGGCCCTTAGCTCTTCAGGCAGGCTGGCCGTCAGTTCTGTAGGCACGAAGCCAGGAGCAACGGCGTTGACCGTGATGTTGCGCCCGCCCAGCTCCTTAGCCAGGGCCTTGGTCAAGCCGATAAGCCCAGCCTTGGAGGCCGAGTAGTTGCTCTGGCCCCCCTGCCCCGCCAGCCCAGAGACCGAGGTGATGTTGACGATGCGCCCGTAGCGTTGCTTCATCATGGGGCGCACGGCGGCCTTGGCGCAGTTCCAGGCGCTCTTGAGGTTAGTGGCCAAGACCACGTCCCAGTCCTCTTCTTTCATCAGGGCGATGAGGTTGTCCCGCGTTGTGCCGGCGTTGTTCACCAGGATGTCCAGCCGCCCGTAAGCGTCGAGCGCGGCCTTGACCAGGGCCTGCGCCTCGGCGAAGCGACTCACATCAGCCTGAACGGCGATGGCCTGTCCGCCGCTCGCCTGAATCATCTGCACCACTTCCTGGGCAGCGGCGGCATTCTTCTGGTAGTTGACCACCACCTTGGCCCCCAGGCTGGCCAGCTTCAGAGCAATTGCCCGCCCGATGCCACGCGAGCCGCCGGTGACTAAGGCCACTTTGTCTTGGAGTTCTGCCATACCCCGCCTCCGTGTTGCGTGGTGCGTGTTCCGTTGTCCATTCTGTTGAGCACGGACCACGCAACACGCAGCACGTATTTTTCAGATCTGCTCCCAGATTGTCTCCAGAGTCTTCACGTCCCCCACGCTGGTGGCGCTGGCCTGCGGAGCGATGCGGCGGATGAGCCCGGCCAGCACGTCCTTCGGCCCCACCTCTACGAACTGGCTTACCCCCTGCGTCGTCATGAAGGATACCGACTGCGTCCAACGCACCGAGGAGGTGAGCTGCTGCACTAGCTCGGCGCGAATCTCTTCCACGCTAACGATGGGCTGGGCCGTCACGTTGGCCACGACAGGCACGCGGGCGGTGCGGAAAGGCGTGGCGGCCACGGCGCCAGCGAACTTTTGCGCCGCTTCTCGCATCAGCGGCGAGTGGGCAGCGATGGTGATAGGCAGCGGGATCACGCGCCTGGCCCCACGATCCCTGGCCAACTCGCTGGCGGCCTCCAGGGCGGCTTTCTCCCCAGAGATGACCACCTGCCCTGGGGCGTTGAAGTTGGCGCAGACCACGGGTCCGCCCGCCTGCCGGCTGGCCTCCTGGCAAATAGCTTCCACGGCGGCATCGTCCAGGCCGAGGATGGCGGCCATGCCACCGGGATAGCGCTCGCCGGCCTCTTTCATCAGCCGGCCGCGTTCGCGCACCAGGCGCACGGCGTCGCCGAAGTCCAGGGCTTCGGCGGCTACCAGGGCGGCGTATTCCCCCACACTATGCCCGGCCACAAAGGCCGGCGAGGGGAGAGCGCCCTGGCTGCGCTGTTTGCTCGCCAGGGCACGCAGCGCCGCTATGCTGGTGGTCAGTAGGGCTGGCTGCTGGTTGATCGTATCGGTCAGAACATCGGCCGGACCGGCAAAGCACAGGTCGGACAGGGCAAAGCCCAGGGTGGTATCGGCCTGGGCAAAGAGCGCCCTGGCCACGGGAAAGGTCTGGTACAGGTCCTGGCCCATGCCCACGTACTGCGAGCCCTGGCCGGGGAAAACGAGCGCCAGCACGCCTACTCTTCCTTCTTCTTGAGTTTGGGGGCTTTGACCTTGATGACTTCCACGCCGTTGTAATAGCCACAGGCCGGGCAGACGCGGTGAGGCATCATGGGCTTGTGGCACTGCGGGCACTCCACCAACTGGATGGGATCCAGGTGCAGATGGCTGCGCCGTTCGCCCTGACGGGCCTTAGAAATCTTACGCTTGGGTAACGCTCCCACAGAAGGTAACTCCTTTCATAATCCAACGATTCCGATGGCCATTGTTGCCGTAGAGCAGACCCGTGGCCTGGCGCCCAGGTATTGCGCAACAAGGCGGCGGGCGCCGCGCCCGCCCTACGGCCGTCCACCGCCTGGCGTCTCATGCAGCAGCTCGCGCAGGGTAGCCCAGCGGCTATCCACAGGCTCCGGCGGGCAAGCGCATGGCCCTTCATTCAGATTGTGACCGCAATTCGGGCATAACCCGGCACAGTCCTGGCGGCAAAGCGGGTGCATGGGCAAAGACAACAACAGGTACTGGCGCACCATCTCGCCCAGGTCAAGCACGTGGTTGCCGTCTATGATGGCTGCCTTGTCTTCCTCGGGGGCTGCGATGGGTAAGCCGGTATGAATATCTATGGTGGGGAAGAACTCCTCCTGGAAATTGATCTCCACCGGTGTGGTATACGGCTCCAGGCAACGGCTGCAGGCGATCTGCACCTGCGTGCGGCCCTGCAGATGCACCAGGACGCCTCGCCCGGTGCGTAGAAGGTGCACTGTCCCCTCTAGTGGCGCTACGGGCAAAACGTCGGTGTCAATAGGCTCCAGTTGCTCCTGCAGCTCGTACTGGCGCGTGGCCCCCACGGGCTGCTTCAGCAACTGGGCAACGTTGATTTGCATATTTTTATGGGACGCTGATGAACGCTGATTTACGCTGAGTTTTCTGTTTAGCGGCGCGCGGCGTGCATCGGCGTCCCGCTTTCCTATAGATGGGCAGACAGCGCGGCTGCCTCCGCAAGGGCTTACATTATAGGCTAAGCCCTGCCGGGTGTCAAGACCGGTTGGCCGCTGCTCGCCGGGACACCAGCCTCCTTGCCGGTCAACTCCCGGTAGGCGTGGGCATAAATGGACAGAGTGGCCGCCTGGACGAAGCCACCCAGCAGCGTATAAACAACGGTGAAGGCCAGGCCGATCAACAGCAGCGGCACGACCTGCAAAACCCCTGGCAGCTCGCCCAGCGGCCGCGCGTACCCAAGGCCCAGCCCCAGCCAAGTGAGGGGCAGCATGAACATCATGATCACGATTCCCAGCACCAACCCCAGCACGAACATGACGAGCAGCAGGATGAACATCGGCCCCAGGTTAGCAGCGGCGAGCCGCCAGCCGGTGCGGACGGATTCAAAGAAGCCGGCCCGGCGCTGCACGGCGTGCTGGTACATCAGCGGGGCAAACAGCCCCCGCACCACGGCGTACACCAGGGCGAGAACCACGAGGAGACAGGGGAAGCCAATGGTGAAGGCCAAAAACACCCCCAGATTGGGCTCGCCTGTGCGGTTAGCGGTCGCCATGAGGTTGCTAAAGAGGCCGATAAATCCACAGGCAAAGAGCCCAACAAACAGCACCATGCTGGGCAGCCACCAAACCATATCAATGAGGAACAAGTGGGGAGCGCGATTCCAGCCAACCCGCAGCCCCTGGCGCCAATGCACCGTGCCGGTCGCCGCCGCGCTGGCCGCCTGATCGATGATGGCGCCACGCGTCACCAGACTGACCAGATAGCCGAGGAGGGTCAACAGCAGCAGCAGGCCCATGACAGCAAAGAAGCCGGCCATGCTACCCAGCAAAGCTCGCCAGAACTCCTCAAACTGTTGGGGCGTCATCGGCCCCTGTCCCTCCAGCAACTGCAGGTTGAGGAGCATCTTGCGCTGGAGGTCGAGCTGCCAGCGGATCTGAAAGACGCTGTTAAAGCCGCTGCCCAGGCCGCCCAGTACCACGCCCAGGCAGCCCAGCAACCAGAGGGCCTTGTGCCGCCAGACGGCGGAGAGGCCCTGGTTGATCACCTTACCGTAGTCCATCGCTTCCTCCTTCCCCTGCGCAAGAAAATGACCATCGATTCTCAGCAGATCACAATTCGGGCTCGTAGTGCGCACTTGTAGTGCGCTTCTCAGGTGCTCAAGCGCCCACTACAAGCCGTAGGGCGGGCGCGGCGCCCGCCGCCCTGTTCTGCGCATCTGGGCGGCAGGCCACGGGCACTGCCCTACGGTTGACGGCGTGGGAGCCGCCTCCCTTGCCCTAGCAGACGACTTCTAGCCGCTGGCCGGCGGCTCGGAGCTCTGGCCTTCAGAGGCCGGCTTTTCTGGTGGCTTTTCCTGCTCCATGCGGCTGATCATTTTCTGCAGCTCGGCGTTGACCTGGCGCAGGGCGGAGAGCAGGTGCGGCCGTACTTCCTGCACCGTCTGCTCGCTGGCGGCGCGCAGGGACTCGGCCGCCTTTTCTGCCTCCGTGCGCATCTGCTGGACCTGCGGCGAGGCCGCACTTTCCTTGATCGCCTTGCCGACCTCATTGACCATAGACTCCAGGCCCGCCTGCATTTCTTGCAGGCGGCGGCGATTTTCTTCGTTGTGCCAGGCCGTGCGGAAGGCCACGGCCAGACTCTCGCCCAGAGCCTGGAATTGCTTGCCTACTTCTTCCCAGGCTTCGCCGGCCATGGGCTGAGTCTCCTCAGCCGGTTTGGTGGTTTTTTCCTCGCTCACGATAGACCTCCTCTCGGAGAGTGTTCATTTCTCCCCCAGGCTGCGGAAGGCGCCGATACCGGTGATGTCCTTGGTGACCTGGGGGTTGCCATAGTAGTTGACTCCGCCAACACCAGCGATGCGCACATTCAGACTCTCGCGTGCCCAGAGTGTGGCTCCGCCAGCGCCGTTCACCACGATTTTAGCGACCTGGCTGCTCAGATCGCCAGCACGATAACTGCCCAAACCGTTGAGGGTGACCTCTTGCCTGGTCACCTGCCCGGCCAGGTCTACGTTACCGGCCCCGTTGATGACGATGACGATCTCGTCCGCCTCCAGGCGCTCAATCTTGACGTTGCCCGCGCCATTCAACTTCATGGTCAGGCGGTTGGTCTTGAGGCTGACAGACTTGATGTTCTCCGCCCCAGATGATTCCAGCGCGGTCAGATCCTTGAGCGCCAGGTTGAACTTGATCGGCTTGGTAGGTTGAAAGCGATCTTGCCAATTCTCCCGGTCGAAGCGGATAAACAGGGTGCCGTTGCGCACCTCGGTTTTGATGTGCGGCGCGATGTTGTCCTCGGCCTCTATGGTCAGGGCTTCCGTTGGCCCCTGGGTGATGGTGAGATCGCCCACCACGGTGAGCGACAGGGCGCTAAAGTTACGCACGTCCCTAGTCTCAGTGATGACCTTGCCTGAGCCGATGGTAATCGTAATTGAAGGACGGAGCGAGCAGGCCGTGAGCAGCAGGGTGCTCAGGATAGCCAGACAAAGTAAATGCTTGTACATGCTTACTCCTTTTTCCCACAAACCTGCCAGGCCGCGGCGACCTGGCAGGTTTGTGACACGACAACTCAGAGCAGCAGCCCAACAGGTTCCAGAAACTACGGCTACTGGCCGCCAAAAAGGCCTAACACTCCACGGGCAGTCACACCCAGGAGGCCCAGCACTGCCCCGGCAATGGCCAGCATCACGAACAGGACGATCCAGCCGATGATGACCGTGATGATCGTCTGCACCCACTCCAGGTCCAGTGCCTCCTTAGCGGCGACGAACCAGGCGATCAAGCCCAGGATAGCGCCCACGAACAGGGCTGGGGCCAGCAGACAAGACAGGGCACCGGAGAAAGCGGCCAGGGCACCGATGACACCGATAATGTTCCAGATGTAGGCCAGGCCCAGGGTGCGCACCATCTCTTCGAAAGTGACATCGGCTTTGAAAAGTGAGCGGCCCACCCAGGCAATTACGAAGGCCGCCAGGGCAAAGCCGATGACAGCAAAGATCGTGCCGACGATGGTGCCGATGAACCAGTGGCCGATGTTGCGTGAGGCGTTAGAGCCGAGCTGTTGCAGGAAGCTGACCACCGCCACCAGGATCCAGGCTGTTTGGGTGAAGCTGGTGTCCTTCTCCACCTCGGCGTAGGTGCCCTTCTTGAACGTGAACGCCCCCATGATCCGATCGGTAAGCACGTTTCTACCTCCTTCCAGATTTGGTTGGCTTGGGCTCCGCTCTGAGATGTAGCCTAAGTTGATTGCAGATTGGAGATTGCAGATTTAGCTATACCCAATGGGCGATCTGCAGCCAGCAATCGCATCTCCTCCCCTCAACGTAAACACTTCTCCTGGCGAAAAGATACGGCGTGGCAGCAGCAGCCGTAGGGCGGGCGCGGCGCCCGCCGCCATGTTCTACACATCTGGCTGCCTTGGTGGTTAATCCCCGGCTAACGAGGTGTCATGACGGCTTCTGGGTAACATACGATTGGGCAAACGGCCTGGTCGCGCTCAGCACTCCAGTGCCCATCATTCGCCACCTTCCTGCTTAGGCTGATGCAGCCAGGCCTGGATTTGCTGATGATGTACCTCCTCGTCGCTGGCCTCCGCTTGCAGCAGGCGGGCAATTGTCACCTTGTAGCCCCGGAAGCGCAATCCTTTGTCTTGGCCAAACTCCTCGGCAGGGACGGTGCGCAGAAAATCTACGAGCCGCTGATGGGAGTCTTGCACCGAGGAGAGAAGGTCGCGAAAATCCTCCCGCTTGTATTTGGCCACCAGGCCAGCGTTGAAGGTGCGCCAGTCACGGTCGTGGTGGGCGTAGAAGCTGGGGAGCTGGCCGGCGAGGATCTCCTGTACGGCGGCGAGGTTGGTGTAATCCCAGCCCACCAGGTGGGCCAGCAGGTCTTTCACCGACCAGATGCCCAGGAAGACCTCGTCCTGCTTTTCTGGGGGCAAGGCAACCGCCGTGTCCAGGATCTTCCGGCGCGCTTCCACCAGCGCGGCGATGACTTTGTCCTTCTTGGCCTGAGCGGTAGCTCTCATTGATCACTCCTATCCCGTCGCCTCCACAGCTCCTTGAAGGCTTCATGTCCCATCATCCCGGACGCGCCGAAGAGAGCGACTTTGGGTTTACTCATGGCTCAAATATCTCCACCGCCCGCCGCATCCTGGCGATGACGTCCACGTCGAACGGGCAGCGCGCCAGGCAATCGCCACACTCCGTGCACGCCGCGGCCTTGACGGGCAGGCCGGCGTAGGCGGCCCGCAACTCGTCATTGAGACCGCCCTGGGCGAAACGAGAGACGGCGCACTCAACAGAGTTCATGATTCCTTTTCCTCCTCAGCCGCCACCACACCCCCACCGGATAGCCCAGCATCTTGGCCACGTCGCCGACCAGCCGGATGATCAGCACCAGGAGGACGGCCTGTAGCTTGTCGCCCAGACTGCGGCCGGCAAGCATGGGCCACAGGCGGCGATAGGGCGGCCAGAGGTAGACCGCCGCTCCAGCCAGCAGCAAGAGCCACAAGGGCTTGTACCAGAAGCCCAGGATAAAGACGATAGGAGCCAGCAGGTAGGTGGTGTAGCGCACGGCGTGGCGCTTGCGCCACAGGTCGGCCTTGCCATCACCGCGGGCATAGCGATAGTACTGGCGAAAGAAGGCCGACAGGGAAGAGCGAGGGCGAAAGTGGGCGATGGCCTGGGGTGCCCAGGCGAAGCGACAACCGGCGCGGCGCAGGTTGAAATCAAAGATCAGGTCTTCGCAGTAGTCCAGCCACTCCGGGTAGCCGCCGGCTCGCTCCCAGGCGGCCTTGGTGAAGGCCACGGAGCGGCTGGAGGGCAGAAAAGCCGCCGGCTTGATCTCCTCTATGCTGGGCAGAACCGTCGCCCCCATGGCTAGCTCGAAGGTTGTCTGCGGATCGGGCTGGAAGAAGCCGGAGACCACGTCCGGGGGCGGGCTGTCCTGCTCAAATGGGCGCACGATCTCCGCCAGCCACTGCGGGGCCAGCCGCACCCCGCCATCCGTGCAGGCGATGATTTCGCCCGTGGCGGCGCGGATGGCGGCGTTGCGCCCTTGGGCGATGTTGGCGTCCGGCACGACCAGGAGGCGCAGCGGCAGGCGCGCGGCATACGATTTGATTATGTCGAGTGTAGCGTCTGTCGAGCCACCGTCGGCGATGACCACCTCGTCGGGGGGTCGCGTCTGGGCGGCCAGCGAGTCCAGCAGCCCCCGGATGGAAGCCGCCTCGTTCTTGACGGTGGCGATGAGCGAGACACGCATACGATTGCAGAGTGCAGATTGCAGATTGCAGATTGGGATTGAAATTAATCTAAAATCTGCAATCTGCAATCTGAAATCTCAGCTCTCCAATAGGTTCTCCAGCCGCTCTTTGATCGCCCTGGCCGCGGTCACCATCTGGGGATCGAGGTCGTAGACGGAGACACCGCGGCGGTCGGCCTCCAGGGCCAGATCGCTCCAGGGCAGAAAGCCGATGACCTCCAGCTTCGGCAGGCTCTCCACGAGAAAACGCTGATCGGACTCGGAACGCACCTTGCAGCCTACGGCGTAGAGCCGTGGGATGCGAATGTCCTGGGCCAGGCGCTGGATCGCCCGCGCCGTATCCACGCTGCGCCGCCCCGGCTCCACGACGATGAGCATGGCGTCCACGGCGCTGGCCGTGGCCCGCCCCAGGTTCTCCACCCCCGCCTCCATGTCCATGATCAGCACCTCCTGGCGGCGCAGGAGAAGGTGCGTGGTTAGCATCTTGAGCAGGGCGCTCTCCGGGCAAATGCAGCCGCTGCCGCCACGCTCCACGCCGCCCATGACCAGGAGGCGGACGCCGTTGTGCAGGGCGCCGTAGGTGTCCGGGATGTCGTCCACGTAGGGATTGAGCTTGAAGAAGCCGCCCATGCTGCCCGGCTTGGCCTCCGTGCGCTCTTCGATCAGGTCCTTCATCGCGGCGATGGGGGTGATCTGGACGGTCAACTGCGGGGGAAACCCCAGCGCCGAGGCCAGGCTGGTGCTGGGATCGGCGTCTACGGCCAGGACGGTGTAGCCGTCGGCGGCGTAGATGCGGGCGAGGAGGCCGGCCAGGGTGGTCTTGCCCACCCCGCCCTTGCCGGTGATGGCAAACTTAGGCATCAGAACTCCTTAGCGGAAGGTCAACTACTTCAGCGACCGAGGTACATCTTGATCCGTTCCAGGATCAATTCTATCTCTTGCTCCACGTTGCCGCGCATCTCAGATTCCTCAAAGAGCCATTGGCCGCCTGCGCCCCTTCTCTGGAAATGATGGGGGTAGCTGCGCAGTTGTCGAATAGCTTCCACACCTTCATGAGGGTAATCATCCCAACCCAGGATCCGCTTGTCCCCCGGATAGGGAGACGTCAGATCAATAAGCGCGTAGGAATAGCTCCTGGTTGTGGGATCAAAGTGGATATCCAGGAACATGGTCTCGCTGAGGTAAGCTCGGACTTTGGCCCCTACCAGGATCACTTCGGCGAAGAGACCACTCTCGCGAAGCAAACGAAGGACACGGCGATGCCAAACCATCACACCATCTCCAAAAGGCTAACCAATTCTGCTAACTCTTGACGGATGGCTCGCCACTCCAAGAGATCGGTGTAAAGTGTGTGATCGTCTGGGGAGACGCCTTCTAATTTGATCCTCTGTTCCAGGGCTTCCAGTGAGCCATACTTGGCCTGGAGTCGCAAGGCTGCTCGTTTCAGGGAGAAAATACGCTCGGTCGCCTCAGTGGTGATACCCCTGAGCAGCAGGTCTTCATCTGAGATTGATAGCGCGGCTGTTGCTTTTTGAAGGAATTGTCGTAGCTGAGTCCCTGTTGTTACAGTCATAGCTCCTCCTCTGTTGTCTTCTCTGGCGCCCGGCCGTAAATCGCGGTGAACTCGGCCAGGCGAGCCTGAAGCGCCGGCGTGAGGGCCTTGGCGGTAAAGCGCCAGGCCCAGTTGCCGCTGGCGCGGCTGGGGTAGTTCATGCGCGCCTCTGTACCCAGGCCCAGCAGGTCTTGCAGCGGCACCATAGCTGTATCGGCTACCGACGACCAGGCCAGGCGGATGAAGTCCCAGTTGATCTCGTGGCCATCCGTGCCCAGGTACTTCAGGGCCATGGCCCGCTCCTCTGGTGTGCTGGAGCCGGTGAACCAGCCCAGCGTGGTGTCGTTGTCGTGGGTGCCGGTGTAGACCACGCAGTTATTGGGGTAGCCGTAGGGCTTATCCATCTTGGCCACGCCGGTGGCGAAGGCAAACTGCAGGATCTTCATCCCCGGCAGATCAAACTGCTCCCGCATGGCCACCACCGGCGGCGTGATGACCCCCAGGTCCTCGGCGATGATGGGCAGCCGGCCCAGCGCCCGCTCGATGGCGCTGAAAAAGTCGGCGCCTGGCCCCTTGACCCAGCGACCGTGGACGGCCGTGCTCTCGCCCGCCGGCACCTCCCAGTAGGCCTCAAAGCCGCGGAAGTGATCCAGGCGAATGATGTCCACCGTGGTCAGCGTGGCCTTGAAGCGTTCAATCCACCAGGCGTAGCCGGTACTGGCCATGACGTCCCAGCGATAGAGCGGGTTGCCCCAGAGTTGGCCCGTGGCGCTGAAGTAATCGGGTGGCACGCCGGCGACGACGGTGGAATGGCCAGCCTCGTCCAGGTAGAAGAGCTCCGGGTGCGCCCACACGTCGGCGCTATCGTAGGCCACAAAAATCGGGACGTCGCCGATGATTTGCACCCCCTGCTCATTGGCGTACTCCTTCAGCGCCCACCACTGCTGGAAGAACTGGTACTGCAGGTATTGGTGGCGCTGAAAGTCCTCGGCCAGGGCCTCTTTCCAGTGTGCCAGCGCCTCCCCCTGCCGCCGGACGAGGTCGGGCTCCCAGGTGCTCCACACGGCCCCCTGGTGCGCATCCTTGAGAGCCATGAACAGGGCGAAATCGTCCAGCCAGGAGGCGTTACGCTGGCAGAAGAAGTAGAAGTCGGTCTTTTGGCTGGGCCTGGCCCTGTTCTGGAAATTGGCAAACGAACGTTTGAGCAGGTTTAATTTCCAGGAAATAACCCAGCCATAGTCCACCTGCTCGATGGGAAAGGGCGGAACGTCGGCCAGGTCGGCCTCGTCCAGAAGGCCCACTTCGACCAATCGTTCCAGGCTGACGAGCAGGGGATTGCCGGCGAAGGCAGAGAAGCACTGGTAGGGCGAATCGCCGTAGCCGGTGGGGCCCAGGGGCAGCACCTGCCAGTAGCGCTGCTGGCTGCCCACCAGGAAATCCACCCAGCGATAGGCCTCCTCGCCCAGCTCGCCGATGCCGTAGCGGCCAGGCAGTGATGTGGGATGTAGCAAGACGCCGCTGGCTCTAGGGAAGCGCATGGCAATCTCCTCTATTAGCCTTAGTCTTTGGTCCTTAGTCGTTGGTCTTTGGTCTTTGGTCTTTAGTCCTTGATCTTGCCTTGTTGACAACGGAACACGAAACACGCAACACGGGCTACTTGCCCATCACCTCTACGATCTTGGGCAGCACCTCCGCCACGTCCTCGTGCAGCACGATACGGGCCAGGCGGTCGTAGTCCGTAGCCATCTTGTTGACGATGATGAGCTGTGCCCCATGGCGTAGAGCCAGGGCCGGGAGGGCGCTGACGGGAGCCACTTCCAGCGAGGAGCCAGCAACGAGCATGGCGTCGCAGGCTTCGGCCTCTTGCTGGGCGCGATGGAAGACCTGCACCGGCAGCATCTCGCCGAAGAGAACCACATCGGGCTTGAGCACGCCGCCGCAGGTGCAGCGCGGCACCTCACCATCGGCCATAAACTTGTCTATGATGCTTTCCGTGGTCACCTGGCGGTAGCATTTCAGGCAGGTCAACGTGCGCAGGCTGCCATGCACCTCCAGGATGTTCTGGGAGCCGGCCCTGACGTGCAGGCCGTCAATGTTCTGGGTGATGAGCATCTTGATGATGCCGCGCCGCTCCATCTCGGCCAGGGCCAGGTGGGCCGGGTTGGGTTGGGCCCCTTGCATTGTCCTGGCCCGCGCCCGAATCCAATCGTAGAAGGCCTGGGGGCGGCGCTGAAAGCTCTCCAGCGAGGATACCTCAAAGGCGTCAATGGTCTCCCACAGCCCGGTCCCCGGGGAGCGGAAGTCCGGTATGCCCGAAGGCGTGGAGATGCCCGCCCCGGTGAGGGCCACGGCGTGGCGGGCTTCTTGCAAAAGCTTCGCCGCCTGGGTGATCTTGGTGGTGAACATCCTATCTCCTCAAAGAGATTTCAGATTGCAGATTGGCAGCTTAAAACCCTTTGCTATTATAACACAGGCTCCAGCAACGGACAATAGACTGTGCTCACGGGATTTCGTAGCAGTACTGTGCACACAGAGAGATCGCGGAAGTCAGCAAACGTGGGGTTGATTGACATTATGTATTGCAATGGGCAACTTGAATGAAGCAGGAAACGTGAGGAAGGAAGAGATTCTGCACCGCTGTGGAGCGCCTCGATCTGCTACGAAATCCCCTCACTGGGCCTACGGCTGGCTCAGCAACGTCCGTTCGATCTCTTCGATAAGGAAGGGCAAGTTGGGGCGGGTGAAGCTCAGATCAGGGGCGGGAACGCGATGGTGTTTGATGTCCGGCGGCACATGCTTATGGTGGGGATAGGTGGAGGCTAGTGATGAGTCATTGGGGTGAGGCCACGAGTCATACCAGTACAGTTTTTCCTTGCCAGGGTAGTCGGCACGGCAGTACTCGGCGGCCTCAGGGAGTGGGGTCTCAATAAAAGGGGGATGACATCGTGATACTTCGTAACGATACGCTTCAATAATTCCCTGCTGAAAATTCAGCAGTTCGTAGACGCACAATACACAATCGTCATTGAAGGCGACTAATCCCGTTAGTCGTGCAGTATCCAGGCCGGGAGGTGCCAAGACAAGTGTGCTGAGGCGAATGGAGGGATAGCGCGCTGGCAAGGTGTAGACCAGTTGCTCATACTGGGTGCGGACTAACATAAAGCATCCTTCAAGCAGCAACAAGCGCCCGGCGCAATTGGTCCGGCAGTGGTTGCTGGCGCAACAATTTGCGGTAAGCCTGCTCCCGGCTCAGCCATATCTTGTACAGACCGTGCCACTCGAGGAAATCCTGGAAATGTGGTTCTGTGCCGTCGTCAAATTCGGACAGTTGGCCAGCTTCCATCGCCTGGTAAAAGTCCCGCGATAGAACGCCATATTTATCCTCGAAGAGGCGCAGTTGCCATTCAATCCAATGGAGCTCGCGGATCAGTCGTTGTAGTTCCATCTGTTCTCTTCTCCGTGGCATCTACATGCACTCTCCTGGGAATCCCTGAAATGGGTTCGTTGCCTAGATGTGATTATAGCACATTTCGTTTCCATCGACAATGGGCGGGCGATGTGCTATAATGCCGCCATGAACCCCAAAGACATCCTGGAACGCTACGCCCCGGAGATAGACGCCGCCCTGCGTGCCAGCCTGCCCGCCGCCGACGAGCGGCTAGGCGGCTTCTATGGCATGATGCGCTACGCCCTGGGCTGGGCCGATGCGGAGTTCCAGCCCACCCAGGCGGACGTGGGCAAGCGCTGGCGCCCGGCACTGTGCCTGCTCGCCTGCGCCGCGGCCGGCGACGGCCACTATCACCGCGCCCTGCCCGCGGCCGCGGCCCTGGAGCTGGTGCACAATTTCTCCTTGATCCACGACGACATCGAAGACGGCAGCCTGGAGCGGCGCCACCGCCCCACCGTCTGGCAACTCTGGGGCATCCCCCAGGGGGTCAATACCGGCGATGGGCTGCTCATGCTGGCGCATCAGGCGCTGGCCCGCCTGGCCGATGCAGGCGTGGAGGCGGCCACCATCGTGGCGGTGACGCGGGTGTTTGACCAGGCCTGCCTGGAGTTATGTCAAGGCCAGTTCCTCGACCTGAGCTACGAGGGCCGCCTGGACGTGATCGTGGACGATTACCTGACCATGATCGGCGGGAAGTCGGCGGCACTCATTGCCGCGGCGACGCAGATTGGCGCCATGCTGGCCCTGGCCTCGCCGGCCATCGTGGCGCACTATCGCCGCTTCGGCCAGCGCCTGGGCCTGGCCTTCCAGATCGCCGATGACGTTCTAGGCATCTGGGGCGACCCCGCCGTCACCGGTAAGCCCGCCGCCGACGACCTCGCCCGGCGCAAGAAGTCGCTGCCTGTGGTCTACGCCCTGGGGCAACCCGGCGGGCCGCGGCTGGCGGCGCTCTATCACCAGGAGGTGCTAAGTCCAGGCGATGTGCAGCAGGCCCTGCTCCTCCTGGACGAGATGGGCGCCCGGGCCTACGCCCAGGGGATGGCGGCTAACTACCGCGACGAGGCCCTGGCAGAACTGGCAGCCACCGGCCTGCAAAACGAGGCCCAGGAGCAGCTCATCACCCTGGCGCATTTTGCCGTAGAAAGAGCGTACTAACCATCCCCATGCCCCTTGCTACCCCTGGTACCCTTGCTTGCTGAGTTTACCTTGCATACAAATGGTTACGGCGCTTTCACGGGGGTAACAGGGGTAAAGGGGGTAAAGGGGGTTTTCTGAACTGGAGGTATCCGATGTCTCCTAACCTTCTTGCCCTTATCGCCTCCTACATCTACGTGTTCGGTATCCTCATCATCAGCGAGGTGCTGCATCGCTGGCCCGGCCTGTCCCTGAACCTCACCCGCAAGTTCGTGCACGTGGGCGTGGGCATGTGGGCCTTCGGCACCGTGCTGCTCTTCCAGGACTGGCGCTGGGCCGTCATCCCGCCCCTTACCTTCATCGTCATCAACTACATCTCCTACCGCCAGGACGTGTTCAAGGCCATGGAAGCCAGGGATAAGCGCAACCTGGGCACGGTGTACTTCCCCATTTCATTTGCGGCGATAATTGCCTTATGCTGGGCCAAACCGGCGGTGGTGGTCGGCGGGCTCATGCCTATGGTGTGGGGCGATGCTCTGGCGGCGATCGTGGGGGAGCGCTGGGGGCGGCACCAATACCACCTCTTCGGCTACAGCAAATCCTGGGAGGGCACGGCCACGATGTTTGTGGTCAGCTTCGTTTCTGTGCTCCTCACCCTGCTCTTCTTTGGCCTTCCGGCAACAACCAGCCTGTTCGTCGCCCTGATCGTCGCCGCCGTGGCCACCGTTGTCGAGGGGCTGTCCATGTGGGGCATTGACAACCTCACCGTGCCCCTGCTCTCCGCGGTGGTGCTGTGGTTCTTGCTCTGAAATAGCCACGCCAAATTGAACCACCAAGACACCAAGAGCACCAAATATTTTCTCATTAAGGAGGGCAGTGGTGAGACATGCGGACACCGGGAACATAAAATCCGCTGAAGCAGCAGGACCGGGGGTTGAAGTAGACCGCCTGGCCAGGGCAGTCATTGGAGCGGCCATTGAAGTTCACAGAGTTCTTGGGCCGGGCTACTTGGAATCGGTGTACGAGGAAGCTCTGGCAGCCGAATTCCCATTGAGAGCTATCCCACACGCACGACAGGTTCCTTTCTCCGTGGACTACAAAGGCAACCCGGTCGGCGAAGGCCGCCTTAACTTCCTGGTAGGCGGCCTGCTGGTCGTGGAGATCAAAGCGGTGGATGCGCTTGCCCCCATCCATACCGCACAAGTGCTATCCTATCTAAAGGCCACGGGACTGCACCTGGCGCTCCTGATCAACTTCAACGTCCCCGTGCTCCGAGATGGTATCAAACGAGTGGTCTTGTGAACGCAACTCACCAACAAGTTATTCTTGGTGTTCTTGGTGCCTTGGTGGTTGAGAAATGTTAAATCTCCTGCAACTGGCCCTCGGCTTTGCCTTGAGCCTGGCCATCGCCTGGCTGGGCTATCGCCGCCAGTCGCTGTCGCTCAGCGGGGCGCTGGGCGCGGTCGTGCTGGGCACCGTCATCTTCGGCTTTGGCGGGTGGGAGTGGGGGCTGCTGCTCATCGCCTTCTTCGTCACCGCCAGCGCCCTGACGCACTATCGGCGGCGAGAGAAGGCTACGCTGGCGGAGAAGTTCGCCAAGACCGGCCAGCGCGATCTATGGCAGTCCCTGGCCAACGGGGGCTGGGGGGCGGTGCTGGCTTTGATCGCCCTATGGGCCGGGCCGACGCCGCTGCTCTTCGCCGCCTTCGTGGGGGCGATGGCCACGGTCAACGCCGACACCTGGGCCACAGAGCTGGGCGTGCTCAACCCCCGCCCGCCCCGCCTCATCACCACCTGGCGCCCGGTGGCTGTGGGCAGTTCTGGCGGCGTATCGCTCCTGGGCACGGCGGCGGCCACGGCGGGGGCGCTGCTCATCGCCCTGCTGGCCTGGCTTTTCCTGGCGATAGGGGCCTTGTTCCAGGCCCAGCCGTTGCCCCTGGCCGCTCTGCGCCTCTTCCCCCTGGCCACCCTGGGCGGCCTCCTGGGCTCACTGTGCGATAGCCTGCTGGGGGCGACGGTGCAGGGCATCTACTGGTGTCCGACCTGTGGCAAAGAAACCGAACGCCAGCTCCACATCTGCGGCACGCCGACACGGCCGCTGCGGGGCTGGCGTTGGCTCAACAACGATTGGGTGAACTTCCTGAGCTCCATCCTCGGCAGCCTGCTCACCGCCGGGCTGTGGCTGCTGGCCTGGTAATCCTCAGAGGAGGAGTAGCGGATTAGCGGAGCAGCAATGGGTAATCACCAGCGGATAAGTAGCAGATTAGCGGAGCAGCAATGGGTAATCACCAGCGGATAAGTAGCGGATTAGCGGAGTTAGCAGATGCCTGATGTACAGCAGATACGCGTCTGCTGATAGTCTCCCTCTTGAGCGTTGTTGAAGGAATAACGACAACTTTTGAACCGCAGAGCACGCAGAGACCGCTGAGAAATAAAAAACTCTGCGAACTCGGCGTTCTCAGCGGTAAAATGCTCAGCAACACTCTACGTGGAGACCACCCGTCTGCTATCTATGCGCTTTTGATTCCTTCGGCTGCCACAAGAAACGTCGGATACGCTCCTGCCAGCCATCTAGCTGGCGAGGCGGCAAGATACGTTTGTATTCCAATCGCTTACGTCCGAAGTTGAGCAGCAAGCCCACCTTGAGCCCAGTAGCGGCGAGGTAACAGATGACCTGGGCTACCTCTTCGTTGGTGAGCATGTGCGCAAACGCTTTTATTTCCACTACGACACAGTCCTCAACAAGTTGATCCAGGTATAACCGCCCTAGCCAGCGGTCACCATCGTAGATTTCGAGGGCGTGCTCCTCAGAGACGGCCATCCCGTCCCCGATCATCTCGGCTGTGAGATCACGCTGGTAATGATGCTCATCTAGGCCTGGCCCCAGCCGCGAATGAACGCGCATCGCAGCACCGATGATCTTGTAGGTTATGTCTTGATGAGGAATCTTTGCATCCAGCGGCATCGCACTACTCCGTCAACTTTTGCAGCACATTGACATCTGAATAACCAGGCACTAGACATCTGCCAGGGGAGCGAGTATAATCCAGAGTAGAAGCGCTATTCTGGAGGTGCCTAATGGTTCCCTTGGTCCAGTTTCCCG
>Ga0315268_10000598_pt1 | contig 42006 bp, 41 predicted proteins | sample C1_top_MG_FD_204535 | JGI IMG/M metagenome (GOLD analysis project Ga0315268, IMG submission 204535) | Sediment microbial communities from Yellowstone Lake, YNP, Wyoming, USA - C1_top | ecosystem: Environmental > Aquatic > Freshwater > Lake > Sediment | place: USA: Wyoming | collected 2017-08-01
AACAGTTTTTTATTAGATTGTTTTGATCGAGTTTGAAAGGGGAAGAGTCTAGAAGTCTGAAGTGTCCGTTCTGTAGTGCGCCTCAGCGGCAGGTGATTCCTGCGGACACGGTGCAGGTCAAATGCCAATACTGTGGAGGGATGATAGCGCACGCGAAGTTCCGTAGACTCCGCAAATCGTTTGAGGGCTTGCAGAAGTTCAGTATTCTCCCTATGTATAGGTTGAACCTGTAGGTTGCCGTTGTTATGGTTTTTGATTATCGTCTATGGAGGATGAATCTCTCCGCAAGCTACTGGCGCGACACCATAGGCTTCTTCAGTTCCTCTGCAAGAATCGAGGTTATTCTCCCAGCAGATTCTACGACGTCATGCGTCAATCCTTCCCCAAAATCCGTTTTCTCGGGCTGTATGAGCAACAACCCTATCTTCACCCTTGTGGCCTCGGAAAGATATTCACAAAATATCCGCAACGGAAGCATATGTGTTGAAAAGACAGGAAAGTCTTCAAGCTGCTCTGGGTCTACTAGTCTCGACTCTCCGGACTTCAGTCCCAGAATTGCCGCGTCTATTAGTGTTATGTGTGTTGGTTTGAATCCTATTATTTTCTGCACGTGATTTTCTGGCACTGTTTCTGCTTCTATCAGCATCACCCTGTCAGAATCCACCTTCCCCCTCAAATCCCGCACAATCTTCAAACCAACAAAATCATCCATCCTAATCGGATTCCCAACCCCAACAACCACAATCCTCCCCGCACTCCTAAACCACTCCCTCAACTCCTTCGCAACATTATACTCTCTCTCAGGCAAAACCAATCCCCACTAAAGCCAGCGGTTCAATGTGTATATGGGAGGAGGGATGGAATTCTCAACGAGACAGAGTCCTAACCAGTCGTTTCCTGCTATCGAATATGTTGACTGTCATCGGCATTTGTCCTATCGCAAAGTGTGTTGCACATCCAAAGCACGGATCATAAGCCCTGAAAGCCATCTCCACCATGTTCAGCAAACCCTGATCCACCTTACCATTATGAATCAATCCCTTAGCCGCATCCCGCACAGACATGCAAATCGCCGGATAATTATTCGTCGTTGCCACAATCAGGTTAACGTCCTTGACCAGCGCATCCTTGTCCAAAGTGTAATGATGAATCAACGTACCTCTCGCAGCCTCAACTATGCCTATTCCTTCGCCCGGTTCACCTGGTTTGGCTCGAACATTCGTACTCGTAATCTCCGGGTCTCTGACAAGCTCCAATGCTCTCTCAGTAGCATACTGCAACTCAATCAGTCTTGCCCAGTGAAACGCCAAGGTACTGTGCACCGGCTTGCCGCCCAACGTCTTGTACATAGCCTCATATTCAGCCTGCGCAAGCGGTGTAGCCATGCCATCCGAAGCGTTAAGCCTTCCAAGCGGGCCGACTCGGTATATGCCACTGTCCGGGCCGTCCACCAAGCCTTTCCAGCCCACCTTCTTCAAATAAGGCATCTTCGAATAGCTCCACTGCTCCACATGCTCGCCGATATGTGTCAAATAATCCTTGGGCTCAAACTTCAAGAACTCCTTCGCGTTCTGATCCACCACGCGCACCTTACCATCGTAGAAGTTCACCGTGTTATGCTCGTCAACCATGCCCATGTAGTAAGTCCTGTGCGTGTAGCTTTGACTCTTGATCAGGTCAACGTATTTGCTATTGCCTAACACGATGTCGTGAAACAGCTTCAGCGTGAACTGCGCAAACTTCAGGCATGACTCAGCCATCTTCTCGATTTCTGCCCTGTTTTCCTCGCTCAAAGGCTTAGAAACGCCACCAGGCAAACCGCAAACAGGATGCGTGGCCTTGCCGCCAATGATCTCGGTCATCTTTTGTCCGTAGGCGCGGTGTTTAATGACTTCTTTTCCAACCTCCAAGCCGACCTTCTCAATCACGCCCAAAATGTTCCGCTTCTCAGGCGGAGCGTCAGGACCAACCACAAAGTCTGGCCCGCCAAGATAATAGAAGTGCAAAGTGTGGTCGTAAATGTAGTAGGCAGCATACATCAGCTCCCGCAACTTCTTCGCAGCAGATGGCGGCTCCACGTTGAACGCCGCGTCCAAAGCCTTCGTAGCCGCAAAGTGATGCGCAACCGGGCAGACACCGCAAATCCTCGTAGTCAAAATAGGCATAAGCTCAGCTCTTCGTCCGACACAGAACTGCTCAAATCCACGGAGCTCAGGAATCTTCAAGTAAGCGTTTTCCACCTCGCCAGCATCATTCAGGAACAGCGAGATGTTTCCGTGACCCTCAAGCCTCGTTATTGGATCTATCAATATTTCCTTCATGCTTTCATCACCTTTCTCCTAAGAAATGAAGACGGCAAAGAGTACATGTAAAACGTTCCAACCGGATCCTTAATCTGACCCATCAGCTTCTCAACATCCTCCTCGCTAAAGTGTTCCTGCTCACCTTCCAAGCCCAAAATCGAAGCCAAGGCACCAATCATGGCCGCACCCTGCTCAGGCGCGTTAGGACAAGGCCCACCGCATCCCGTGCAAGGCATGTCAACAGTCAAACACTGAGCGCCACAACCGCTACGAGTAGCCGGGCCCATGCAGATGATGCCCTGCTCAAGCAGACACTTCTCAGGCTCAGGAACCTTCTCATGAACCCGGTAGATTTTGGTTATTCTCTTGTTCTCCTTCTTCCGAGGACACTCATCACACACACTTTTCAAAGGCGCAAGCACCGAACCCTTCGGCGGAAGCCCACCCTTCGCAATAGCATCAATCGCATTCGAAATCAGCTTTACGGGCGGCGGACAGCCGGGCAAATAATAATCAACATCCACAGTCTGATCCAAAGTCTTGACCGTGTCATAGAACTCTGGAATCTTCAAGACGCCCTCCTTCATCTTGGTCTCAGTTTTGGGAATAACGCCCTCGGGATTTGTCATTGACTTGGCCTTCAAGTAAACCGTGCTGAAAATCTCTTTAGCATCGTGCAGGTTCGCAAGTCCCGGAATGCATCCTTCCTGCGCACATGAGCCGAAAGCCACGAGTGTCCTAGTCTTCTGTCTCAACAGCTTTGCCATGTGCTCCTGTTCCGAATTTCGCACTGATCCGTTAAAGAAGCAGATGTCAATGTACTTGTCAGGCATCGCTTCGACATCTTTGTACTTAATGTCCATGGCCACAGGCCAGAACACTATGTCAGCAATGCTTACGACATCCAAGATTTTCTCATTTATGTCCAACACTGCAATTTCGCATCCACCGCAGCTTGCAGCCCAGTAGAACGCGATTTTCAGTTTTTCCTTCGCCATCTTCACTTTCCACCTTCACAGGCTCGCTTCAACACTTTTGAACAGTCAACACGAAGCTCGTTGAACGCCAGCTCTTCAGCCGGAATTCCCATCGCCAAGCCGAGCAACTGCGGATAATGCAGCACAGGAATGCCATACGCTTCATTGAACATCTTCTCAATCCGCAACTCATTCGTGTCATACATGATGTGACAGAAAGGACAGATAGTTATGAGAGCCTGCGCATCAACTTTCTTAATGTGGTTCAGCTTGTCCCGCGCCAACTGCAAAGCAATCTTGTCATTCACGCCTACGCTTGGCGCTCCACAACATTCCGTCTCATCCAAATAATCCAAACACGTCGCGCCAGTAGCCTCAATCAGAGTCTTCAACGTCTTCGGGTCTTCAGGATCATCAAAGCCTATGAACTCTTTAGGTCTCAGAATGTGGCAACCGTTGTGCTCAGCGACCTTAACCGACGTCAGCGGATGAACAACTGCATCCTTGATCTTCTCTAAGCCAACGTCTTCAATCAGCACCTGCATTATGTGCTTAGTGTTCACATTGCCCTTGAACTCCAGACCCGCCTCTTTCAAATGCTTGTTAATCTCCTCACGCAGAACCTTGTCTTCCTTCAACATCTTGTTGACTTTCTTCAACGTACCTGCACAGCCAGGACAAAGTGCTATTATGTCCAAGCCTTTCTGTTCAGCCATCGCAAGGTTCCTAGCCGCCAAAATGAGCATCGTCTCGTGGCTGATTGGATCCAGAGGCAAACCACAACAGTTGAATTCCGGCATCTCAACAAGTTCCACGCCCAACTTCTTCAAAACTTTCCGCGCTGAAATCTCGTACGCTGAAACACGATAGGGAATCGCGCAACCGAGAAACATGAGGTACTTGTGTTCAGCCATTTCAGCCATCCTTCTTTTCAACACATTTCATAATTCCAACATCACGAAGCGACTTGCGAATACTTTCCGCGTTGCCCTTCGGCAGAGGCGGCAGACCCAAAGTCTCACGCTTCTTCAACCTCAACTCCGGAATCCTGTAAGCGTAACCTGTGTCAAGAATACTCGCAGTCTCCTCCTTGAACACCTGCGGAACAATGCCCTGCTCAGCTGCCAAATTTCGCAAAACGCGGATCACACTGGCGACCTCAACGCCCTGCGGACACCGATCAGTGCAGGTGAAACATGAAGCACACAGCCACAAAGTGTCACTCTTCAACACTCTGTCCTTGAGCCCTAACTGCGTCATACGAATGATCTGCCTAGGCCTGTAAGTATCGCTGAACTTTGCAACTGGACAATCAGAAGTGCAGGTTCCACATTGGAAGCAACGCATCAGCTTTTCTCCGCCATGCATCTTCGAAATAGCATACTTGAACTTCGGGTCAATTTCCGATGCTTTGATCTGTTTCTGCGTCGTCTCGGTCACTGGACTGCAACCTCCTTGCCTTTCAGGGGACTCGGTCCCAGCTTCTTGATGTCCTCAACCATACTACGTACAACAGCCGCAAACTTGTCTCCTTCACTCGCAGAAATCCATTCCAACCGTAAACGTTCAGGCTCGATTCCGAAATCGACCAAAACTCTTCTCAACAAGTCTATTCTCCTCAAAGCCTTAAAGTTCCCGCTGATGTAGTGACAGTCTGAAGGCAAGTGGCAACCGGCGACGAGCACACCATCCGCACCATCTTTGAAGGCCTCAAGAACAAATGCTGGGTCGATTCTTCCGCTGCACATGACGCGTATGATGCGTATGTTCGGAGGATACTGGATTCTGCTCACGCCTGCCAAATCTGCGCCAGCGTAGCTGCACCAGTTGCAGAGGAATCCGATTATTTTCGGTTCAAACCCGTTCTTGTCGCTCATGCTTTTGCCTCCACTAAAGCGGCTTTGACTTGAGCAAGTATCTCCTGAGTGGTAAAGTGCCCCATCGTAATGGCTTTGGTTGGACATGCCGTACCGCACGCACCGCAGCCCTTGCACAAGGCTTCGATTACGTGTGCAATTGGCTTGCCCTCTTTATCATTCATTTCAACTGCACCGTACGGGCATAGATATTCACAAATCCTGCATCCACTACATAAATCTTCGGCCACGTTTGCAACGATTCCTTCCATCTCAAGAGTACTCTTGGACAGTATGGTCGTCGCCCTCGCCGCAGCCGCACAAGCCTGAGCAATGCTCTCTTCAATGTACTTCGGCGAATGAGCCATACCGCACAGGAAAACACCGTCAGTTGCGAAGTCCACTGGTCTTAGCTTCATGTGCGCTTCCAAGAAGAAGCCGTCCTTAGTCAAGGGCACCTTGAGCATCTCTGCAATGTGCTTGTTCTCAGGATTCGGAATTGTGGCAGCACTCAAAACCACGAGGTCCGGCTCAATTTCAACCTCCTGCTTCAGCACAGGCTCCCAGAAACTCATCTTGAGCTCATTGCCCTCCTTCACAAGCTCCGGCTTGCATCCGTCATCGTAGTTTACGAACATGACTCCCTTCATTGCCGCGTCACGGTAATAGTCTTCCTTGAAACCATAAGAGCGGATGTCTTTGAACAGAACGTAGACTTCGGTTTCCGGACTCACTTCCTTGATCTTCAAAGCATTCTTGATTGCCTGCCCACAGCATATTCTTGAACAGTTGGGATTCTCCTTGGTTCGCGCTCCAATGCATTGAATCATGACCACGTTCTTGGCTTTGAACTCGCCGTCTGCAAGGTCTTGCTCCAGCTCGTGCTGAGTCACGATTCTCGGGTCTTTGTTGTAGAAATATTCAGTCGGCTGATATTCAACAGCGCCAGTGGCCACTATCACTATACCGTGTTCAACTTCCTTTTCTTTCCCGCCCTGCTGGCGTATCTTTGACTTGAAGTTGCCGACAAAACCGTAAACGTCAACAACTTCTGCGCCTGTGTAGACGTGGATTTTGCTGTTTTCCTTAACGGCCTTGACTAGAGCCTTCAGTTTCTCCTTCGGGTCATCCTTTTCACCTAGCAAGTATCGAATCGTCCGCAGGTGTCCGCCAAGTTCTTTGTCCTTCTCAACGAGATGCACTTCAAATCCCTGCTTTGCAAGTTCCAAGGCCGCAGTCATGCCTGAGACTCCTCCGCCTATGACCAAGCCTACCTGAGTCACGTTTATGAGCGGCTTCTTCAAAGGCTTCAGAAGCGCCGCCTTGGCAACGATTGATCTGACCAAATCTTTCGCTTTCTCGGTAGCCTCTTTCGGTTCGTGCATGTGCACCCAGCTGCATTGATCTCGGATGTTAGTCATTTCAAACAGGTACGGGTTCAAGCCTGATTCTTGAACTGTTTCCTTGAACAGAGGCTCATGCGTTCTCGGAGTGCATGAAGCTACGATGACGCGGTTAAGCTTGTTTGTCTGAATTTTTTCCTTGATCAACTTCTGAGTGTCCTGCGAACACGTGTAAACGTTAGCCTCCGCATAAACCACGTTCGGCAAAGTCTTGGCATACTCAACGACTTTTGGAACGTTTACAACTCCGCCGATGTTAATGCCACAATGGCAGACGAAAACGCCTATACGAGGCTCTTCACCGCTTACGTCTCTCTCAGCCGGGTACTCCTTGGCAGTGACCAGTTTGCCTCTCTCGCTTGCAACTACGCCCATGGCTTTTGCAGCTGCGCCGCTGGCTTGAGCAACGCTTTCAGGAATGTCCTTCGGAGCGGAAAATGCGCCGCAGACGAAGACTCCTGGTTTTGACGTGTCCATTGGCGAGAAAGTCTGAGTTTCACAGAAATTGTATTTGTTGAGCTTGATTCCCAAGTTCTTTGCAAGTGCTTCCACGTTCTTCGGCGGCTGCATGCCTATTGAAAGGACAACTAGGTCAAATTCCTCAGTTCTGGGCGTTTCATCCTCAACGTAGTGAACGACGAGGTTGTTTGTCAATGGGTCTTCTGTCACGCCGGCGACTCGCGACCTCACAAACCTTATGCCGTATTCGTCTTCAGCGCGGTTGCGGTACGCGTCAAATTCTTTTCCGTACGAACGCATGTCCATGTAGTAGATTGTGGCATCAAGTTTTATCGGCGTGTGCTCCTTGGCTATTACTGCCTCTTTCATGCCGTACATGCAACAGGCGGCTGAGCAATAGCTGTTACCAAGCGGGTAGTCTCGGGAGCCAACACATTGGATGAAAGCGATTCTCTTCGGGATTTCTCCATCTGAAGGCCTGAGCACCAGTCCGCCATAAGGGCCTGAAGCACTCAAAATGCGCTCAAACTCGATGCTGTTGACCACGTTTGGGAATCGCCCGTATCCATATTCGCTTTTCAGTCTTGCGTCGAAAGGCTCGAACCCTGGCGCGAGGATTATTGACCCGACGTTCAGCGTGATTTCGGTGTCTTGCTGGTCGTATTCGATTGCTCGTGCTTTGCAGATCTCGTAGCACGTTCCGCAGCCGATGCATTTTTCGCGGTCAATTTTGTACTTCAGCGGAACCGCTTGCGGATACTCGACATAGATTGCGCCTCGATTGGCCAGGCCTTCATTGTACATGTCCACGGCTTCAATTGGGCATTTTTGTGCGCAGATGCCGCAGCCGTTGCATTTGTCTTCGATTATGTAACGGCTTTTCTTTCGAAGTCTTACTTCGAAGTTCCCAGCCTCTCCACTCAAGCCCGTAATGTCAGCGTTGGTCAATATTGTGATGTTCGGGTGTCTTCCAGTGGCAACGAGCTTTGGCGAAAGGATGCACATTGAACAGTCGTTTGTTGGAAATGTCTTGTCAAGCTGAGCCATCACTCCGCCGATGTTTGCCCCTTGATCAACTAGGTAGACTTTGAAGCCTGAATCTGCAAGGTCAAGGGATGCTTGTATGCCGGCAACTCCTCCGCCGACTACCATTACTGCTCCTACTTTGTGGTTTGCCATCTTACTGAACCTCCAGCGCCTTGTACAGAGGCGTGGTTCCTTCAATACTGTCCAAGGCAATCATGTTTCTTCTACGCATGTTCACAATCTGCTTGAGCACCGCAGCCGGTTTCATCTCAGTGGCTTCCGCCAAAGCTCTAACTGAAAGCGGCTTGGTCTTCGTCAGGACGTAGATCTTGTGTCTGATGAATTCATCTTCAGCAATCTCATCCAACAACGTGTCGAATTCTTCTTGCGTGAGTTTTTCACTGTAGACATTTACGCCTTCAGTGAGTTCCTTTTCTCTGCCGAGCAGAACTCTCAACCGAAACTCCGAAGCGGCATTCTTCGCGGCCAGCAAATTAATCATGGCAGGTGATTCGGGCTTTGCGTTTTTCAATGGTGAATTGCCAAACGTGGCTATTCTCTTGCGGAATTCCTTCAGGGATTTGTTGAAACTTTTCTCTTCTAGGTGAGAGTACCACAGCAGTTTCAAGCGTTCAGATTCCATACTAGTCAATGTTAGAAGCTTTTTTACCATTTTGACTGCGCGTTCAGCTTGAAGGTTGCCTTCGACGAAGTGGCAGTCTGGTGGCTTACATCCGGCCAACATGACGCCGTCAGCGCCTTTTTCGAACATTTCGAGGATTATGACAGGATCCATTTCTCCGACGCAGTTTATGTGTGCCAAGTTAACATTGGATGGGATGGATTTTCCGTTCTCGCAAGAAGCGAAATTGCACATGAAACAAATGATTCTTGGTTCATTGTCTACCATTTTCAGTCTACTCCTTATGTGTTGCTAGAGCGACGCTCACGATTCTGTCGTTTGTCAGTTTCTTCATAGTGATGGCCCTTACTGGGCATCTTGCGGCGCATATGCCGCAGCCTTTGCACAAGTCTTCGCTTATGCGTGCGATGTTGTTTTCATCTTTCCTTGCCGCTCCGAATGGGCATACAACGGCACACACGTTGCAGCCTATGCACAGTGCTTCGTCAATCACGGCTTTGTCGCCTTCACATAGGTCGGTTTCTGCGAGACATTCTGCGCATGGTCCGCATCCTAGGCAGCGGCAAGCTTCAAACTTGGCGTTTCGCTCTATGTTTTCCAGATAGTCCACTGCTTCTTCAAAACTGAGTCGTGGTTTCTCAGCTGGCGGTTCATATCGGCGTTCTTTTTTCTTGATATGTCCCCAGTTCTTGACCCAAGTCGTTTCTTCAACATTCTCATCTCTTCCACGATGCATGTCTTGGCCAGTCAGGTAAAGGTGAATTGAAACGGCAGCTTTTTTTCCTGCTCCAACTGCTTCGATTATACTTGCGGGTCCTGTAGCTATGTCGCCGCCTGCAAAAACCCCTGGACATTTGGTTTCTAGGGTTTGTGAGTCTACGGGTATTAATGGAACCTTGGATTCTTTGTCTGATAGTTCTGAAGGTATCGATGACGCGTCGGCTACTTGTCCAAGTGCGGGGATTACTGTGTTCACTTCGTACTGGTGTTCAGAGAAACTTATTGGGACTGGGCGCCTTCTGCCGCTTTCGTCCGGTTCGCCTAAGCGCATCCGCAAACACTCTATGGCTTTGACTTGACCATTTTCGCCGATGATCTGTTTCGGCGCGACTAGGAAATGGAATTTGACCCCGTCTCTTTCAGCTTCTGCAACTTCGCTTGGCAAGGCGGGCATTTCTTCTCTTGAACGCCTGTACAGAACTATGACCTCTTTTGCTCCGAGCTTCTTTGAGGTTCTTGCAGCGTCTATGGCACTGTTGCCGCCGCCGACCACAACCACCGTTTCTCCAACTTCAACGTGTTTGCCGAGCGACACGTCCTTCAAGAAGTCAACTGCGTTCACAACGCCTTTCAAATCCTCGCCCGGAACGTTCAATTTCATGCCGTGCTGGGTTCCAATGGCTATAAAAACGGCTTTGTAACCGTCTTTTCGCAGGTTTTCAAGAGTGATGTCCTTTCCGAACTCGATGCCTGTTTTCAGGTCAACGCCTAAGTTTCTGATGTAGGCTATTTCGTTTGCCACCACGAACTTTTCGAGACGAAAATCAGGGATGCAATAACGCATCATGCCTCCTGCTTCAGGCATGCGCTCGAAGACGGTCACCGGATAGCCGAGTTTCGCAAGTTCATATGCTGCAGTTAGTCCTGCTGGGCCTGCGCCGATGATTGCGACCTTTTCTCGGTGTTTCTTGGGCATTGGTTCGGGTTTGACTCGCTCGCCTTCTCGTTCGATGTCAGCTACAAATCGCTTCAATGCACGTATGGCCACTGCCTGGTCAACGTTTGTTCTTGCGCAAGCATCTTCGCAGGGGCTGAAGCAGACTCTTCCGCAGATAGCCGGGAAGGGCATGTCTTTTCTGATAAGCTCAACAGCGTCCTTGAATTTCCCTCTTTGAAGCAAAGAAACGTATCCTTGAACATTGACGCGTGCTGGACACGCTGAACGGCAGGGTGGCAGTTTCCTCTTTACATTTGTGTTGTTATCAGTTGCCATTACTAAACCAGCTTCTGAGATTTAACCATGCCACACGGGATATATTAATTCACCTAAACCATGCTTGAATCAAATCTGACGCAAAAAAACCGCAAGAAGTATATAGAAAAAGAGGGGGATAGGGGCTACTCGCGCAACCTTCCTTCCAACTTGTCAACCCATTTGTTGTACTCGCGAGCACCCAGCAAGGTCTTCAATTCCTGCTCCAGTGTCAAAGAGTTGTTCGGCTTGATCTCTGCTATCCATCCGCCGCCGTAGGGGTCTTCGTTGATGATGAAAGGTTCATTCTTCAGGTTCTCGTTGATCTTGACGATCTTGCCACTGATTGGCGAGTATAGGTCAAACATGAACATCCATGTTTCGGCAACGCCTAGAGGCTCCATTTTGCCGACTTCTTTTCCTGCAGCTTCGGTTTGGATGTGTGCTATGCCTTTCAAGTGTCTTTGCGCATAGTCTGATACGCCTATACGGATGTTCCCTTCAGGGGTAATTTGAGCCCAAGTGTGTTTCGGTGTGTACAGCAGCTGTTCGGGTGTGGTCAATGCTTCTTTGCGTTTCTCAACCGGGATTCCTTCGGCCCGCATTAGTTCTTCGAGTCGCAGTCGAATGGCTTCTGAAACGAATTCTGAGATGCTTCGGTAGCGGCCGGTTTTGAGTGCCTTTTCAATTTCCTTTATGAGTTCTTGCCTTATGCTCACGGTCTTCCAATCTGATACTTTTTCAGACATTTATCATCACGCTCCATTACACTTGATTGATATATAGCACAAGCGCAAGATATATATTTGATGCAAATACTAGATATATTAGTAAATACTGTAAATAGAGTGACCGACATGGAAAGTAGAAAGGTGCAAAAAGTAGGCTATTCAACCATAACAGTATCCCTACCGACAGAATGGGTGAAACAGAATAGCATCAACCCAGGCGACCTCGTCTTCATAGCCCGAGAAAAGGACGGCACACTGAGAATCATGCCAAGCCAGATTGCGCAAAGAGAAGAAGCGGATGAATATGTAATAAACGCCGACGCATGCGACGAACCAGGTCTACTCGAACGAATAATCGTCGGAAGTTATATGCTTGGCCGGGACGTCATAAGAGTCTCATCCGCGAACCGATTAGAAAAAGGGCATACGGATGAAGTACGGAGAATCGTCCGAAAACTGATCGGACTGGGCATTCTGGAGGAAACGCCGAAGCAGATCCTCCTGCAGTGTTCAGTTGACCCAACGAAGTTCAAGCTTGACATGCTCATCAGACGCCTATCAATCATCGCTTCCACCATTCTATCCGATGCAATGCAGGCCTTAACGTAAAATAACAACGCTCTAGCAGAAGAAGCAATCAAACGCGAGGACGAAGCGGACATGATTTATTACCTAGCCGTACGCCTGCTTCTTTTAGCACAAATAAAGCCCGACGTGGCCGAACAACTTGGCGTAACGGATCTGCTTTTCATTCCTGCCGCTCGTTTGGTGCTCCAATATCTAGAACTGGTCGCAGACTATTCGGAAGACATTGCGAGGGAGATCATTGAGCTTGAAGTCTACAGGGACAGACTGCCAGAGGAATCGATCGAAAAGATCTATCATCTAAATGAGCTGGCACAGACGATCTTTCAAAAAGCAGTTGACTGCACGTTCACACGAGACCTCAAAGTGGCAAACGGACTCCTAGAAATGAAGAACGTGCTGGAAATAGAATCCAGCAGGTACATGGAAGAAGCTCCAGAGATTCCATATCTAAGAGCGATAGTTTCAACCTTGAACAAAATAGGTGACAAAGGAGCAACAATTGCAGACATTTCAATAAACCGGGCACTCGAAGAGCCAAACAAATACGTTGAAGACATCATTCGAACCGTGAAGCATGCACGAATCCTGCCCTTGCCTGCCAGAAAGAAAGCGTGAAAAGTATAACGCATAAGTGCGCCATACTTAACTTAAGAAGGTTAAAAAGCTTGCAAGTAAATAGTATAAATAGATTAACGGAGGCAAATGGCCATGGATGATCTAGGAGAGGCGCTAAAAAATATTGACATTTTTTGCAGAGCTGTCGTCGGAAAGATGATTGAGAAGGAAAACGAAGGCGAAAACACTCCCACTGTTGAACCGATTGAGGATCTTTTTAAGAGAAAATATGTTATCGAGCAACATCTGGAACCGAACCCCCTGGCTGCCCACTTAATTCCGCTTCCTCAGATGGATGATCCGCTGATCGACGTTTTCGAAGATGACAACTATGTGAAGGTACTTATGCAGTGCCACTGCAGAAGCCAACGGGTAACGGTTCGTACGGACGCGGATGGTCTGGAAATATGCACGGATGAATGTAGAAAGCTGAATCTTCCAGTCAAGAATCTGCTGATAGAAAACATGGTTTCAAAATGCAGCAACAATGAAGTTTTCGAGATTGAAATTCCGAAAGTGAAGAGTACCATCACATATGGAAGCTAGGTCTTATTGCTCGGCAACACCCTTTCGCTTTATCCTAGTTCTGCAGGCTTCTTCTTCAACACATTTTGAACAGGTATAGAGCGTGTCAAATTCGTTCTTGCTAGGTTCAGCAGGGTTAACGATGAAAGCGAAGCATTCTTCACCCTTGCTTATTTTCCCTCCACAACAATAGCACTTGTGCTCTTTCAAAGCCGCAACTTTCATTTCCGTTTTCCCGAAATTTCTAGGCATTCTCACGTTATTAACATTTTCCAGTCAACATGATGGAAAACAAGGAACAGATCCCAATGCCGAAGGAAAGAAAGAGGAGACGTCTAACCTGATCTGGCCTTGATCGAAAGTTGAGCCAGCAATTTCTTGGCGCTTCTTATGTTGCTCATGTCTTTCCTGCAGTCATGACAAGTTTCCATAGTGTTCTTGAGCCTGCTTCGGAATTCCTTGTAAGCGGGAACTTTTTCATCTATCCTTCCAAGCGCCCAGTCAATCTGGCTTGTTGGCAAGAAGTAGCTTTTGCATGAATTACAGGCGAACATGTTGACTTCGTTTGTCACGTTGGTTGTCTGCCTGTTATCGGTCAGCAGATGATATTCGCGAGTCAGTTTTATGGCCTGCGTTGGGCAATCATCTTGGCAGAAGCCGCAGAAGGAACAGTGCCCGTAATTGACTTTTATCATTCGTTTCCCATTATCCTCTAAGACGTCAATTGCGTCTGAGCTACAGACTTGCGCGCATGCTGTGCAGCCCATGCACTTTTCGCTGTCAAATTCGTGTTTTCCACGGAAATCTTGGGGCGCAGCCCAGTAGTCTTCCTTCTCTTCCAAGTTCGCTCCCAAAGCCTTTGCAATTGCCGTGACAATAGCCTGTGGACGCGGCGGACATCCGGATATGTAAAAGTTCACGGGTACAAGCTGATCCGGAGGCCCAACCATTGGATAACCTTTGTCAAAGATTTCTTTTGTCAGAGCACAGTTGCCGACTGCCACGACGAGTTTTGGGGGTTTGATCTTCTCGTAGGCTTTCAGCAACTCCTCTTTGCCTTTGATGTTTGTTCCCCCAGTTATCGCCATGACGTTGGCTTCTTCAGGAGTGAAAACCACTTGAACGCCCAGTTCGGCAAGTTTGTATCTTGGAACCAAGCATTCCAGTATTTCCACATCGCATCCGTTGCAGCCAGCGGACAGGAAACGGTAAACCGAGATTTTGTTCTCGCCCATAAAAACTTCCTCCTATTTCAACTCCACTTTCCTTTTCTTGCCGGTCCTCGCGTCCACGATTGTCACGCGGTCAGTGCATGAGAAACATGGGTCGATGCTTTCTATGATTGTCCTCGCATTCTGCAGTTGATCTCCTCGAAGCATCTCAATCAAGGTAAAGTCATTAACAAACGAAGGTGTGCGCACCTTGACTCTTTCAGGCATGTTAGTGCCGTTCGACTTGATGTAGTAGACAAGCTCTCCCCGTGGCGCTTCCACTCTTCCGATCTCTTCCTTCTCCAGGGGTTCTCCAAGTTTTGCGGCAATTTCTCCCTTTGGCAGGTTATCTAAGGCTTGCTCGATTATCTTCATACTTTCATATGTTTCTCTTGCTCTAACGAGCGTCTTAGCGCGAACATCGCAATCTTTTTCGGCTATCACGTCGAAGTCCAATTCCCCGTAGGCTGCGTAGGGATCGTCCTTTCTTACGTCGCTGGCTATGCCTGAGCCACGCAGTGTCGGGCCTACTGCGCCGACCGCGAGAGCTTTTTCTTTGCGCAGTATTCCTATGCCCTTTGTCTTCTTGGTGAATGGGCCGTTGTCGTCTAGTAGTGAAAGTAGATAATCTGAAAGTGACTTCATGTTCTTGATGACTTGGCGGATTTTCTGGGCCTTTTCTGGAGTGATGTCCCTTCGCACTCCACCTATCGTGTTGATGAGGTAATTCATCCTGTTACCTGTCAAGTATTCAAGCAGGTCCTGGACTTGTTCTCTTTCACCCATCGTCTTGAGGAAGGTTTGTACCTCGTGCAGGCTATGGGAGAGCACTCCGAACCAAAGGTAGTGACTGTGCAGGCGTTCGATTTCCATATAGATGGTTCGCAAGTATCTTGCCCTGTCGGGAACTGTTATGTCTATGACGCCTTCAGCTGTTTGTGCATAGCATAGTGTGTGGATTCCTGAGCAGATGCCGCAGATGCGTTCGGCCAGAGCCAGATTCTGCATGTAAGTCTTGGTGGTAAACAGCTTTTCGATTCCGCGGTGCTGATAGCCTAATTCGATGTTGGCATCTATTATTCGATTGTTTTCCACGACAAGCTCGAAGCGTTCGGGCTCAACTAGTTGCGGACGATACGGTCCGATTTGAACAATTTCAGGCATTTCACTTCGCCTCCATTCTTTGAGCTAACTGCAAAAGCGGGCCCTTGTGGAATTCCAAGTGCAGGTCCTTAGATGGAACACCGAATGAAAGAGCCATCAGCTCCATCAGGTTGATGATGGGCATGTTGTACTGAATTCCGAACTGCCTGAGCATTACTTGACCCATCTCAAACTGTATGGTGCATGCTGGACAGGAGAGTACTACGGCATCGGCGCCTGCCTCTTTTATTCGCTGCAGTTTCAGAAGCAGCATGTGTTTCAGCGAGAATTCTTCGTCTCCCTGCATGCATGGATATCCGCAGCACATGCGTTCAAGTCCGTAATTGACGATTTCCACGCCCGTCAATCCTGTCAGCGTCTTCATCATGTTTGGTTTGCGCATGATGTCTTTTCCTTCAGTTTCACGGTACATGTGGCACCCGTAGTGCAGGGCCACGCGGATCTTCTGAGGCTTGACCACATGGTCTTTGATGTTTCCGGTGCCTACGTCATCGTGAAGGACTTCAATGGCGTGTTTTACCTCAATTTTTCCGTCGTATCGTTTGCCATGTTGATTTAGGATGGCGTTTACTTTCTGCATTTCTTCAGGCTCATGTTTGAGGATGTGGTTCGTTTCTGCAAGGGTTTCGTAGCAGCCGTTGCACAGTGTCATCAAGTTCAGCCCAAGTTCTTCGGCTAGAGCAAGGTTTCTTGCTGATGTTGCTAGCCATGCAGTTTTGTCCAAAAGCCTTGAGATGACAGGTTCCGGACAGCATGAATAGCCCGTGAGGTCAACGGCGTCTAGGCCTATTTTTTCGAAGACTTTCTTTGAGGCTATTTCAATGCTCGGTAGGCGCATCGGAATTTGGCAGCCCAAGAATGATGCGTATTTGACCATTTTTCATATTTCCTCCGTTACTTGTATCGAAGTCGCTTTTTCTCTCTGTCATAGCCCACTTTCTCGTCTAAGCCAGAGTCTTTGATTACCCCTTGAAACTCCTCCATGCATTTCTCGTCAGTGAAAGCGAACGGCGGGGTTCTAGGCAAGCCAGCTTCTTCTCGTTTCTTCTGCATGAATGTGGACACTGGTGCCACACAGCTCATGGATATCAATGCTTCAGCAGCCGGGCGGGCTTGAGGTGGAAGTTCGCCTTCCAACGGCTTCCGCAACGGTCTTTTATCATCAGGCCATTCTTTCGGCAGAATCAGCGGTTCAGGTTGCGGACTGTTCACAAGTTTTATTCCAAATAGGTCGGCGGCTTCACGTTCTATAAAGTTGGCGGCCGGGATGAGATCGGCGATTGATTCCAACGTGTTATCTTCCTTGCGCTTCACACTTCTCAACGTCAAGACTGCCCCGTCAACGTGGAAAAGGTGCAAGTACTCAAAATCCAAGCCGTGGTCAACAACTGAAATGGTCATAAAACGAAGAGTTGGATACTGCTTTCCAAGGATATTAACGGCTTTTCTCAGCGCAACGGGCTTAATTCTGGCGAATACTCTTCTTTCGCGCGGGCTTGAAGCTTCAATAAGGTCTTCGCCCAGTTCTTGCTTCAACGTAGCCATTATCCTGGCTTCTTGGGCCATTACTTGTGCACCTCCGCAATCTGCGGTTGTTGCACGTAGGTTTCTTTGTTGAATTTCCATGCTTCACTACGCTTGACCATGCGTATTGCCTGTGGAGAGCAGAATTTGGCGCACTGCGGGTCGCCGTCGCAGAAGTCGCATTTCATTGAAACACGGTAGTCTGGATTGAACCATGGCACTGAAAGCGGGCACGTGAAGGTGCATGTCTTACAGCCGATGCATTTCATCGGGTTTATCTTCACTAGGCCAGTCTTCTTATCTTTGGCTGCGGCTTCGTTTGGGCAAGTTGCTACGCAGACCGGCTCGTCGCAGTGCTGGCAGTAAATGGATTCGAAGTCGCCGTTTTTCTCGTCGAAAAGAATGTGCAGGTGGGCTTTGTCGAGGTTGAATTGTTTGAAATGGTAATAGGAGCAGGCGATTTCGCAGTAGCGGCAGCCTGTGCATCTGGATGGGTCGTAGAGAAGCACTTTTTGGTCTTCAACTTGGGTTTTTTGCATCAAGTTTCTCCTCAATGCGGGGTTAGTTTGAAGTATTTGAGTTAAGGGTGACTTATTTAGCGTTTTCTCTTAGATATCTAAATATTGCATGCAGTACAACAGATAAAACGGAACCCGAGGCGACATGTTGAAACTGGAAAATGCCCTTGAAAAATGGCTCGGAAACTACTGTGGGCTAGTGATTTTGGGCATTGGAAGCTCCTTGAGAAAAGATGATGCCGTGGGAGTTGAGATTCTGAGACGGCTCGTGGGCAGAGTGCCTAAGAACGTCAGACTGATTGATTGTGAGGCAGTGCCTGAAAAATTCACGGGAAAAATCAGGCTGCTTAAGCCTTCTCACGTTTTGCTGATAGATGCAGCAGATCTTGGGTGTGAGGCAGGTGAAGCGAGACTCGTGCCTGTGAACAAGATTGCCGGTGTGGCGTTGTCGACTCATGCCATGCCACTTTATATGCTGGCTGAAATTGTCAAGAAAAGCGTCGAGGCCAAGGTTGTGCTTTTGGGAGTGCAGCCGAAGGATGTGGGGTTTGGTGAGGGACTTTCATCTGAAACTGAAAAGGCTGTTGAAAGAGTTGTAGAGGTTCTTGTGAACGTGCTGAACAAGGCCACTGTGGATGACTAAGTTCCCAGAGCGTCTGCTTCCTCATGTTGCGCATTTTCCGATGTTATTTGTGCTTGTGTTTCTGTCTCCATTTGCCCAGTTGGCTGTAGTTGAGGGCATTGGGCTAGTTCTTCTTCTTTGAGACTGAGTGTGCCTTTTGCGGTGCCGTCTTCTTGGTAGGTGACCGTGAAGCCCATTTTCTTCATGAGACTGATGGCGCGGTGATTGTCAGCAAGCATTATCGCGTAGAGGCTCTCGATTTTCATGTCCTTGCAGATTTCAATCGCGTAATCTACAAGTTTAGTTCCCAGACCTAAGCCTTGCCATGGATCGGCGACGATGAAGGCGATTTCGCCAGCTTTGCCGTCAGGTTCTATGCTTACGCGCACGACGCCGAGGATTCTTCTTTTGCCGTCTTCCGTGAGTTCGGGGACTATGGCAATTTCTCGGTCGTAGTCGATGTTCGTGTAGCGGATGCGTGTCTCGTGCGGGGTGTCTTTGATGATTTGGAAGAAGCGGTAGCGAATAGATTCCTCGCTGAAGTTCTGGAACATTTCCAGCCACAGAGGTTCATCTTCAGGTTTTATCGGTCTGAGCAGCACGGTTCGGCCGTCTCGGAGCTTCCACACGGTCTCATATTTCTTCGGGTAGGGCGTTATTACTAAATGTCTGTGTGGTTCAAGCTTTTGGAACACTTTTGCCCGGTCAATCACGATGCGGGCATCGAAGGCATAGGCTTCCTTTTCGTCTATGAACAATGGGTTGATGTCAACTTCTTTGAGTTGTGGGAAGTCGACGAGCATTTGGCTGAAGAGCACCATGATTTCGTCGAGGAGCTTGAGATTGGCGGACGGCACATTGCGATAGCCTTTCAGAAGCTGGTAGACCTTTGTTTCCTCCATTATTCTGCGGACCAGAGTCTGGTTCAAGGGCGGTAAGCCTATGGCGAAGTCTTTGAACAGTTCCACGCCGACGCCGCCCATGCCGAATAATATGACTGGGCCAAATAGAGGGTCGGTTTTGGAGCCGATGATGACTTCGTAGCCGCGTTTTTTGATCATGCGTTGTACAGTGACGCCTTCGATTTCGGCGTTGGGGTTGTAGTCTTTTACTCGTTGCATTATGTTTTCGTAGGCTTCACCAAGTTCGGTTTCGTTGGTTATGTCGAGGACGACGCCACCTGCGTCGGTTTTGTGGGTGATCTGAGGTGAAAGGATCTTAAGGACAGCTGGGTAGCCTAGTTCTGACGCCAGTGTCGCCGCTTCATCTACGTTGTGAGCAGTTTTGGTTTTTACTACTGGGAAGTTGTAGTATTCGAGGAAGGTTTTTGCTTCGGCTTCGTTGAGGATTTCGCGGTTTTCATTTGCGACGTTGCGCATTATCACCATGAGTGGGCGTTTGGGTGGGGCCACGTCTACGGGCAGTTCTTCAGGGGTTTGATAAAGCAGTTCCAAGTTGCTTTTGTACTGGTGCATGTACATGTAGGTTTTGACGGCTTGTTCGGGCGTGGAGTAGGTGGGGATGTTGTTTTGGTTGAAGATGCGGTTGGCTTCTTCCACTGCGCCGTAGCCCATGAAGCTGGTGAGGATGGTTTTGTTATGATAGGATTGGCCTTTGACGAGCTCGGCTATCGCTTCAGCGACTTCAACTGGCTCGCCCACGGCTTGAGCAGTGTAAATGATGAGTATTCCATCCACGTTTTCGTCTTTCAAGCAGGCTTCAACCACTGCTTTGTAGCGGTCGGCCTTCGCGTCTCCCAATATGTCGATTGGGTTGCCGTGGCTCCAGAAATGAGGCAGAACATCGTTCAAGGTTTCCATCGTTTTGGGACTCAGTTGCGCCATTTTGCCGCCTCGGGCAATTACGGCATCGGTGGCCATCACTCCTGGGCCGCCTGCGTTGGTGATTATAGCGAGATTGGGACCACGTGGAAGGGGCTGAGTGCCAAGAACTTCGGCGCAGTTGAATAGGTCAGCAATTTCGTCGACGCGTACCATGCCTGCGCGCTTGAATGCCTTATCGTAGATCATGTCTTCGCCTGTAAGCGAGCCTGTGTGGCTTGCGGCGGCTTTGGCGGATTCGCTGTATTTGCCGGTCTTAACGACGATGATTGGTTTGGCTCTTGCAAAATGCCTTGCAGCGCTCATGAATTTTCTTGCGTCTGTTATGCCTTCAATGTACATGAGGATGCTCTTGGTTTTGGGATCAGTGCCGAAGTAGTCGATTAGGTCCCCGAAGTCCACGTCTATCATCGAGCCTATGCTTACGAAGTTGCTGAAGCCGATGTTCTCATGCATTGCCCAGTCAAGTATTGCTGAGCCGAGCGCACCTGATTGGCTGATGAAGGCGATGTTGCCAGGCTTGGGCATTTTGCTGAGGAAGGTGACGTTGAGGTTGTTGCTTGGGCGGATGACGCCGAGACAGTTTGGACCTATGATGCGTAAACCGTACTTGGTTTTGGTTTCAAGAATTCTCTCTTCTAGTGCTTTGCCTTCTGGGCCGATTTCTTTGAAGCCTGCGCTGATGATGACTATGCCTTTTATGCCTGCTTTGCCGCATTGCTCTGTAACGTCGGGCACGGTTCGGGCGGGTGTGGCGATTATGGCTAAATCAACTGGTTCTGGAATGTGTTCGACTGAAGCGTAGGCTTTGATGCCGAGGACTTCGGTCTTGCGAATGTTGACAGGAAAAATCTTGCCCTCGAACTTCAAATCAATGAGATTACGCATTAGTGCGTAGCCGACGGTTCCTTCTTCGTCGGATGCACCGATTATCGCTATGGTTTTGGGGTTGAAAATTTTGTCAAGGTTCAAGGTAACCATGAAAGTGTAACCTTCTTTAAACAGAAGGGTGTTTCAAAAGGCGAAGATTAAAACTTTGCGACTTGAGGATACAATTCTCACGCGTGAAGCAACAAGCATGTGTTTCGAGACTGTATGTTAGGAGGCTGCAAAGAAGTGTGGTTGTCTAAGGTGTGGGTGCGTAAGAATTATATGTTTTCTGGATCAATCTCGTGCTGAGATATGCTTGGGCATATTGGATTTCGCAGTTCTCGCTATCAGCTCGATGGTTGCCGTTATGGAACCTTTCAGCACAACGGTCGTGTACGTGACGTTGACGAAGGATTTTGACTCTATGAAGAAGCATGATTGTTACGAGGTCGATGATGGCATCTTTTCTCGTTTTGATAGTCTTCGCCTTCACGGGCCACCTCATCTTCGGAGTTTTCGGGATAACGATCCCAGCCTTTCAAATTGCCGGCGGCATACTCCTTGTGTCAGTCGCAATCGAAATGCTGAATCCAAAAGAAAGCCAAGTCTCTTCCGAAAAAGGCGAAAGCATTGCCATCGTACCTTTGGCTTTTCCTCTCACTTCCGGCCCCAGTTCAATAACCACAGTAATACTTCTGGTCTCGCGAGCGGAGAAACTGGTGGAAACTTCGCTCATTCCGGCGGCCATATTCATAGGAGTTTTGTTGTCATACGTTGTCATGACCTATTCTGCTGGATTGGTCAGGCACTTGAGAAACGATGGACTACGCGTAGTCACGGCAACTCATGGCGATTATTGTTCTGGCAATCGCGGTTCAGTTCATAATTGAAGGCGTAGCCGGCGCAGTGAGACAGATTACAGTCAGCTAGTGAATTTGCCAGCCAAAGTTCTGAGCGCTGCACCAACTCCAAGTTCAATCTGCAAATACGGGGAGGTCTAGGCTTCTCAGAGCAAGCCTATTTCCTCAGCAAATACTCATGAATAGCCTTAGCCGCTTTCTTTCCCGCGCCCATGGCACTGATTACCGTGGCTTCACCTGTCACGATGTCTCCGCCTGCATAGACGCCTTCAAGGCTTGTTTTGCCATTTTCATCCGTCACAACCGTGCCCCACTTTGTCACCGCAAGCCCTTCGGTCGTGCTCTGTATGATCGGGTTTGGCGTACGCCCAATGGCAACTATGACCGTGTCAGTATCCATCACAAACTCTGAGCCCTTCACAGGCACAGGCCTCCTCCTCCCTGAATCGTCTGGCGGACCAAGCTCCATGCAGATGCACTCCATGGCTTTGACCCAGCCCTTCTCGTCACCGATAAACCGCGTGGGATTAGCCAAGAACTTGCAGACGATTCCCTCTTCCTCAGCGTTCTCCACCTCTTCCTTTCTAGCAGGCAGTTCCTCTCGTGAACGGCGATAAACTATGCAAACCTCCTCAGCACCCAAGCGAAGTGCCGAACGAGCAGAATCCATCGCGACATTACCTCCGCCAATAACGCTGACCTTCTTCCCAACCCTGATCGGAGTGTCACACTCAGGAAACTCGTAAGACTTCATCAGATTAACCCTGATCAGAAACTCGTTAGCCGAGTAGATCCCACCCAAATTCTCTCCAGGAACCCCCAGAAACTGAGGCAAACCCGCACCAGTCCCGATGAAGACCGCGTCAAATTCACCCTTCAGAAGCTCAGGAATCGTAAACGTCCTCCCAACAAGGCGGTTCGCGCGAATGTCAACCCCAAGCTTCTTGACATAATCGGCCTCTACCTGAACAATGACCTTGGGCAAACGAAACTCTGGAATTCCATACATGAGCACTCCACCCGGAAGATGCAACGCCTCGAACAAAACCACCTCATGCCCAAGCTTCGCCAAGTCAGCCGCCGCTGTCAACCCGGCCGGACCCGCACCAATCACCGCCACTCTCTTGCCGGTCGGTGGAGCTTTATCAGGCAAATCCATGCCGGCTAGTCTTTCCCAATCGGCCAGAAACCTCTCCAACCGCCCAATGCTGACCGGATCACCAGTCTTCCCGAGCAAACAGAACTTCTGACATTGCTCCTCCTGCGGACATACGCGCCCACAGATAGCCGGAAGACAATTCTTCTCCTTAATCTTCCTGATCGCTCTTGCAAAATCCTTCTCCTTCATTAACTTGATGAAAGCGGAAATGTCAATCTCAACTGGGCAACCCTGCACACACTGCGGCTTCGGACACTGCAGACAACGGCCAGCCTCTTGGAGGGCTTGCTCTTCAGCGTAGCCAAGCGCAACCTCCATGAAGTTTCGCCTGCGAACTTCCGGCTTCTGCTTCGGGATGGGCACCGCCGTCTTCTGAAGTTTCGGTTTGGGTTTGGTCTCACTCATTCGGAACACATCTCCTGCTCTGCCAACGCTGTAAGGCCATCTTCTCTTCTGAGACATACGCCATCTGTCTCTTCAGCAACTCGCCGAAATCCACCTTGTGAGCGTCAAACTCCGGTCCTTCCACACACGCAAACCTCGTCTGGTCTCCCACGGTGACTCTGCACGCGCCACACATGCCCATCCCATCAACCATGATTGGGTTCAAACTGACAATCGTGTGAATTTTGTAAGGCCTCGTCGTCTCTGCAACCGCGCGCATCATCACGGTCGGACCGATCGCGTACACTATGTTGAAAGCGTATCCCTTCTCGATCAGTATCTTCAAAACGTCACTGACAAAGCCCTTCTGCCCCTTCGTCCCATCATCAGTGGAAATGTAAAGTTCATCGGCAACCTTCCTGACTTCATCCTCAAGAATCAGCAACGCAGCAGTTTTAGCCCCAACTATCGCAACCACCCTGTTACCAGCCTGCTTCAAAGACCGCGCGATGGGATAGGCCGAAGCCGTACCGACTCCACCGCCGATGACACAAACCGTGCCATAATGTTTTATGTCGCTCGGATTTCCCAGCGGACCAATAAGGTCTCGGATGGAATTGTTAACCTCGAGCGTGCCTAGCTTCTCGGTTGAAGCGCCAACCTCAAGAAAAATAAGAGTTATTGTTCCATTCTCCTTGCTCCAGTCCACAAGCGTTAAGGGAATCCGTTCTCCCTTATCATCCACTCGCAGAATGACAAACTGTCCAGCTTGGGCTTTTTCTGCTATCGCCGGAGCATGAATTTCAAACAACTTGATCTTCGGAGCCAACCTCTTCTTAGCAACGATCTCGTACATATCTCAGAGAACCTTCCGAACCGGATGTATAGAGAAGAATTTTAGTAGCATAGCTCAACATATAAGAGTTTAGCTGGCAAGATCGGAAGAAGATGTCGTTCCTCAAGACTTAAGTGCCATTCTGAAGAGCCTATTCCTTGTGGTAATATGGTCTTCTAATGTAACCATAAGCCGACAGCGCAGCCGTTATGCCCTGCCCAACCGCGGTTCCAACCTGCTTGACCGGATGGTTCGTAACGTCACCAGCCGCGTAGACACCCGCAATGTTTGTCCGCTGTACCGTGTCAACCATGATGTAACCGTCCCCGTCAACGGAAACGCCCGCCTGCTTGGCCAGTTGACTGTTCGGATCTTCGCCCACTTGGACAAAAACGCCATCAATCTGCAACTCTCTTGTTTCCCCGGTTTTGTTGTTGTGTAACACGGCCTTGTTGACCAGCTTTTCGCCCCTGATCTCTTTGACCCCGGTGTTCCAAAGGATTTCGATGTTCGATTTCTCTTTCAACCCGTTCACAAGGGCTTCTTCTGCACGGAACGCATCTCGGCGATGAGCAACTTTCACTTCAGACACTAGATCAGCCAGGTAAAGAGTTGTGATCAGGGCCGAGTTTCCGCCACCGACGACGAGCACACGTTTTCCCTTGAACAATGGGCCATCGCATATGCCGCAGTAGCTCACGCCTCTGCCGCGTAACTCCTTCTCTCCAGGAACGTTCAGCTCACGATAATGAGCTCCCGAAGCTATGACAACCGTCTTGGTCTCATAGGTTGCCTTGCTGGCCTTCACAGTTTTCTTCTCGCTTCCAAGGTCTAGGCTGATGACGTTCTCGAACTCATGAATCGAGACGCCTGCGCTTTTGCAGTGAGACACCATCTTCTCAGCCAGCTCCATTCCGCCTATGTTCGCGAAACCAGGGTAATTTTCAACCAACGGAGCATCTGCGGTTGTGCCTCCCGCCGTTTTTTCGTCCAAAACAAGCGTCTTAAGTCCACTTCTCACGCCGTAGATTCCAGCAGACAAGCCCGCAGCACCCGCGCCAATGATTATCAAGTCCCAGCTTTCCATGTGAAACGACCTCGAAATATAGTTCTTAGTGAAATGGGTATTTATGAAGCATTCGCAGTGCGACAAGGCTTACTTGACTTTTACGCCCTGAACTTTGATGCTCGCAACTGAATCGGCGAATCCTCTCGCACTCTTGGCTGATATGTTTGATTCTTTCATGATGGTTTTCGTAGTGGGATCGTCAACAATGAAGTCGATCGGAAAACGAGTTTCTTCGACAATCTTTGCTTTGCCAAAACCTGCTTCTTTTATCAAGGCCAAGTATTCGTCCTTCATTACTGCGCCTGAAACACAGCCGATATAGGCCCTCACGCTTTTCATCACGGCTTCAGGAAGCGGTCTCAGCAGAACGATGTCCGAAATCATCAGTCTTCCACCCGGCTTCAAGACTCTGTGGGCTTCTTCGAAGACTCTTTTCTTGTTAGGTGAGAGGTTGATGACGCAGTTTGAAATTATGACGTCAACTGAGTTGTCGGCAACCGGCAGGTTCTCAATTTCTCCAAGCCTAAACTCCACGTTCTTGAGCTTGCTTTTTCTGCAGTTTTCCCTTGCCTTGTCAAGCATTTCAGCCGTCATGTCGACACCGATGACTTTTCCCTTTTCGCCAACCTTTCGAGCCGCAAGGAAACAGTCAAGTCCGCCGCCTGAACCAAGGTCAAGAACGGTTTCTCCCTCCTTCAGCGAGGCAAGCGCAACAGGGTTTCCACATCCTAGACCTAGGTCCGCACCTTCAGGGACAGCTTTCAATTCCTTTTCCGAGTAACCAATGTTCTTACTGACTGCTGGACTGCAGCCACACCCTTCACTCTTAGCTACCTTAGCGTAGCCTTCCCTCACGATTTTTTTCACTTTGTCTTCTTTCACGTCAACCACTTCCTACTTCAAAATCTCCTTCAACATAGGTCCAAGCATGACTTTCACCGAATTTCCAAGAGCCTCAGCCTTCACCATCATGATACAGCATAGCTCACCTTCGTGTTCGCACCCAATGACAGCCAACTTATCATCGGGTTTCAGTCTTGCCCTATCTCGAAGATCTTTCGGAAGGACTATCTGCCCTTTCGAGTCGACAGTCACAATGGCGTCAACCTTACAGCATCCTGGATTGTCTATCATGCTTTTCACGTGTAGAACGATGCTATTCGGAATATTTAAACTTGTCTGAGAAATCTGAAAAATCAGACAATTCAGACACAAAATGGTCGGCGAGACAATAGAAGCCTACAGAGCCAAGTTAAGCAGTTCTGCTATGTCCATGATTTGGATTTTGCCTTCAGCACCAGTCGTTTTGACAGCGTCATCAAACGTCAACAGACAGTACGGACAGGCAACAGCCAAGATGTCTGCACCCGCTTCAACAGCATCCTTCACGCGGGTCTCCGCCAAGCGCGGGCCTGGAATATCAACCCACAGTCTTCCTCCCCCACCTTCGCAGCACATGCTTCTAGCTCGTGAACGGTCAAACTCCAGCAGCTTGACGCCGGGCACGCTTTCGATGACTCTGCGCGGTTCATCATAGATGTTGTTCTGTTTGCCTAGGAAACATGGGTCGTGGTAGATGACCTTCTTGTTTACTTCTTTTGTGAAAGTAAGTTTCTTCTCGTCTATCAGCTTGGCAAGCAATTGCGTGTGATGTTGAATTTCGAAGCTTTGTTGGTTGTAACGGTTCTTGAAAGCATGGTAGCCATGTGGGCAGGTGGTGACGGCTTGTTTCACGTTGTACTTGTTGAATGTTTTCATGTTTTCTTCGACTAGAAACTCGAACAGGCCCTTTTCGCCCATGCCGTAGACTTCGCTTCCACAGCAGTTTTCCTCATCACCCAGAACGCCGAAATTCACTCCAGCTTTTGTCAAGACAGTTGCAAGGTTCTTAGGCACGCTCTGGACTCGTGGGTCGTAGGCTGAGGTGCAACCGACAAAGAACAGAACGTCTGCGCCCTGTGACATAAGCTTGAGGTTTAAGCCTTGCGCCCATTCGGAGCGTTTGTTGCGGATTCGGCCCCAAGGATTTCCATTCTTGTATATGCTTTCCAGCGCATCGCGGATGGTTGGCGCGATCTGCCCTTCTTCAACTGCCATGCCGCGGATGTCAATTATGAATTCGTATGGGTTGAGGTCTTTTGGACACCGGACACCACAAGTGCTACAGGTCGTGCAACTCCAGAGCTCGTTCTGTGAATGTACAGATAACTTGCCCAGCGTGGCGACTTCACGCATATACTTTCTAACGTTCAAGTTCGCCTTTTTTGCGACCGGACAGCTTCCTGTGCATGTTCCGCATTGGATGCATTCAAGAAGCTTATGTTTCTGGGCAAGCTCTTGAGCGTTCATGTCATCCATCACTTTTACGTCAAATGGGAGCATAAGGTTATTAAAGCGTTTTCCCGTGAATGGTTTAAAATATATCATCAGGAAGGGAGATTGCCGTCAATGGAGAAGAAGTCGCCCAAGATTGGCATTTTCGTTTGTGAATGCGGCGGCAACATAGGTGAAGTTGTGGACGTCAAAGCAGTTGTTGATACAGTTAAGAGTTGGGAAGGAGTTGCCGTTGCTAAATATCATAAGTACTTGTGCTCCAAGCCTGCTCAGGAAATGATTCTTGACGCAGTAAGGAAAGAGGGCTTGGACCGCGTCGTGGTTGCCAGTTGCACGCCGCGCATGCATCTTGCTACTTTTCAGAATGTTCTGGAAAGGAGCGGTCTGAACCCGTTCATGCTCGAGTTTGTGAATATCAGGGAGGAGGATTCATGGGTTCACGGCCCTCATGCGTCGCCAGAAGCCACGAGAAAGGCCATCAGTCTGATCAAAGGTGGCTATGAACGAAGCCGCGAACTTGAGCCGTTGCAACCTATCAGCGAAAAAGGTTCAAGAGAAATCCTCATTGTAGGCGGAGGCATTGCAGGAATAACTGCGGCGCTTGAGCTGGGCTATTTGGGTTACAAGGTTCATCTTGTGGAGCGGAAGCCAAGCATCGGTGGCAACATGGCGAAATTGACGAAGGTTTTTCCAACCTTGGACTGTGCGCAGTGCATTTTGACGCCGAGGATGGCGGAGGTTGGAAGAAACCCGAACGTGAATTTGTACTCTTATGCTGAGGTGCAGGAAGTCAGCGGTCGCCCGGGAAATTACGACGTGAAGGTGTTCATGAAGCCCCGTGGTGTAGACGTTCAGAAGTGCAGAAGCTGTGGTGTCTGCGCGAAAGTCTGCCCGGTGAGCGTGCCAGACGAGTTTAACGAAGATTGGTCTCAGAGAAAGGCCGCCTACATAGAGTTTCCACAGGCAGTGCCATCTGCATACACGATTGATTTCCGGACCTGCACGAAATGTGGAAAGTGTGAACAGCTTTGCCCGGCCAAAGCCGTAAACCTGACTGACCAAGGAAGCACGGTGGACTTGCACGTTGGCGGCATCATCATGGCTACGGGTTATCAGCTCTACGATGCGAAAAAGTTGGAGACGCTAGGTTACGGCACGTACAAAGATGTCATTACGATGATGGATTTGGAGCGGTTTGTCTCTGCTACAGGTCCGACTGGCGGCTACATCAAGAGGGCGGATGGAAGTGACGTCAGACGCATGGCCATCGTTCTCTGCGCAGGTTCACGGGACAAGAACTACATTTCATATTGCAGTCGCATTTGCTGCATGTACTCGTTGAAGCAGGCGTTTGTGCTCAAGAAAATGCTGGGCATAGACGTTAGCATTTATTACACGGACATTCGGGCCACTGGCAGAGGGTATGAGGATCTTTATTGGCGTGATCAGGAGGCCGGAGTCAGTTTCATCCGGGGCAAAGTGGCTGAGGTTTACAAGGACAGCAAGACAGGTAAACTTGTTGTGGTCGCAGAGGACACGTTGACTGGGGAAGTGACTGAGGAACAGTTTGATTTGGTTGGTTTGGCGACGCCGATGGTTCCGCCGTCAGGCCTGAAGGAACTTGCGGACAAAATGAAAGTTTCGATTAGTGAAGATGGCTTCATAACTGAGAAGCATCCGAAGCTTGACCCTGTGGATTCACTGGTGACCGGCATCTATGCCTGCGGTTGCGCGTTGAGCCCGAAAGACGTGCGGGACACGGTTTCTGATGGTTTGGGTGCATCTGCTAAGGCGGCATTGTTTCTGAAGAGCGACTATGTCACTACCAGTCCTGAGAAGGCCTACGTGATTGCAGATTTGTGTGATGGTTGTCGTGCTTGTGTGCCGATTTGTCCGACAAATGCTATTAGCATGCAGGAGGGCAAGGCGAGGATTGACCCGTTCCAGTGTACGGGTTGCGGGGCTTGTATTCCTGTCTGTCCTAAAGAGGCTATTGATTTCAAGAATGCTACCACGAAGCAGATCATAGCTAGTCTAAGAGGTGTGCTTGCTGACAAGCAGGCTGGTGAGGTTCGGGTAGTGGCTTTTGTTGACAAGAACGTGGGCTATACGGGCATGGACTTTTTGGGTCTGGATCGCACGAATTATCCTGAGAACATTCGTATCGTGCCTGTGCCGACAACGGCTATCTTAGGTTTGAAGCACTTGCTTTATGCGTTTGCTTATGGTGCTGATGGTGTTTTGGTGATTGAGGGAACTCAGGAGATTGATGAGAAGTTTACGAAGAAGCGGATGATTGAAATGGGCCGCGAGCTTGGGGGATATGGGATTGAAAACATGCGTGTGCGTTACAGCTACGTGCCCTTGCCAGTTTATAAGAAGGCCGCTGAACTGTTCACCATGTTCATGGATAGGATAAAGAAGTTCGGACCATTGTCGGAAGAGAAGCGTAACGCGGTAAGGCAGAAGATCCAAGCATAGCCTATTAACCGCACATCCCATGAAGATGCATAGCGTCTTTTCGATTTCACGTCTTTTTGAAAAAAAGGAAGCATCTGGATTGAATGCTGATGCCTAAGTTTCAGAAGTTGAAGTCTCTTGCTTCGACGGTGGCGTAGTGGGTGGCTTCTTTCGCATCAGAATTGCGGCTACAACGACTATGACGATGATGATGACGACGGCAATTATGATGTAGAGGGTGTTGCTGTCTATGGCTCCTCCGCCGCCGCCTGCTGCGAACACGTTTGTGTCAGTGACGCTGAAGGACATTTGAGAATTGGATGAGGGGTATAGGCTGGAGGCGGTGGACATGTTCATTTCCAGCAGCAGTCCTGAAGGTTTGTCGTATATTGCGAGGTATTGGAAGTCTAGGAGTCCGAGGAGGGACATGGTGAGGTTGACGATGTTGACGGTTCTGCTGGAGCCTAGGTAGGTGCGGGTTTCGGTTTTGTTGATTTTCATTGAGTCAGTGGTCGGTGACAATGTGCCGAGTGGTATGAGTGGTAGGACATCGTTTTCTTGCAGGTTTCCGGCGATCAGGATAATGTTGCCGAAGCTGCCGTTGACCCAGCCTGTTTCAACGTTGACGTTCATGCCCATTTCATCAACGTCTGTGCCATTCTTGTATTTGCCAGTCAGATGTAGTGTGACGTTTTTTCCAGTAACATCAGTGACTTCGAGCTTCATCCAGTCTGTTTGGTCAAAGTCCTCGGGTACGCCCGTTTGGTTGGTGCTGCTTTGGACGTTACCGTATTTTATCCATTGTCCGGTTGAGACGCTTGGGGTGTAGGTAGTTGCTTGTATGGATGCGGTTGAGGCGATGAGTATCAAGCAGGCTGATGCGAATGCTATTTTCAATTTGAGATTTGACATGCTTGTTTCCTTCTGGTTAATAGTTTCGGTGATATTGTTTTTAACCGTTTTGGCACAACAACGTTTGAGAATTCCGGAAAACCTGACAACATTCTGTTTCGTCGCGCTCAGCGTTTCGCACGACCGTAACGACTGTTGGGTCCATTTTGGCCAGAGCCATGGCAGTCTCTTTTCCGATTCCTGAGTTGCTGCCAGTTACAATGTAGACTTTCCCTTTCATTTCGCTTATTCTGACTCTTCTGTCCGGTATTGTGTGCTGGTGGCGAGACTGTTAAGGCTATTCACTAGTGCGTGTTAGTAGTTTTCGCACCAGATTTCGAAGTAACTTCTCGGATGGTCACAGACCGGGCATTTTTCAGGAGCCTCAGAGCCTTCAAGAACGAAGCCGCAATTTCTGCACTTCCATCTGGTGGGCGCATCTTTTTTGAAAACTTTGCCTTGCTCTATGTTTGCGATAAGTTTTCGGTATCGTCGTTCATGGTATGCCTCTACTTTTGCGACTGAACGGAAGGTCTTTGCTACGTCCATGAAGCCTTCTTGTTCTGCTATTTCTGCGAATCCAGGGTACAGTTTGCCCCACTCCAGTTTTTCGCCGTCTGCTGCGGCTTTCAGGTTTTCTGCTGTTGGTCCGATGATGCCCGCTGGGTATGAAGCAGTTATCTCGACCACGCCTCCTTTCAGGTGTTTGAAGAAAAGTTTGGCGTGTTCTTTCTCGTTTTCAGAGGTTTCGTCGAAGATGGCAGCTATTTGTTCGTATCCTTCCTTTTTTGCGGCGCTTGCGAAGAAGGAGTATCTGGTTCTGGCTTGGGATTCTCCGGCGAATGCTGCTAGCAGATTTTTTTCGGTTTTACTTCCATTGAATTCCATTACAGCGTCACTCACCCATGCGTACTTCTTGTTCCTCTTGATTTCTATGTTGGAATAATGGATTTAAGCGTAGCGCGTGCTGTGTTGGTTTTCTTGTGCGCGCGCGTTGAAGTTTCTGAGGCTTTCATACTTCAGATCTTCACTCATACAAATCACGGCTTGTCCAATGAAAGATTGTCTTCTGGTTTTGGATATAAGAATTGTCTTCAGTTTCTGCAAGCATTCAGTGGATGTCCCTTACGCAATTATCGCTATCATTTCATAGTCTTAGGCTTGATTGCTGGTTCTCGGAACGAAAGGCGGATCAAGAACCGTAGCACAAGCTAAACTTGTTTGGGTTGACTTTGTTTTGATATTAGCTCTTTGATCATCATTATGGTTGCACTGTGTCTTTTCTCGTCTTGAATTATCCATTCCAGAATTGTGTTGAAGTTTCCTAGATCCATGTTCCGTTGTTCTGCTAGGCGTTTGAGTATTTCTATGTTTGCGATAGTTATGTATCCTTCTGCGAAGAAGGTTTCAAGGTTTTTCATTCCATCCGTGAGTGATTCGAGCTCTTCGGCTTTCACCTTTTCTTTTTTTGACTGTTCTTCCATGGCGTTAATGATCCAGCTTTTCCAGCCTTTTCCCCAAATCTCTTCGCAATCTTCGAGCTTCACTTCCAGCTTTGCGATATTGTCGCCCATATTTCTCAGAATTGCCGAATGCTTTGTCGTGTCGTGGAATATGTATTGAAGCAGGGATTTTACTTGTTGGTTTTCTACTCGGTCGGACAGGTGTTTGTATGCGTTTGCTACTCTTCCTTCTACTATGCTTGAGCAGTAGAGGTATCTGGCAACGTCTTCTGCGCCTTTGAGTAGTGCCATGTTGAATCATGAATTGGCGGCGTCTATTACGGTTACGTGTGCTCTGGATGTTGATTCCGAATTCAAATGTTCAGACACGTTTTGAATTATTGGGGACGCTGGCCTTTATGGATAACCATTTATGTTGGTTCTGCTTTGTGGTTTTGTGGGATGGTTATGGAAGCCAAGTTCACATATGTTGGGATAAGGGTTAGGAATTTGGAGAAGTCGATCGAGTTCTACACGGAAGTGCTGGGCATGAAGATTGCGGGCAGAGGGAAGGTTGAGCCGAGTAAAGGCGAGACGGTGGGTTTGGTGAGTGAGGAAGGCGGTTTCCTTCTTGAACTGAACTATTATGAGAAGAACAGCCCTTTCAATACGAAGTATGCGGTGGGAGAGGGATTGGATCACTTAGCCTTTAAGGTGGACAGCTTGGATAAGGCTTTGGAAGAAGCGCGAAAAGCTGGGCACCGCTGTGTTTTGGAGATGAAGGCAAACGGCGGCAGATGGGCCTACATAGAAGACCCGAACGGAATCTGGATAGAACTATTCCAATAAGCATGAAGATTAGCTCTGTTCTCGGAGGCTAGACCCCCTCTATAAATAGACTGAACCTTGAATATCATATCAGCGCTTCTTCAAACGAAGACCGACTTAGAAACGTATTAATTTCACTGGGCATGGTATTATTGGGGGGGGGCGCAGTGTGAAAAAAACTCTGATGCTAACTGCAATCCTCTGCGTAGGTTTAACAATCTTTCTTTCAGGAACTGCTGCATATGCCCAAACGGATGATAAGCCAAAGGTGAGGTTTCTTATTCAAGTTTACAGTGTAGACATATATCAAAGAACAGCTCAGGTCAATGTTACGCTTACTTTCGAAAATCTGCTCAACCCGTATGTTGTGGACAGTGAACCCATTGAGGCGATTCTCATCGGTGCATTAGTTGTGGAGCGCCACTATCTTGAACTGTGGTTTCGAATTCTGAAAGACTTCGGCACCAAAAGAAAAATGAGCGACGGAATTAAATGCCCTATACGTTCGTCTCCTCAACTCAAGCAAGCATACGCGAAATGCATGACTAACGTAATTCAATCATGTTAATACCGGCGAGACTTGATTGTTGCCGTTTGTGTCAAGTACGTTCGAGGGGCAATTGTCTTCAAACTCGGAACAGGTCAAGCATGCAAAAAACACAAAAGAACAAGTCGACTCGTTTCTTCAGATTACCTGAATGTACTGAATTGAGAAATGACGAGCCTCTGCCCTGTTTAGTATAGAATTTGGTTGCTGATTTTTACTCTGCCGTTCTCTACAGGGATACCTTCTTTCACGACCATGTCTCTTCTCCAATCTGCACCCTTTTTCGGTCCGCCAAAGGAGCCGTCAGAATTGACGACCCGGTAGCACGGAACAACCGGCGAAAACGGATTCTTGTGGAGAGCATTTGCAACAGCACGGTAGGATTTTGGTTTGCCAATCTTCTCCGCTATTCTCTTGTACGTGCTAACCTTTCCCATTGGAATCTTGAAAGTAGCAACAAGCACATCTCTCTCAAACTGACTCTTGTCTTTCAGAGCCTCAGCAACATCCTTCTCCGTCTTAATAGACTTCAAATCCATAGGTAAATCTCCCCAAACAACAATACTAAGGTATTCAAACTTAAAATCTTGTGCATGAACCGCAGACAATCTTGAACGCAATAGATGAAGGCTATTTTGGTCTGTTCTTCTGGAACTGGAACGTGATTATGTTCAAGAATGTCCAATGTCAAGCAAAAGTTATATGAAAACGTTTGTCAAACAAGCTCTACCATCAAGGAGAATAACGCAAAATGGACATAATCGTATGTGTCAAACACGTTCCAGAAACAGCCGAAGCCGAACTCAAAATCGACAGCACAGGCAAAGCCATCGAAAAAACCGGCCTAGTCTACGATATCAACGAATGGGACGACTACGCTCTTGAAGAAGCAGTACGCATCAAAGAAAAACAAGGCGGAACCGTAACCGCCATAACCATAGGTTCAGACGATTCTGACAGCACGCTACGCAAGTGTCTAGCCCGCGGAGCAGACAAAGCAATACGCTTAACTGACCCGAAATTTGAAGGCTCAGACGCCTACGCCATAGCCCGCATCTTGCACAGCGCAATCAAAACCATACACTATGACCTGATCCTCACAGGCATGCAAGCAGGAGACGACGGCAACGCAGCAGTCGGTCCAATACTCGCCCAATTGCTGAACATACCGCATGCCACAATGATTAAGAAACTCGAACTTGCACAGGGCACAGCAAAAGTCAACCGCGAACTTGAAGGCGGCCTAGAAGAACAAATCGAAATCCGCTTGCCAGCTTTGCTCTCAGTACAGACAGGCATCAACGAGCCACGATACGTGTCAATCATGGGCATACGCAAAGCCATGCAAAAAGAAATCAAACTCATGACCCTCACAGACACAGGCTTAACGGAAACAGACGTGGGCAAGGCAGGCTCATGGGTAACCATAAACCAGCTTTACGTGCCGCCGGTTGAGAAGCAGGCTGAATTCCTCAAAGGCTCACCAGACGAAATCGCGCTTAGAATTACTAACATTCTCAAAGCAAGGGGGCTAATCTAAACATGGCAAAAATCATGGTTCTAGCCGAACATCGACAGGGCATGATGCGAGACATAACCTACGAAATGCTCACAAAAGGAAAAGAACTCGCAGACAAAACAAGCGCCGAACTCATCGCCGTCATACTTGGCAAAAACGCCAAAGAAATGGCAAAACCACTTGCTGACTACGCGAAAACCATAATAGCAGCAGAAGACGCGAAACTGGAAAACTTCAACTCCGAAGCCTACAGAAAAATCCTTGCAACACTCATAGCCGAGCACAAGCCAAGCCTAGTCATCATGGGACACACAAGCTACGGCATAGACCTAGCACCACGCCTCGCAACCCAACTAAACCTACCACTAGCAACAGACCTCATCGACCTAGGCTTTGAAGGCGACACGTTCACCGTCACACGCCAAATGTACGGAGGCAAAGTCAACGTCAAAGCCACAGTCCGCAAAGCCGAAACCTACCTCGCAACAGTCCGCCAAGCCACCTTCGCACCCAAAAAACCTGAACCACCAACAAACGGCACAATCATCGACACACCCTCACCCTTAACAGAAGAAATTACAGAGAAACGCTTTTTACAATATGTTTTGCCGCCGCCAGGTGGAGTAGACATTACCGCCGCCGAAAAACTCGTAGGCGTAGGACGCGGCATCAAAGACGTAGCCAACATGCCACTAATGGAAGACCTAGCCAAAACACTCGGCGCAGTCCTAAGCTGCTCTAGACCAATAGTAGACAAGGGCTGGCTGCCAACCGACCGGCAAGTCGGCACTTCTGGCAAAACAGTCAAGCCTAAGCTTTACATAGCCCTAGGCATCAGCGGCGCGTTCCAACACGTACTCGGCATGAAAAGCTCAGACCTCATCATCGCCGTCAACAAGGACCCCAAAGCCCCAATCTTCAGCTTCGCCGACTACGGCATAGTTGAAGACTTATTCAAAATAGTTCCAGCATTGAAAAGCAAAGTATATGAAGCCCAAACAAAGAAAACATGCCCATAACACTCAAGGAGAAAACAACAAATGGACTTCAAACTAAACGATGAACAAAAAGAAATACAGAAAGCCGTCCGCGAATTCGTCACAAAAGAATTCACACCCGAACTAGCCTTGGAACTGGACCAGAAAGAAGAGTTCCCAATGAGCCTTTACAAGAAGGCTGCACAGCTAGGCTTCACAAGCATGCGCATACCGCAGGAATATGACGGACAAGGTTACGGTGTCTTCGAAGACTGCTTAGTCGTGGAGGAAATGTGCAGGGCAGACCCTGGCTTAGGCGTAGCCATCAGCCTCGGCAACCTCATGATCCCAGACGTACTGTTGAAGCATGGAAATGAAGAACAGAAAAAGAAGTACATTTCACCGCTGGCAAGAGGCGACAAAATCGCCGCAGCAGCCTTCACCGAACCAGAACATGGAAGTGACATAACCCGCATGGACTCAACCGCCAGAAAAGAAGGCGCAGAATGGATTTTGAACGGCGCAAAAGAATTCATAACTAACGCCACAATCGCAGACACCTTCATACTTCTCTGCCAAAGCGATCTAAACGCACAGCCATCGCACAGAGGACAAAGCCTGTTCCTAGCCGAAAAAGGCATGTGCGGACTCGAAGCAACAAAGCTGCACGGCAAAATGGGAATACGCCCATGCGTCACAGGTTCGCTGGCGATGAGCGACTTGAAAGTGCCCGAGGCTAACATCGTCGGCGAACTAGGCAAAGGCTTCTACTACACACTTGAACTTTTTGACGGCACACGCATAACAGTCGCAGCCCAAGCCGTAGGCATAGCACAAGGCGCATTCGAACGCGCACTCGCCTATGCGAAAACTCGCAAACAGTTCGCACAACCAATCATAAACTTCCAAGGCATAAGCTTCAAACTCGCAGAAATGGCAATGAAAATCGAATCCGCAAGACTCATGATGTACAAGGCTGCTTGGTTGTATGACAAGGAAAAGCCCAACCCAGTCGCCACGTCAATGGCGAAAGCCCATGCAGGCCGAATGGCAATGGAAGTCACCGACGACGCAATACAAATCTTTGGCGGATACGGCTATCTGGCAGACTATCACGTGGAACGCTTCCACCGAGCCGCAAAAATCACGGAAATCTACGAAGGCACGAGCGAAATGCAAAAATACACAATAGCCAACTACCTCGCCAAACAACCATAAACAATCCCACCATCCCTTTTTATATTCGAAGCACACTTTCACAAGTTTTATTACTATTTCTCATTCACCATTAAAGCAGATCAAAGGAGGAACAAGGTTTTGACAGCAGAAAAACTCAAAAAAGTAGCCATCGTAGGCTCAGGCGCAATGGGCCACGGCATAGCCGAACTCCTCGCAATGACAGGCCACGAAGTAGTCATGATAGACATAAACGACGAACTTCTCCAAAAAGGCAAAGACAAAATCAAATGGAGCCTCGACAAATTCGTAGAAAAGAAAAGAATCAGACGCGAAGATGCTGATGCAGCACTTGCACGGGTAAGCACGACAACCAGCTACGAACAAGCAGCCAAAGGCATAGATCTGGCAATTGAAGCCGTGCCCGAAAACATGGACCTGAAAAGAAAAGTCTTCTCGACACTCGACGCAGCCGTACCACCAAACGCGATAATCGCATCAAACACGTCAACTCTGAGCATCACGGAAATGAGCCAAGCCACAAAACGCCCAGACAAAGTCGCAGGCATGCACTTCTTCAACCCGCCAATAATGATGGCACTCATCGAAGTCATAAAAGGCGACAACACGAGCCAAGATACAATCACAACGCTCGCCGAACTCGCAAAAAAACTGGGCAAAACCCCAATAATCGTGCGCAAAGACGTCCGCGGTTTCATAGTAAACCGCGTCCTCGGAGCCGTCTTCAACGAAGCCTTCTGGGCTTACCAGCGAAAAGAAGCCACCATGGAAGGCATAGACTCCAGCGTCAAATACACTGGCGGATTCCCAATGGGCTGGTTCGAACTCGGTGACTTCGTCGGCCTAGACATAGCCTACGAAGTAGGCAACATACTGTACCAAGCCTATGGCGAACGATTCAAACCCTGCACCGAAGTAATAGAGCCTCTCATCAAAGAAAAGAAATTTGGCCAGAAAACAGGCGTCGGCTTCTACGACTGGACCAAAGGCAGACCAAGAATACCCTTCAGCCTACTGGACGAGTACGATGTGGAACGCTCTTGGGCGGTCGCCGCAAACGAAGCCGCATGGATAATCCACGACGACGCAGCCAACCCAGAAGACATCGACACAGGCATGAAACTAGGCACGTACTGGCCATCAGGACCCTGCGAATACGCCGACCGCACAGGCTTAGACACCATACTCAACAAACTTAAAGAACTGCACGCAAAGTATAGTATGGAAATGTACAAGCCCTGCCCACTGCTCGAAGAATACGTCAGCAAAGGATGGACAGGCAAAAAAGCAGGAAGGGGATTCTACAAATGAAATTCGAACTAACAGAAGAACAACAACACATAAAAAACGCTGTGCGAGACTTCTGCCAAAAAGAATTCAAACTTGAAATGGCCTTGGAACTGGATAAGAAAGAAGAATACCCGCTTGACCTGTACAAGCAGGCAGCCAAGCTCGGATTCACAAGCATGGCATTCCCACAGGAATACGGCGGGCAAAATGGTGGGCTTTTCGAAACCTGCCTAGTCATCGAAGAAATGTGCCGAGCCGACTCATCCCTAGGCGTGGCCATCTCAAGCGGAAACTTCGGCAGCGAATTCATCCTCACACACGGAAACAAAGAACAAAAAGAAAAATACCTGCCGCCAATCTGCAAAGGCGACTTCATATCCGCAGCGGCATTCACCGAACCCAACGTCAGCGGAAGCGACATAAACCGCATGGAAACAACAGCCACGAAATACGGCAACGAATGGTGGATAAACGGGCAAAAAACCTTCATAACTAACGCCACAACGGCCGACTTCATCGTCGCCCTGACACAGACCGACACCAAAATCAGACCCACCCACCGAGGCGAAACCCTCTTCGTGGTTGACAAGGGCACGGCCGGCTTAGAAGCCACAAAACTGCACAACAAGATGGGCATAAGAGCCTCAGTAACCGGCGAACTCAACTTTGACAATGTGAAAGTAACCGACTGGAACATGATAGGCGAACTGAACAAAGGCTTCTACTACTCAATGGAATTCTTCGACAAAACCCGCGTAGGCGTGGCCGCACAAGCAATAGGCATGGCACAAGGCGCATGGGAAATCGCCTTCAAATACGCCAAACAACGCGAAGCCTTCGGCGCGCCGATACTGCAGCACGAAGCGATAGGCATGACTTTGGCTGAGATGGCAACGAAGATAGAAGCGGCACGATTGCTGACTTACAAAGCTGCGGCATTAGTGGATGAAGGCAAAATGGACCCGATGGTAACAGCCATGGCAAAGTACTACGCAGGTCACGTGGCAATGGAAGTCACCAACGTCGCAATTCAAACCCTCGGAGGCTACGGCTATTTCGGCGAATACCGCGTTGAAAAATTCCACCGAGACGCAAAGATCACCGAAATCTACGAGGGAACAAGTGAGATCCAAAGGCTCCAAGTGCTCAAGTATCTGCTGATCCGATACTAGACAAGTAATATATGCGGATTAAACAGAAATAGAACACGGTGATATTTGTGAGTAAAGCGTATGAAACAATCAAAGTAGAAAGGGAAGAAAGCACACTGTGGATTATACTCAACCGCCCGCACAGGCTGAACACCTTCAACGACGTTCTGATTGAAGAGCTTGGCGACATGCTCGACACAGCAGAAAAGGACCCAAGCGTCAAATGCGTTGTAATCACAGGCGATGGCGACCGAGCGTTCAGCGCAGGCGCAGACGTAACCATGTTCCCCAAAGCCACACCACTCAAAGCTGAAGAATTCTCACGAGCCGGACAGAAAACCTTCGGAAAAGTCGAAGAAATGACTAAGCCCGTCATAGCGGCAATCAACGGCTTCGCACTAGGAGGCGGATTGGAACTGGCTCTAACATGCGATTTCAGAATCGCGGCAGAACACGCTGAGCTTGGAAGCCCCGAAATCAGTTTAGGTCTCATACCAGGCTGGGGTGGAACTCAGAGACTTGTCAGAATAGTGGGTCTGGCGAAGGCAAAGGAGATGGTGATGCTTGGAACTAGGCTTAAAGCTGATGAAGCTTTGAAGGCCGGCTTAGTGCATAAGGTTGTGCATTACGAGAAGCTGAGAGACGAAGTGCGGGAAATGGCCAAGAAGCTCGCTGAAGGACCGCCTATTGCCATGAAATATGCAAAGCACGCTTTGAACTTTGGAACCCAAGTGCCTCTAGACGTGGGCTTGCGACTGGAAGCGGCACTGATGGGTTTGGCGTTTTCAACTGAAGACCTCAAAGAAGGCGTGGAAGCCTTGATGTCCAAACGCAAGGCGGAGTTCAAGGGCAAATAGCCCTCAGAAGTCCCTTTTTTCTTTGGTCTGTTTCAAACCACGTACATCAACAGTAGGGTGTGTTGGCTATGAGAAGAGTAGCGGTTATAGGAATTGGCAACTCGAAGTTCGGGGTCAGAAATGACGTGACTATTTCTGAACTTGCCTTTGAAGCGGTTAAGCCTTCTCTTGAAGACGCTGGTCTGGGCGCGAGTGATGTTCAGTTCTTGGCTTTGGGATCGGTTGGTGCTGGGGCATGGTATGAGGAGTTGCTTCCTGCCGTTGTGATTTCTGAATACTGTGGCTTGACTAAGGCTGGTTTGGTTCGCTGCGAAGCCGCGTGCGCCAGCGGTAGTGCGGCGTTTTTCACGGCTTACTCGGCCATTGCCAGTGGCCAGGTAGACATTGCCATGGCTCTAGGTGCGGAGAAGATGCGGGAGATCGATTCTCAGTTGGCTATGGAATGGATTGGGCGGGCTGGGTATTACCTTTGGGAATTTCACAATTTTGGCGTGACGTTTCCTGCGTACTACGCGTTGTATGCTACAGCGCACATGGCGAAATATGGTACGACTGAAGAGGATTTGGCATTAGTAGCCGTCAAAAACCATAAGTATGCTGCTTTGAACCCGATTGCTCATCTCCAGAATAGGGTGACGGTTGATGATGTTTTGTCGTCGATGGTCATAGCTTCGCCCTTGAAGCTGTACGATTGCTGTCCGATGTCGGATGGGGCGTCGGCGCTCATTCTAGCATCTGAAGAAAAGGTGAAAGAGTTGAAAATTGAGACGCCAGTGTGGGTAGCCGGGATTGGCTATTGCGGCGGAACTGCAAATCTGAGCAAAAGACCTGATTTTGTCGGTTTGGAGGCAAGTGTATTGGCTTCACAGAGAGCGTACAAGGCCGCAGGCGTGACGCCGGACCAAGTGGATTTTGCCGAGGTGCATGATTGTTTCACAATAGCGGAGATAATGGCCTACGAAGACATTGGGCTGTGCAAGAAAGGCGAAGGCGTAAAATTATTGCGCGAGGGTCAAACAGAAATTGGCGGGAAGATTCCTGTGAACATGGACGGTGGGCTTAAGGCGAAGGGTCATCCGATTGGCACGACTGGTTGCTCAATGATGTATGAGTTGACTAAGCAGCTTCGCGGTGAAGCAGAAAGTGGAAGACAAGTGCCATTGAAGAATCACATCGGTCTCGCGCACAACGTCGGCGGCACCGGACACTACTGTTACGTAACGGTTTTGCGGAGGTGAAACTGATGTCCTCAATGCCGTCAATAAGGAGCAGAAAGATAGAGATCGTGCAGGAAATTCCGATAAGCAAGAACTTGAAGTTTTGGGAAGGCTTGAAGCAAGGAAAAGTCCTAGCGACCA
>Ga0315268_10000599_pt1 | contig 41977 bp, 25 predicted proteins | sample C1_top_MG_FD_204535 | JGI IMG/M metagenome (GOLD analysis project Ga0315268, IMG submission 204535) | Sediment microbial communities from Yellowstone Lake, YNP, Wyoming, USA - C1_top | ecosystem: Environmental > Aquatic > Freshwater > Lake > Sediment | place: USA: Wyoming | collected 2017-08-01
TCTTGTGGCTCGCGCACTCTGGACAGATAGACCTGAGGCAACGCCCAGGCCAGCGGCGTTTGAAGGACTTCTTGCCTCAGGCTCGTGGGCCATGACTTGACAATAAATCCGAAGTACCAGTATTAGCAGCGGGGCAAGACCCCGATGGTTGCAGGAAAGCGGCCATTCTGCTGGCTCTGGGAGCTTTTTGCTTCTGGCTCCTTGTGATGTAGGCAACACTGAGGAACTGAGCTGATGCCGAGCAGAGAAGAACTCCTGGCCCGGTGGCAGCGCTTCAGGGATGGCCCTCTGGCCAAAGGGCTGTACCGGGGCCGCATAACAGTAGAAGGCAGTCGCTTTCTGGAGAAATATCAAAAGGCACTGGTTCAAGCCGTTAGAGAGCTGCCAGTACCAGGCAGAACCGCGCCTCTCGACCTGGAGAAGGTCTACGTCCCTATCCGAGTTATTGAGTACACCCCGCAACGCATGGCATTCCCAGAGCAGGAGGCGCAGCCGAGCAACCAACCCCTTGCCAGGACGCTGTCTGTTGAGGACGCCCTGCGCGTCTCGCCGCACATGGTGCTCCTGGGTCAACCCGGCAGCGGTAAGTCCACAACCCTGAAAGGCCTGGCCTGGCGTTTCATCCGGCAGGAGGTCCCCGCCGAATACCTCCACCAGCTTACCCTGGGACGCCAGGGCCAACCTCCGGAACGCCTCATCCCCATCCTCGTTGCACTGCCCGATTTGGCCCATAGCGGCAAGAACCTGGTCGCCTTCCTGTCTGAGACCCTTGCCGCCCACTTCCCTTACCCCCATCTGTTCATCACTGAGCAATTGCAGAGGGGTGAGTGTCTCCTGCTCCTGGACGACCTGGACAAGATCGCCGCTGCCGAGCAGCGGGCACGGATCGCTGCCGAGATCCAGCACCTGATAGAACAGTACCCACTAAACTACGTCATCGTGACCTCCAGGCCCAACGGCCAGGACTTCCCGCCCAACTTCAGGCGCTGGTGGGCGCTGGGCCTGGACGACGCCGGCATAGATGAGCTGGTAGCCAGGCATGCTGATCAGCCAGAGCAGGCCCAGGCCATGCGGCAGGCCATGCAGCGTAGCCAACGGCTGCGCTCCCTGGCCGCCAACCCGCTGTTCCTCTCCATCCTGCTCGTCAGCCACGGCAGTAATCCAGAACGGCCTGTGCGCTGCGCCGCCCTGTATGAAGGGCTGCTGAGCATCTTGTCGCGGCAGGAGGAGGCCAGTCAGTTCGCCCCTACCATGAAAGAGCAGGTTCTCCAAGAGCTCGCCCTGGAGCTGCACACCCGCCGGACACAATCTCTGCCCAAATGTGAGCTTTTAGACAGGATGCAGGCTATCCTTGCCGGTAGCGGCCAGACTGTGGACGGTGTGGACAGGTTGCTGGACAAGCTGGTCAGCGACAACATTTTGTGGCCAGATGCGGAAGGCAAATACAGATTTGCCCATTTAGCTTTGCAGGAATACCTGGCAGCCAGGGCGCTGTTCGCACGGGGTGAGGTGGAGACCATCGCCGGCCACGTAGACGATCCCTGGTACGAGCAGGTCTTCGTGCTCCTGGCCGGGCTGCAGAGGAAGGCTTATGAGATACTTCGGCTGATGCGCGAGCGTAGCCAAAATCCACCGCGTGCTCTCTTCCTGGCCGCTCGCTGCCTGGCCGAAGCCGACCAGACCGATGGTCAACTGAGGGCAGAAATCGCCGCGGAACTGTTTGCCCTGTTCCGGCAAGAGGCACCTGAGTTGTGGCCAGAAGCCGCCGCAGCCATCGCCAGCCTTGAGGACCAGAGCGTAGAAGTGGCACTTCTGCGGGCCCTGGAAGCCCGAGAGCCCGCACTCCGTCAGAATGCAGCCTGGTCGCTGGGGCGTGTAGGGCAGGAATGGGCTGTGGCTCCCTTGATCCGCGCCCTGGAAGACCCAAGTCGGGATGTCCGCCAGAGGGCTGCCTGGGCACTGGGGGAGATCAGAGACGAGCGCGCCATCCAGCCACTGATTCGCGTGTTCAGCGACCCCAATAGGGGTGTGGCCGAAGAGGCGGCGCAGGCCGTGGCTAATATTGGGCAATCTGCCTTAGAGCCGCTCATTCACGCCTTGGGCGCTCCAGATGAGCAGGCACGCCGGGTGGCCATTATGGCCCTCAGTCGGATTGGTGTGCCAGCTATTCCCAGATTGCTGGCGGGCCTGGAGGATGAAAGCCCCCAAATCCAGGCAGGTGCGGAAGAGACTTTAGTGCTCATTGGTGAACCAGCTATAGGTCCAATCGCAGAGGCACTGGCTAAGGGCAGTTCGCGGGCAGCTAGACACATCAAGGTGTTAGGAAGGATAGGGGGCAGATTAGCTGTGCAGCCTCTTCTGCTAAGCCTGATGGATACAGATGAAGCAGTGCAAGAAGAGGCGATGCGGTCGCTGGCCCGTGTCGGTGAGCCGGTAGTGCAACCCTTGATGCATAAATTGACAGATCAGCACCCGGACGTCCGGCGACGAGTGATTGATACGTTACAACTCCTGGGCAAACAGGCCGTGGAAGGCTTGCTTAAGGGATTGGAGAGTCCGCAATGGGAAATGCGCTGGCGTGTAGTTCAGACTCTGGGCGAGATGGATGTAAGCGACAAAAGAGTGTTGAATGGACTCATCCATGCCCTGTCCGACGAACGACGGGAGATACGCTTGAGTGCTGTAGAAGCGCTGGAGAAATTGGGGGAAGAATCCACCGTAGAAGTACTGGCCCAGAGATTGTGGGATAAAGACGATGCGGTGAGCAAGCGAGCCGCCAAAGCCCTGCGTACAGTTGAGGCGAGCCGTGTGGCAGGTGCCGTTCGAAGGGTGCTAGCCAAGTACCACACGGAACCTGGGCCAGCTATTGATTTTTTGGTCACTATGCGCCACAGTGCAACCCTGGCTGTTCTGCAGGATCTGGCGACCAGCAACGACCTGACCACAAGCAGCCTGGCCGCGGCTGCCTTGCGGCAGTTGGGTGTCTTCTCCAGCGAACTTCTTCTCCAGGTGTGGGAGCAAACCATCGAGCGGCTGCTCTTCAAGCAAGAGATAGTACATCCAGTGATGCTGCAAGGAATCCCAGAGGACGATCGCCTGGGTGTCTTGCAACGATATGTTGATACTCATCCAGAGCTTAATCTCGCCGCCGAAGATACTGGTCTGATCAGACTGAAGGGTTTTCCCAGGATCAAAGAGTTCTTGACCCTATGGGATGCCGTAGCTAATAGCCTGGCCGATAACCCAGGCGGTATGCCTGCTGATGTGTTCTCTACGCATATCGAGTTATTTTTCAACCAATTCTGTAAAATTCTGGGCATTGTTCAACCGGGCGGTGAGCCGAGACCAATAGCCCATGGGGCCTTCCAGGCAATTATGCTAGATATCTCGGATGCGGTTATAAACACAAGGCTGCCGCCAAGACTTCCAGCTATCTTTTTTAATCGCAGAGTTCTCCAGGGGCAGAATCTGGATGAGCTGACAGAGACAGTTAGTTTGCTATCTGAGCAGGTAGTCCGGAAGACCGCCCTGCTGATTTTGTTTGCTGAAGAAGCTGTGGTGGAAGAAAGCCGCCAATTATTGGATAAGCAACTGCGACCTGTGCAGGCCATTGATACCGTGGTGTTAGGAAGGAGAGAACTAGAACGTATCGCTGCCGCCAAGGACCCCAAACAGATGCTCCGGCGGAATATTTACGAGCAAATGGATCTGACCCTTGTTTCGCCCTTCATCTTGCATGGTCCAGTCCCAGAGCACCGGTTCTCTGGTCGTGCACATGAGATTGAGCGCATCCTGGGCAATATTCAATACACCTCTGTGGCCTTATTGGGAGGTAGACAAATCGGGAAAACCTCAATCATCGAGGCTGTAAACAGGCGTCTTAGTTCTGCTCACCAAAACTACCGTTGTATAAAGGTTAACTGCGAGGCTTTACAGGGATACCCAGACTTCTTCGAAGAGGTCATAGCAGGTATCCGAAGTAGGTGGCCAGGGGTTGCGGAGAAAGCTGCCGGACTCGATCGAGAAGATCCACATAGTTTCATACATATAGTCTCTCTTCTCCGGGATGGTAAAACTCTGCCTGTATTCCTCCTGGACGAGGTTGATGGCCTGCTCAAACTTGACCAAGCCAGAAAGGAAATCCTGTTCCGAACCTTCCGCAGCCTTTCGCAGACAGATACCTGCCGGTTTATTTGTACAGGTGAGCGATTTCTGAATGAAAGATTGAGGGCACGCACATCGCCATTACTGAACTTCTTTGGGGTGCCAATATACTTAAGTTATCTGGATCCTCAAAGCGCCAAAGAAATCATAGAAAAACCGATGGCCGAAATGAATATTAAGATTCGAGACGAGCAGGTCTTAGAGCAGATCACAGATTTGTCGTCGTGTCATCCCCGCATTGTCCAGGTTATCGGTGACCAACTCGTCAGGGCAATTTCTGAAAGCAGAGATAAGGTGCGCGAGCTTACGTCCGATCACTTCATGTTGGTGGCCAACTCAGAGCAATTTAGAGAAGAGTACATCAGCACAATCTGGGGAGGTGACAGAATCGAGGAGGGTTGTACTGCACTGGAGCGCATTATAACGCTAGTTATAGACGAACGACCTGCTTCAGAGCGGGAGATCAGGCAGGCACTATTGGAACGTGGCATAAGCTGCACCGTCTCTGACCTCAAGGAGGCCATCATAACCCTTGTATTGTATAATGTTCTCCAGAAAAAGGGCAGGGAGTATAGTTTCATACCCAAGCACTTCCCCAGAATTGTGCGCGAAAGCCTGGATTTAGAGCTTACCATTGAAGGATACAAAGATCGCCTGGATCTGCCGCCTACCGCTTGATAGCACCAGATAGGAGGGGAAAATGGGGAGCTACTGGCTGCATGGGCCTGTGCCTCTTGAGCATCCTACTTTTCTCACGCGACGCAGAGAAGTGGATGAGATTGCCGCGCGGATTGAGAAAGCTGACTGTTACGTGGCTGTGCTCGGTTCCCGCCAAACAGGCAAGACCACCTTGCTCTATGAGTTGATAGCTACCTATGCCGGAAGATGGGACTTCGTTTGTTACGACTTGCAGAACTGGGGAGATCTTGATATCCCCACTGCCTATATTCGCCTGAGCGAGGAAGCAGCCAGAAAGCTCAATCTGAGCCCCCGCCTCAACACGAGTGAGATCAAAAATGGTACGAAATTTGAAGACTTTGTTGCGGAACTGGCCTCCCTAACCCACGGTTCCCGCTTGGTTTTCCTCGTGGATGAGCCTGAGGGGCTGACAGAACAAACATCCAGTCAGATAGGCAGCACATTCCGCAAAATTTTCACCGACAAAAACATGGTACCGGCTCATAGCAAAGTCGTCTTCGTCCTGTTTAGCAGCCTCGACCTGTATCGTCTATCGGCCAAGCTCAATTCGCCTTTGAGAAATGTCACCGAGTGTGTTTATCTCAACGAGAGAGATTTCTCCGCGGACGCTATTCGCCGACTGGCTGACGCAGGAGGTCTGGGCTCTAACGCGGAAAGAGTCTTTTGGTGGACCCAGGGGCATCCTTACCTTTCCCAGAGACTCTGTTCTATCCTGGAGGGAAATCCGGCGCTAAGCGTAGATGAAGCGGCCAATGAACTCATTTACGGTGGAGATGTCAATATAGAGCACGTGTTAAAGCATTCAGAGAAATATCTAGAGACACTAGAGCGCATTTGGCGAGGTGAGAAGGTTAAATTCAGTCGCGGAACTCCGCAGTTGCGTGAGCTGGAGTTGATCGGCCTTATTAGAAGAGACAGCAGCAGTTATTGTATGGCCCGGAATGAGATTTATCGCCAGGCTGCTCAAGATCTGCTGGAGGCCAAAGAGCAGCCGACACCAAAAGCGGACGTGTGGCGGGATCAGAAAGGCGATGTTTGGGTAAGGCGAGGGGATAAACACATCCGCATAAGTATGGAGGAGTTTAGCACCAAGGAATACGCCTTCTTCAACATCCTTTATAACAACTGTGGCAAGCCATGCAGTAAGATGACAATATGGGAAGCTGTATGGCCAGAGTACATACATGGCGGACCTAACCCAGACTTGATCTTTCAGGTGGTAAGCCGTCTACGTGAAATTATAGAGCCTGACTCCAGAAACCCTCGCTATATCATCACTGTACGAGCTATAGGTGGATATAAACTGGTGGGGTGCGCCTGAGCCATCACCGTGTGCGCAGCCGCGTCCCCTACCCGTGAACCCACCGCACCCAGCCATTGACAACCTTCCCCCCTTTGCCGTATCATACGGGTGGCATCGCGGTGCCGCGCCGTCACGCCCGCCGTCTCGAGAAGTAAGGCGTGACGGCGCGGCCGATGCACTCTCGCCGCCAGAGGTTAGCTCTTGCCAGCCCACTTGGTATTCCCCAACAACGCCCGTCAGTTGCCCCGCACCCTGGCTATTGCCCTCAAGGAGATGCGCCACGTCTGGCGTGACCGGCGCATCCTCTTCCTCGTTACCCTCTCCCCTGCTTTGATGCTCGTGGCCTTTGCCTATCTCTTCTCCTTCGAGATCAAACACATCCGCCTGGCCGTCCTGGACCGCGACCTGTCCCCACTTTCCCGACAGTACGTCTCGGCCCTCACTGCGGACGGGGAGCTGCAGGTGGTGACCTACGCCCGCAGCGACGAGGAGAGCTACGACCTGCTGACTCGCGGGGCAGCGGATGTGGGCATCATTATCCCCCTGGGCTTTCAGGATCACCTAACTAATGGGGAAGAGGTGGCGGTGCAGGTGCTGGTGGACGGTAGCGATGCCATCGCCGCTATGCAGAGCGTCAGCAACCTGACGAGCCGCAGCGCCGCCTTTAGCACAGCACTCTTGCTCGGCCCAGGTCGCTTGCCTGTCATACCCGTCGAGGTGCGCAGCCAGGTCTGGTACAACCCCAATCTCAAATCGCTGGTGAGCATGGTCCCGGCTCTCATCGCCATTGTGCTCATCCTGCCGGCGCTGGCCATCGCCCTGGCTATGACGCGTGAAAAGGAGATGGGCACCTTCGAGACGCTGCTGGCCACGCCGCTGCAGGGGCGGCAGTACATCCTGGGCAAGCTGCTGGCCTACCTGGCCTACGGCCTGCTGAGCGGCATCATCGCTCTGGCCGTGGCGGTGCTGTGGTTTCGCGTGCCTTTCCAGGGGGCGCTGTGGGTCTTTCTGCTGCTGACCGCCGACTACCTGCTGGCCTGTCTGGGCTTCAGCCTGCTGGTGACCCACTTCGTCGCCAGCCAGCAGGCGGCCATGCTCATCGTTCTGCTCATCTTCTTTGTCCCCAGCTTCTTCCTCTCTGGACTGGTGATGCCGGCAGACACCACGTCACTGGGCGGGCGTATCACGTCCTTCATCCTGCCCACGACGCACTTCGTCAACGTCTGCCGGGCGGTCTTCCTCAAGGGGCTGGGGCTGGGCGACCTGTGGCTCCCGGCGCTGGCGCTCGCCGTTATGGGCGGCGGTACGGTGCTGGCCAGCATTCTCCTCTTCCGTAAGAAGGCGGCCTGATACGTAGGGGCGATGAAGCGCCATCATGCCTTACTTACCGAAACGGCGGTGACTTGCCATCACGCCTTGCTCACCGAAACGGTGGGCGTGATGGCAAGTCAGGGCATGATGGCGCTTCAGAGGCATTCCTGGTGGATCGTGGCGGCATCATATCTATGTATGGCCCGGCATTTGGCCATAACACAGGCTACCCGGCCAAATGCCTCGCCCAGGCGGTGATTGTTGGCATGGGGGCGAGGCATTTTCCGGCATATCCGGCCTTAGTCTCTAATGCCAGTGCACCGAGGATGCCGTGGATCTGAAAACAGCCTCTACGGAATGCCTCGCCCCTACGAACAATTCAGAGGCAAGTATGATTCGGGCTATCGGTAAGCTGGCGCAAAAGGAATTCTTGCAGATCTTTCGGGATCGGCTGCTGCTCACCTTCCTGATCTTCGGGCCGGTGCTGCAGCTCCTCCTGCTGGGGCAGAGCGCGGGGCGGGGGATTCACCACCAGCCGCTGGCCGTGGTGGATCAGGATCGCAGTGCCCTGAGCAGGCAGTTGATCGCCGCCCTGGAGAACACCGGTGATCTGGACCTGCGCTACTATCTCGCCGACGTCGCCGCACTGCAAAAGCTGCTGGACACTGGGCAGGCGCGCGTGGGCCTGGTCATCCCGCCACACTTCGCGCGCGACCTGCAGCGGCCGGGCACAAGCACAGCCGTGCAGGTGATCGTGGATGGCTCTAACGTGATCGTGGGGGCGACCGCCGTTGCCGTGCCGGAGGGGGTCATCGCCGATTTCACGCGCCAGGTAATAGCCGGGTTGGGCGGCCAATCGGCGGGCATAGACCTGCGGGTCAACGTGCTGTTCAATCCCACCCTGAATGCGCGCATCTACACCATTCCGGCACAACTGGGCTTTATCGTTTTCCAGATTGCCCTGCTCATCGCTGCCCTGGGCTTCGCCCGGGAGCGCGAGCTGGGCACCTTCGAGCAGTTGCAGGTCAGCCCCCTAACCAAGCTGGAGCTGATCCTGGGCAAGGCCATCCCGGCTATGGTCATGGGCCTGGCCAACTTCCTGATTCTCTACGTCGTCACGATCACCGTGCTGGCCGTGCCCATGCGCGGTTCGTTCTGGACGCTGCTGGGCCTTACCTTCATCTTCCTGGCCGCCGATGTGGCCATGGGCCTGGTCATCTCGGCATTATCCAGCAACCAGCAACAGGCTATACTGTTTGTCTTCCTGTTCGCTGTCCTGGAGGTAAACCTCTCCGGCTACCTGGTCTCCACCAAGAACATGCCCGTCTTCCTGCAAGCTCTGGCCGAGCTCACGCCGTTGCAGCACTACCTGACCGTGGTACGTGCCGTGATGCTAAAGGGCACTACCCTGGAGATGCTGGCCTGGAATGCCGGCGCCCTGGTCGTCCTGGCCATTGCCCTGGGGGCGGTGGCCTGGCTGCTGTTGCAACGACGGTTAGCGTGAGCGGCGATTGCTGATTGCCGATTGGCGATTGCCGATTGCCGGCTGGTGATATTTGTCGAGACATCGTAGGGCAGGTTTCCATACCTGCCTCAGCAGGTCGGCGGCTATGGAAAGCCGCCCTACTGCACTCGCCACCACCCTTGACAGGCTATCTGTTTTACCGTATGATGGCCCCGCTCAGGTGCGACGCACCTTGATCCTTACTCTGCGCTCAGGACATGGGTGCGTCGCACCTTATCCCTACCATAAATCCTCAAAGAGGAGGTTCTGTCATGAAAGCCCTCGTGCTCAGCGCCACCTGGGAGCCCAAGCCCGGCTACGTGGTCTCCGACTTCGAGAAGAAGACGGGCAAGGCCATCACCGGCAACAGCGTGTGGCGCTACCCCAAGCTGGAGGTCAAGGAGGTGGCCCGGCCCGTGCCCGCGCCGGATCAGGTGCTGCTCAAGGTCAAGGCCTGCGGCGTCTGCGGCTCGGACATCCACTTCTATGAGACCGACCAGGATGGGTACATCATGTACCCTGGCCTCACCAAGTTCCCCTGCATCACCGGCCACGAGTTCTCCGGCCAGGTGATAGAGGTGGGCAGCGCCGTGAGCGATTTCCAGGTGGGCGATATGGTCACCGCCGAGGAGATGATCTGGTGCGGGTACTGTCGCCCCTGTCGCGACGGCTTCCCCAATCAGTGCCTGAACCTGGAAGAGATCGGCTTCACCATCCCTGGCGCCTTCGCCGAGTACATCGCCGTGGGTGCCAAGTACTGCTGGAAGCTCAACGCCATCATGGACCTCTACCACGACGAGGACAAGGTCTACGAGGCGGGCGCTCTGGTGGAGCCCACCTGCGTGGCCTACAACGGCATCTTCGAGTGTGCCGGTGGCTTCAAGCCTGGCGGCTACGTGGCCGTGTACGGAGCCGGGCCCATCGGCCTGGCGGCTATTGCCCTGAGCAAAGCGGCCGGCGCGGCTAAGATCATCGCCTTTGAAGTCTCGCCCCAGCGGCGCCAGTTGGCCCTGACTGTGGGCGCCGATTTTGCCTTCGACCCACGTGAGGTATCGGCTGGCAAGAAGATCATGGAACTGACCAACGGCGAGGGGGCCGATATGAGCGTCGAGGCCGCCGGCGCGCCTAATAAGACCATCCCGGAGATGGAGAAGTCTCTGGCCATCGCCGGCAAGGTGGTGCAGATCGGCCGGGCGGCGGAGCGTGTGCCCATCTACCTGGAGCATTTCCAGACGCACAAGGCCAAGATCGCCGGCGCCCAGGGGCACTCCGGCTACGGCACCTTCCCCAACGTCATCCGCCTCATGGCCAGTGGGCGCATTGACATGACGCTCATCATCACCGCCCGCTACGACCTGGCCGGCGCGGTGCAGGCCATCAAGCAGTCCGGCGAGCGGCGCGACGGGAAGATTATGGTGAAAGTGTAGGGGACGAGTAGACAAGGAGACAAGGAACAGGTAGACAAGGGGACAGGGAGATGGGGGGACAGGGGGATGGTGAGACAAGGGGATAGGGACTTCTCCCCGTCTCCAAGTCACCCCGTCTCCCCCTCTCCACGTCTCCAAGTCTCCGGTTCTTCTAAATGACTATGGAGCTGATCGTCCTGGGTTCTGGCACAGCCATCCCCCGGCCGAAGCGCAGTCCGGCCGGCTATGCCGTGCAGGTGGGCCAGGAGACACTGCTGTTCGATAGCGGCCCCGGCACGCTAGGGCGGCTGGCCCAGGCGGGCCTGGATTACGCGGCCATCAATTACGTCTTCTATACCCATTTCCACGCCGACCACACCGCCGACCTGATCGCCTTGCTGGCCGCCGCCGTCATCCCTGGCTATGAGCGCCTATCTGACCTGGCAATCACCGGGCCGCGGGGGATGCGCGACTTCGTCGCTTGCCTGCTGCAGTTGTACCCCAGCCTGGAGCCGGCAGCGCGCTACAACCTGCTTATCCGGGAGATGAGCCAGGGTTATGCCGACTACGGCGACTGGCAGGTGCTCACCAAGCCCTTGCCGCACACGGCCAACTCCATCGGCTACCGCCTGACCGCAGAGGGTAAGACGATTGTCTATTCCGGAGACACGGAGTATTGCCAGAACATCATTGAGTTAGCGCAAAACGCCGACCTGCTGGTGCTGGAATGCTCGTACCCTGACGGCCAGGGGCGCCCAGGCCATCTGACGCCGCGCGAGTGCGGCGCTATCGCCACTACGGCGCAGGCCCGGTGCCTGCTGCTCACGCACTTCTACCCAGAGTGCGAGGGGGTGGACATCGTCGCCCAGTGCCGGGCCGCGTACAGCGGGGAGGTCATTGTGGCGGAGGATCTGCTGAGGATTGCCGTGTAGCTACGATAGGGAGACGGGGAGAGGGGGAGACAGGTAGACATCTCCTTACTCCTTGTCTACTTGCTCCTTGCCTACTCGTCTCTTGTCTACTTCTCCCTTGTCTACCTGCTCCTTGTCTACTCATCATCTAACCTACCAAAGGAGACCCCCAATTATGGAACCGACCATGCTCGCCGCCGTCTTCGAGGGCGAAGGGCGGCTGGCACTGAAACAGATGCCCGTGCCCACCATTCAGAAGCCCGACGACGTGCTCCTGCAAGTGGAAGGCGCCGGCATCTGCGGCACGGACGTGCACATCCTGGAGGTGCCGCCCGGGCATCCCGCCACGCCCGGCGCCATCCTCGGCCACGAGTACGTGGGCCGGGTTCTGGAGATCGGCGCGGGCGTCAAGAACCTGCGGCCGGGCGACCGCGTGGTCGTGGCCCCCAACCTCTACTGCGGCCTGTGCGCCTACTGCCGGGCCGGGCGGCCCAACCAATGCCAGGACTTCACCACCCTGGGCATCTACCTGAACGGCGGCTTCGCCCGCTACAACGTGGCTCCGGAGCGAGCCTGCCACCAGATCAAACCCGACCTGCCCACCGACGAGGCCGTCTTTACCGAGCTGCTCTCCTGTGTCATCGGCGGCACGGAAAGGGTGCGGCTACAACCAGGCGAGAGCGTAGCCGTGCTGGGCGCCGGGCCGGTGGGGCTGATGTTTGCCCTGGCCTTTAAGGCCGCGGGCGCCGGCAAGCTCATCGTCACCGACGTGTCGCCCTATCGCCTGGAGTTTGCCCGCAAGATCGGCGTGGACGCGGCGCTGGATGCTCGGGGCGATATAGTTACAGCCATCCGCAACCTCACCAACGGCGGGGCCGACGTCGTGGTGGACGCCGTGGGCGCCCTCTTCCCGCAGGCCGTACAGGTGGCGACGAAGGGTGGCAAGATCGTGCTCTTCGGCATGAACCAGCAGGCTCGCCCCACCGTCAGTCAATACGACATTACCCGCAACGAGCTCACTATCTACGGCACGTTCATCGGCATCAACACCTTCCCCGTGGCCATCAAGATGCTGGAGAGCGGCGTGCTCCGGCCCTCGGTGCTCATCAGCCATCGCCTGTCTCTGGCCCGCCTCGCCGAAGGCATTGAACTGCTGCGGCGCGGCGAGGCCATCAAAGTGGTGGTGACGCCGTAGACAGGTTGAGGAGGAGTTAGCACCCCCAGGTGCTGACGCTGGCGCAATGCGGCATCTGGGGATGCCTGACTCCTCCTGGCTACCCACCGCAGAGTGCGCCGAGAGCGCCGAGAAATTTCAGTTTACCCTCGGCGATCTCTTGGCTGGTTGTCACACACTCTGGACTCGAATCGGTGACGTGTGACAACCAGCCACTGCGTGCTCGGCGGTGAAATCTTGCTCTCATGGTGAACACAGCATCGTCCTTTGACCTCGCCTTCGTCGGGCACTACACCAAGGACACGGTGGTGCGGCCCCAGGAGACCTACACCATCCAGGGCGGCGCTTTCTATTACGGCTGCCACGTGGCCAGGCGCATGGGGCTGCGGGCCGCCGTGATCACGCGCCTGGCCCGCGCCGATTTCGCCGTCGTGGACGAACTGGCGGCGCTGGGTGTGACCATGTTCGCCACCTCCACGCCCGAGTCCACCTGCCTGCGTCTTGTCTACCCCACCGATAACCTGGACCAGCGCACGATCTACGCCACCGGCTTCGCCGGCCCCTTCACCGTAGCCGAAGTAGCGCCCATCCAGGCACGTACCTTCCACATTGGCGCTTCCATGCGGGGCGAGGTGCCCCTGGCCGTGGTGCAGGCGCTGGCGGCGAAGGGCGCTCGCCTGTCCCTGGACGCCCAGGGCTTCGTGCGGGTGAAGCGTGGCGGCACCCTGGTCTACGCACCCTGGCCGGAGGCCGGGCAGGTCTTGCCGTTGGTGGACGTGCTCAAGGTGGACGCCGTAGAAGCCGAGTTTTTGACTGGCCGTAGCGACCCCCAGGAGGCGGCGCAGGCGTTGGCCGCCCTCGGCCCCCGCGAGGTCGTCCTGACGCATGGGCAGGGGGTGCTGGTCCTCGCCGACGGTCGCTTCTACCAGGCGCCCTTCGTCGCTGACGAGGTGCGTGGCCGCACCGGCCGCGGCGACACCTGCATCGCCGCCTACCTGGGAAGGCGGCTCACCGCCCCGCCGGGCGAGGCCGCCGTCTGGGCCGCCGCCCTCACCAGCCTGAAGCTGGCGGCGCCGGGCCCCTTCCGCCGGAACATCGGCGAGGTGGAGGCGCTGATCAAAAGGATTTGAGATTTTAGATTGCAGATTGCAGATTTATCATTCAATAATGAGGGCATCGTGGATTCTGAGCCAAACTTGCCTTTGTGTTGCAGAGGCAGACGAGTTCCCTTGCTGGCTAGAGATAGCGGGTATGGCCAGTCTGAAACCAGAGATTTTCCCAGATAGTCCGCGCCGCTCCCCAAATCTGCAATCTGAAATCTGCAATCTGCAATCGCCAATCCCTGTTGCAAATTCTGACCATTTGTGGTAGAATATAGCCGCATCAGTAGCTGTCTGGCCGAGCCGATGTAGGGGCAGCCCTCGTGGCTGCCCAGGGCGACCACAAGGAATCGCCCCTACCCGTGATGAGGCGAGGCATGGAGACCCCTAGAAGACAACAAACAGAACACCGGCTTCGTAGGGGCGCAGCATGCTGCGCCCTTTGTCTTGGGGGAGAAAGCACTGGAGGCAAGGCACTTTTAGAGGACGTCTGGGAATCTGGTGGTGATCAGCAGATGGAGTAGAGCGCCTGCCGTGTTGCGTGGTGCGTGTTCCGTGGTGAGACTGACACGCAACACGCAATACGCAACACGTGCCACTTCGCTGTGTACGCGCCATAGCTCACTACGCCCCGTTCTCCAGACACGTTCCCAAGTACAAGAGGAGTACCATGATTCCCCAACAAAAACTAACGGAAAAGGCGCAAGAAGCCTTTCAGATAGCTCATGCCATCATGACGCGCATGAGCCACCAGCAAATGGACGTGGAGCACCTGACCCTGGCCCTGCTGGAGCAAGCCGAGGGCACGGCGGGCGAAATCCTGCGCAAGCTGGGCGTGGACCTCACCCTGGTACGGCGACGCCTGGAGGAGGTGCTGGCCACCTTCCCCAAGGTGCAGTACGCCGCCCCTATCGCCCAGGTCTACATCACCCCGCGGCTCAACGCCCTCGTCACCATGGCGGATGCCGAGAGCCAGCGCATGGGCGATACGGTCATCGGCTGCGACCACCTGCTGCTGGCCATCGTCAACGAGCGCAATAGCCCCTCGGCGCGCATTCTCAAGGACTTCGGCGTGGACGATCAGAAGGTCCTCCTGGCCATCCGCGAGGTGCGCCGCGGCCAGAAGGCCACCGACCAGTCCGCCGAGTCAAAGTATCGCGCCCTGGAAAAGTACAGCACCGACCTGACCGCCCTGGCGAAAGAGGGCAAGCTCGACCCCGTCATCGGCCGGGAGGCGGAGATCCAGCGGGTCATTGAAGTGCTCTCCCGCCGCACCAAGAACAACCCGGTGCTCATCGGCGAGGCGGGGGTGGGCAAGACGGCCATCGCCGAAGGGCTGGCCCAGAAGATCATCGCCGGCGAGGTGCCGGATAACATGCGCGGCAAGCGCGTCATCGCCCTAGACCTGCCGGCGATGGTGGCCGGCTCCAAGTTCCGTGGTGAGTTCGAGGAGCGCCTGAAAGCCGTGATGAACGAGCTGATGGCAACTAAGGGCGAGGTTGTCCTGTTCATTGACGAACTGCACACGGTGATCGGCGCCGGCGCGGCCGAGGGGGCTATTGACGCCAGCAACATGCTCAAGCCCGCTCTGGCCAAGGGCGAGTTGCAGGTCGTGGGTGCTACCACCACGGACGATTATCGCCGCATCGAGAAGAACCGGGCCCTGGAACGGCGCTTCCAGCCCATCGTGGTGGAAGAGCCGACGGTGGAAGAAACCATCGCCATGCTGCGGGGGCTGCGTCCCCGCTACGAGACCTTCCACGTAGTCAGCGTCTGCTTTGCCGGCGACGAAGCCCCGGACAGCCTCAATGTCGTCATAGACGACCGGGCGCTGAACGCTGCGGCCCAGCTTTCGGCCCGCTACATCACCAGCCGCTTCCTGCCGGACAAGGCCATTGACCTGATTGACGAGGCCGCCTCCAAGCGCAAGACCTCCGTCCTGCCGCCGGAAATTGCGGCCAAACGGCAAGAGGTCGAGCAACTCTGTCAGATGGTGGCTGAGAAGGAGGAGGCGCGGCGTAAAGCGCAAAAGGACGAGGGGGAGGTGGAGGCCGCCCTGCAACGCCACATCGCCCAGTTCGAGGGCCTGGGGCGAGACATCGCCAGCAAGCAGGCCCAAGGACAACCCGTGGCCCATCTGGTGGAGATCAAAGACAACCTGGCCAAAGAAATCGCCGAGCAGCAACGGCACTACCTGGAAGTCAGGAGCCAGAGAGACGCGGCCGAGCAGGCCTGGCAGGAAGCTCGCCAGGCCTACCAGAAGGCGCGTGCGGCCTACGTGGACGCTTATCGGGACTGGCTGCACATCGGCGAGGAGGAGATCCGGGTGCTGGTCTCTCAGCAGACGGGCATCCCGGTGGCCAACATCGCCGAGGATGAGGCGGCCAAGCTCCTGCACATGGAAGAGCGGCTGCATCAGCGCATCGTTGGCCAGGACGAGGCCATCAGCGCCGTGTCCGATGCCATCCGGCGGGGACGCAGCGGCCTCAAAGACCCGCGGCGGCCCATCGGCAGCTTCATCTTCCTGGGGCCCACGGGCGTGGGCAAGACGGAGCTGGCGCGGGCCCTGGCGGAGTTCCTGTTCGACGACGAGGATGCCTTGATCCGCCTGGATATGAGCGAATACCAGGAGCGACACACAGCCTCGCGCCTGGTCGGTGCCCCGCCGGGCTACGTCGGCTACGAGGAAGGCGGGCAGCTCACGGAGGCGGTGCGTCGCCGGCCTTACCAGGTCGTCCTGTTCGATGAGATCGAGAAGGCCCACCCCGACGTCTGGAACACGCTTTTGCAGATCCTCGACGATGGGCGGCTGACCGACGGCCAGGGGCACACCGTGGACTTCCGCAACACGCTGATCATCATGACCTCCAACCTGGGCACCAAGTACCTGGCCGGCTCCGGCCCGCTGGGCTTCCGTCTGGGCACCGAGAGCAAAGAGGAACACAAGCGCACGCGCCGGGACGTGGAGAGCGAGTTACGCAGCACCTTCCGGCCGGAGTTCCTGAATCGCATTGACGAGATCATCATCTTCCAGGCTTTAACTCGGGAACAACTGCTGGATATCGTGGACCTGGAGGTGCGTAAGGTGGCGCAGCGCCTCGTGGCGCAGGGCATCAGTATCGAGCTGACGCCTGCGGCGCGGGAGTGGCTGGCCACAGAAGGCTACGACCCGCAGTTCGGCGCCCGGCCGCTGCGGCGGGTGATTCAGCGCACGGTGGAGAATCCGCTGGCCAAGCGCCTGCTGGCCGGCGAGTTCCGCGCCGGCGACGTGGTGCTGGTAGACGTCGGCGACGACGGCCTGGCCTTCTGCACGAAGGCACAGGCCGCGCCCGTCGCCGCGCCCGTGCCAGCGACGGTGCCGGCATAAAAGAAAAAAGTAGCAAGTAGATAAGTAGACAAGTAGCAAGGGCCTTGCTACTTGTCTACTTGTTTTACTTGCTACTTGTCTACTTTCAGTCTACCCCGCCACGATCTGGTGAACCAGCCTGGGCTTGGGCACTGGCGTGTCACTCCAGGTATAGGCGGCCAGCAGGCGCTCCCTGGCCTCCGCCAGCCGGGCAGGGTCGTTGGCGTGGATGGTGAGGAGAGGCTCGCCGGGCTGCACGGCGTCGCCCACCTTACGGTGCAAGACCACGCCCACGGCGTGGTCAATGGGATCGCCCTTCTTCGCCCGGCCTCCACCCAAAGCCACCACTGTCAGCCCCACGGCCGCGGCGTCCAGGCCAGCAACGTAGCCGCCGCGCGGTGCCAGTAACGGCTCCACCAGGCTCGCCCGTGGCAGCAGCTCCGGGTGCTCGATCACCTGCCAATCCCCACCCTGCGCCGCAACCCACTCGCCGAACTTGGCCAGCGCCGCCCCGGAGAGCAACTTCACCAGGAGCAACGCCCGACCTTCGGCGGCCTTCTCCACCTTGCCCGCCAACAGCAGCATCTGCGCCCCCACAGTCAGGCAAAGCTCCAGGAAATCAGCCGGCCCCTGGCCTCGGAGCGTGGCGATGGCCTCAGCGACCTCCAGGGCATTGCCCACAGCGCAGCCCAGCGGCTGGCTCATATCCGAGATCACCGCTGTCACCCGGCGCCCCACTCCCCGGCCGATGTCCACCATCGTCCGGGCCAGGGCCTGGGCATCGTCCAGGGTTTTCATGAAGGCTCCCCGCCCCACTTTCACGTCCAGGACGATGGCGTTGGCGCCGGCGGCGATCTTCTTGCTCATCACCGAGCTGGCGATGAGGGGGAGGCTCTCCACGGTAGCTGTCACGTCGCGCAGGGCGTAGAGCTTGCCATCGGCGGGGGCCAGGTCGGCCGATTGCCCGGCCACGACGATGCCGTGCTCGGCCAGTTGCTGCAGGAACTGCTGCTTGGTCAGGTTGACGTTATACCCGGCGATGGACTCTAGCTTGTCCAGGGTGCCGCCGGAGAAGCCCAGGCCGCGCCCGCTCATCTTGCCCACGGGCAACCCGGCCGCCGCCACCAACGGCGCCACCACCAGGGTGGTCTTGTCCCCCACACCACCGGTGGAATGCTTGTCCACCACTACCGGCGCAATCGCCGACAGGTCCAGGGTCTCCCCCGAGCGCGCCATAGCCAGCGTCAGGTCGGTGGTTTCGCGCTTGTCCATGCCGCGCAGCACCACGGCCATCAGCCAGGCGCTGATCTGATAGTCTGGAATCTCGCCGCGGGTGAAGCCCTGCACCAGGAAGTCAATCTCCGCGGCACTGAGGGCCAGACCATCACGTTTCTTGGCAATAAGATCAACAGTTCGCATTAGACGAAAGGGAATCAGTGATCAGGAAATCAGGGAATCGGTAACCTCCTGATTCCCCAATTGCCTGATTGCCTGATTCCCTGCTCACTATCACGGCAAATACCGCACCGGATTCACCGCCCCGCCGCCATAGCGGATTTCAAAATGCAGATGAGGGCCGGTAGTCTTGCCCGTCATCCCTATCTTGCCGATGGCCTGCCCCTTGCGTACCGGCGTACCCACTGTGGGGTAGTACATACTCAGGTGGGCGTAAACAGTGGTGAACCCTTTGCCATGATCAATGATCACCGCCAGACCGTAGGTGCCCATGGGGCCGACGGAGGTGACCACCCCGGCATCGGCGGCGTAGACGGGCGTACCCACGGGGGCGCCAATGTCAATGCCCAAATGATCAGGGGCGTAACGGTTGGTGATGTAGCCACTGGTCGGCCAGATGAATCGCCCTGAACCTTGCGGGGCATTGACGGCGATCATGCCTTTGTCTGTGTAGACGTAGCGCAACTGGTAGGGCTTCTGGCCGTTAGGGACGATGACCTGCTGGCCCACCTGGAGCACGCCGCCCTCCTGCAGGCGATTAAATTCATAGCCAATGATGGCCTGGGGCTCCGCCTTGTACTTCTGGGCGATGGACTCGATAGTATCGCCCTCTTTGACCGTGTGCAGCACGCCGACGATGGGCAGGATAAGCAACTGCTGTCCTACCACCAGGTAATCCGGGTCCTCCTCCAGTTTCTCGTTGGCCCAAACCACCGTGTCGGTGTCTATGTCAAAGCGCTCGGCGATGATGGAGACGTTATCGCCTTCCTCCACGGTGTACGTGATGACCTCGGTGCGTGGGCGCTTGGGCACGACGGTGTGCAGGGCAGGAACTTTCACCAGGAGGTCCTCGTCATCGTCCAGCACGCCACCCCCGCGAGGGACACTGTTGGTGGACGGGGCGGCCGCCTCTCCCGCCTCGTTGGCCTCCTGACTCTCCATGATTTGCGTCTGCACTCCACGCGTGGTCAGCCCCAGGGTGGCCCGCTCCTGGGGCAGGAACGTGGGCTGGCGGAAGCTCAGCCCTGGCGCAGCGAGCGCCACGGCCACACCTATGGCCAGCCCCAAGACGAGCAGACGCGGAGCGTAGTGGGCCACCTGCAGCCCTAAAACCAGCGCCAGCTCCCTCCCCCATCGGCGGCGGGGGAGGGCTGGGATTATGAGATGTGGCAGTTTATCTGCCATACAAACTCCTCGTAGCCAGGGAATCAGGAAATTAGGAAATCAGGGGGCCTGATTCCCTGATCCCTGATTGCCTGACTCCCTAATTCCTTACACAACGTCCTTGGTCAGGGTAGTCAGAAATTCCTTGTTGTCCCTGGTTTTGCTCATGCGCGTCATCAGCAGTTGCATGGCGTCGCTCAGCGGCTCCGAACTCTGGCTGTGGCTCACCAGCGCTGCCAGCATGCGCCGCATCGTCCACACCTGCTTGAGCGTGGTCTCGTCCAGGAGTAGCTCTTCACGGCGGGTGCTGGAGCGTTGGATGTCAATGGCCGGGAAGATACGTCTCTCCTGCAGCTTGCGATCCAGCACCAGCTCCATGTTGCCCGTACCCTTGAATTCCTCGTAGATCACGTCGTCCATGCGCGAGCCGGTATCCACCAGGCAGGTGGCGATGATCGTCAGGCTGCCACCCTCTTCAATGTTGCGAGCGGCGCCAAAGAAGTGCTTGGGCGGGTAGAGGGCCACGGGATCAAGGCCGCCGGACAGGGTGCGTCCACTGGGCGGTACGGCCAGGTTGTACGCTCGCGCCAGACGGGTGATAGAATCCATCAGGATGGCCACGTCCCGGCCACTCTCCACCAGACGCTTGGCTCGCTCCATAGCTAACTCGGCCACCCGCGTGTGATCCTCCACTGGCTCGTCGAAGGTTGAGCTTACTACCTCGGCCTTGACCGAGCGCTTGACGTCCGTCACCTCCTCCGGCCGCTCGCCGACGAGCAGGACCATGACGTGCACATCGTTATAGTTGGCCGTGATGCCGTTAGCGATATGCTTGAGGATGGTGGTTTTCCCGGCCTTGGGTGGGGAGACGATGAGGCCACGCTGCCCCCGGCCGATGGGCGTCACCAGATTGATCAGGCGGGTGGTGAGGTTATCTGGGGTGGTTTCCAGGTTGAGCATGCGGTTGGGGAAGATGGCCGTGAGGTTATCGAAGTGCGGGCGTTTCTTGGCTACCTCGGGATCCAGCCCGTTCACTGCCTCTACGCGCAGAAGGCTGAAGTACTTCTCGGTATCTTTGGGGGGACGGGTCTGGCCGGTGACCATGTCTCCGGTACGTAAGCCAAAACGGCGAATCTGCGATTGGGAGACGTAGATGTCGTTAGGGCCGGGGAGCAGCCCGTCTTGACGCAGGAAGCCGATACCCTCCTCAATGATCTCCAAGACGCCCCGGCCGAAGATGTAGCCCTGCTGCTCGCTTTGCGCTTGCAAGAGACGAAAGATGAGATCTTGCTTACGCAGGCGCGTGTAGCCAGAGATCTCTAGCTCTTTAGCTATCTCCTGCAATTCGTCCAGGCTTTTGGTTTCCAGTTCGGCAATATTCAATTGTGCTTGTTCCATGGTATCTCTATTCTCGCCAGGGCTTGTGGGCCACCGGCGCTCCTTTTGTAACCTCGCCTGGAACGACGCGCCAGGCAGTGGCGCGCCAATAGCGAGGTGCTTCGGCCTCTAAATCAAGAAGTTTGTGGGAAAGGGTAGCTTGAGGATCTGTGCTGCTTGACTTGCTTGAGGTCAGCCGATCTCATGGGAGGGTATTCGCCCCTTCACCGCCGCGTGGCCTGCGACCGGCGGTGTGCTTTGAGTTTGTGTTTGGCCTTGGGTTTGGGATTGTACTGTGCGCCCAGAGCCAGGGACATCGGCGTCTGGGTCTTCCCCTGGTCACCGGAATTTGGCCAGTCAGGTGCAGACAAGAAGTGGTGGTGTGGGATTCTCCCACGCTATTTTGGATTATAGCACCTTTTTCCCGTCGCGTCAAGAGCCGTAGGCGATGATTCGGGGATTTTGGGGCGATTTTTGCCCAGTTGCCGAACTATCCCACCTGTGCTATAATTGCTCCCGTGAGGGGAAGATGGAGATCCAGGAATTCGCCGCCCGGGTGACCAACAACGTCGAGCGGGTGATCGTGGGCAAGCGAGAGGCCATCGAGCTGGCGCTGGTGGCCCTGCTCTGCGAGGGGCACATCCTCATTGAAGACGTGCCCGGCGTAGGCAAGACCATGCTGGCCCGCGCCCTGGCCATCTCGCTGGGCGGCACCTTCCGGCGTCTGCAGTTCACCCCCGATCTCTTGCCCAACGACATCACCGGCGTCTCGGTGTACAACCAGAAGACGGGCGACTTTGAGTTCCGCCCCGGCCCGGCCTTTAGCAATATCCTCCTGGCCGATGAGATCAACCGCGCCACGCCACGCACCCAATCGGCCCTGCTGGAGTGCATGGGCGAGCGACAGATCAGCGTGGATGGCGTCTCCCGCCCCCTCGCTCGCCCCTTCCTGGTGCTGGCCACCCAGAACCCCATTGAGTACGAAGGCACCTTCCCCCTGCCCGAGGCCCAGCTCGATCGCTTCCTCATCCGCCTCACCGTGGGCTATCCCGCCTTCGCCGATGAACGGCAGATCACCATCAACCTGCAGCGCGTGCACCCCATCGAAAGCCTGACCCAGGTCGCCGAGCTGACGGAGTTGCTGGCCCTGGCCGGGCAGGTCTGGGAGGTGCACGTAGACGACTCGCTGCGCGACTATGTGGTGCGCCTGGTGCAGGCCACGCGCAGCCATCCGGACGTGGCCCTGGGGGCCAGCCCGCGGGGGACGCTGGCCCTGTTCAAGACAGCGCAGGCATTGGCGGCGATACGGGGCCGTGACTACGTCCTGCCCGATGACGTGAAAAAGCTGGCTCCGCTGACCCTGGAACACCGGCTGATTATACGACCCGAAAGTGCCCTGCGTGGCCGCACGGCGGCGGACGTGCTGGCCGGCATCCTACACGATACGCCACTAGACCTGGGGCAAGTTGTAGGGGCGAAGCATTCGCCAGTCAAAAACAGAGACCAGGCCTGATAGCCCGCGAATGCCTCGCCCCTACAGGCAGATGGCCGATAGCAGATAGATGGCAAAAGGAGGCGCACATGGACTTCCGCAGACGACGGCGAGTGAACTGGTGGGCAATCCTCTTCCTGCTCCTGCTGCTCAGCGTAGCAGGCTGGTGGCTGTACCCGCGGGTGCAGATACCCCAGCAGGTGGCCGTCTGGCTGCATCAACCCACGCCGACCCCGGCCTTCGTCATTGACGATGGGGCGGCGGCCCTGGCTCAGGCCGATGAGCTAGTCAAACAGGGCAAGCTGGACGAAGCCATTGAACAGTACCAAAAGACGATCCAGGTGGCGACGAAGGGCGCGGCGGACAGTAATCGCTGGGCCGACGACCTGGCGCGGCAAGGAAAAATGGACGAGGCCACGGCCAAGCGCGCCGAGGCTGCCCAGATCACCAAACGCAGCGCCGTAGCCTACGCCCGTCTGGCCAAGCTGCTGGTGCTGCGCCGGCGCGCCCCCGAAGCCATAACTGCCGTCAACCAGGCCATCCAACTGGACGACAAGAACGTGGAAGCTCGCGCCGTGCTGGCTATGGCCTACGATTGGAACGATGAGTACGACAAGGCCATCACGGCGGCCCTGGAAGCACTGACCCTGGACGCCAACTCCGCCGAGGCTCACGCCTACCTGGCCGAGGCTTACGCCGACCGGCAACGCTTTGACAAAGCCCTGGACGAGGCCTACAAGGCCATCCAACTCAACGCTAACAGCCCGGACGCCCACTACAGCCTGGGCTGGGTGCTGGAGAGCCGGGGCGACTATAGCGGGGCCATCGCCGCCTACAAGCGGGCCAGCGAGGTGGCGCCCAACCTCAGCTACCTGTACATCAGCCTGGGGCGCAACTATCTGGCGCAAAACCAGACCAGCCAGGCCATTGACGCCTTCCTGAAAGCTATCGAGGTTGACCCGCGTGACGCCGAAGCCTACGACCGCCTGGGCCGGGTCTACTTTGGCCAACAACGCTACGAGGATGCCCTGGTACAGTTTCAGAAGGCCACAGAGGTTGACCCTAAATACGCCCTGGCCCACGGCCACATGGGTTGGGTGTACTACTCCGGCCTGCGCAACTACGAAAAGGCCATCGCTAGCTTCCAGAAGGCCCTGGACCTGGGCACCCTAAAACCGCGCCCCGCGGCGGAGTTCCATATGGAAACGGGCTGGTCCTACCTCTTCATTGGCAAGTGCGCCGAGGCCCGCACGCACTTCCAGAAAGCCCTGGAGCTACTGGCCGTGGCCCCGGACGCCACCATCGCCGAGCAGGTGCAAAAAGGCATAGACGCTTGCCGGGGGCGATAATAATAGCCTTGCGAAGGTTCCAAACCTTCGCAAGGCTATACAGAATCCTCAACGGCCCCTTGTCTACCTGTCTACTTGTTTACTTGTCTACTTGTTTCTTGCCTACCTCTTTACTCCCACTTCCTCTCATCCACGATTATCTTCGCCTCCGCGGCAATCGTCCCCGCCGGTACGAATTCAATCTTGTCTACACTCACGCGGCACAGCTCCCGCACCGCCTCGCCAAAGTCTTGGCCCAGCGCCGCGCGGTCGGCAACCTCCGGCGCGAGTTCCACTTTCAAGGTGAAGGCATCGCGCACGTTGTCGGGGCGCGTGACGATACCCTGCAGGCGCACAATCGCCGGGAATTGACTCATGGCAAATCTCAGTTGATTCGGATGCACGAACATGCCGCGCACCTTGACCGCCTCGCCGACGCGACCGACGAGCACGAGGCGCTGGAATGAGTCGTCCGTATACACGGCCATATCGCCGGTGCCGAGGCGAACGAGCGGATACGTCTCGTTGAAGGTCGTCACGACCACTTCGCCCGGCTCGCGCACGCCGAGGCGCTTACCGCTCGCCGGGTCAACAATCTCCACGATCACGCCCTCGGCGATTTGCAGAGCAAATTTCGTTTCATCATCGTAGGCCAGAAAGCCCAACTCGGCTGTACCGTACACGTTTGTCGTCTGCAACCCGTACACGCCTTCAAATTGGGCGCGCAGCGACGGCGGATACGGTTCGGCGGTGAAGAGCGCGTGCTGCAAGGCGAACCTGGCCGGGAAAGCCAGCCCCATCTCTTCGGCTTTCTTGATGATGGTCATCAAGAAACTCGGCGTGCCCACGTAGCCGTTCACTCTCAAGTCAAGCAGCATCTTGACCTGTAGTTCGGTGTTGCCGACGCCGCTTGGTACCACGCAGGCGCCGATGGTTTGCAAGGCCGCGTCGAGCAACAGGCCAGCCGGAACGAGATGGTACGATAGCGTGTTCAGCACAATATCGCCACCTTTGAAACCGGCGCGGCGAAAAACGGCGACAGCGGTACGTACCAGCGCTTTCTCCGCGCCGTGGGGTTCGTAGAGCGGACCGGGGGAGAGGAAGATGTGCTTGAGGCTTTTCGGATCGGCGGCGAGGAACCCGCCAAAGGGCGGTGACGCGCCTTGGAGTTGCGCCAGTTTGTCTTTGCTCGTGACCGGCACGCCTTCCAGATCGGCCACGCCCTGGATGTCGGTGGGCTTGATGCCCGCATCGTCGAAAATCTTTTGCACAGCGGGGGCGTTGGTATAGGCGTGTTGCACAAAGCGGACGAGTTCACGATCCAGAGAACTGCGCCTGGTGGGGGACATGGGCTGCTCCTTTCCCGCCGATGGCGGATTTCAATTTTAGGCCGCTGAAGTAGAACCCTTGGCCAGAACGATTGTATAGACGCACTCTTGGCCCTGAACCCGGAGGCACTTGCCCAAGGAGGGGTTTATCTCATAGACCAGACCCAAGGCGGCGAGCCAGCCAGTAATTCGCGCCAAGATGCCGCACTCATACTGCTCGGCGATGCCGGCGCGCAGCGCATTTTCGTGGGCAAAGCAGCGCTGCACCTGCATCTGATAAGCCTGGTCGCTAACCTTGACTAGGCTATAGTCGAGCAGGTCAGCTCCCAGCAGGCAGATGAAGACTTCTTGGGCCAGGAGATAGTCGTCCAGGGTGGTGACCGTGGGCAGCGACAAGGCGCGGACGATGCGTTGGGCCTCCACCTTGCCGATCTCGTGCGCGGCGATTTTGTTGAGCTGGTTGGCGACCGGCAGGCCGTACTCTTGAGCCACAGCCATGAACCAACGCGCGTCGTGTGACATCCAGCATTTGATGAGCAGCGCCTGGTACTCAGATGGCGTGAGCTGACGCAACAGGTCGTTGGCGCGCTGCCGCAGCCCCGGCTGTAGATTGTCTTGATTACCCATCGGCTTCTCTCTGCTCTTCATCTTCGGTCGGCGTGAGTGCATTGAGCCGATGCTCCAGGCGAAAGAGGCGGGAGCGGAAGGCGGCTTGCGCGTCCCACAGGGCGTGCCAGAAGCGCTTGAAGAACGGCAGCGGTTGGAGTGGCAAGGTTTGCGACCATTGCCACACGACGCCTGCCGAAGTCAAGCCCCCACCGAAGGCCGTGATGAGCAAACGATGCCCCGGTTGGATGCGTCCGGCCTCCAGGGCGTCGCAGAGCGACACCGGAATGGCCGCGGAGGAGATATTGGCATAGCGCGCCACGTTGAGGAAAACCTTTGCACTCGGCACATGCAATCTCTGCGCCACTTGCTGGATGAGTTGCAAGTTGGTTTGATGCGGGATGAAGAGGTCAATGTCGTCAATCGTCAGGCGTGCTTGTCTGAGCGCCTGCTGCCCCATGCGCACCATGGCGCGGAGGCCGTAGCGATAGACGGCGCGGCCGTCCATTCGCCCATACTGCAAACCCTGTTCCAAGACTTGGGGCGTAATGCCATGCCGCGTGCCGCCACCGGGCAGGATGAGCAAATCGCCACCAGAGCCGTCGGAGCTGAGGGCAAAGCCGAGCAAGCCGCCTGGCTGTTCGCCTGCGGTCAAGACTACTGCGCCCGCGCCGTCGCCGAAATAGGCGCACAAGGGATTGCGCCAATCCAGAATTCGGGAGACGGTTTCCACGCCGACGACCAAAATGTTCCGATAGGCGCCGCTACGAATGAACCGCTCGGCGACGACGAGGGCGTACAAAAACCCGGAGCAACCGGCGGCCAGGTCGAACGCGCCGGCGCGCTCCGCACCGAGCGCGTCCTGCACCAGACACGCCGTCGCTGGAAACCAATAGTCGGGGGTATTCGTCGCCGCAATGATCAGATCGAGCCGCGAGGGCGAAACGTCCGCCATCTGCAGTGCCTCGCGCGCGGCGCGCGTCGCCATGTCTGCGCTGGCTTGCTTCGGATCGGCGATGTGCCGCTGCTCGATGCCGGTACGCGTCTTGACCCACTCGGCGTCTATGCCCGCCGTCTGTGCTAGTTCCGCATTCGTAATCACCTGGCTAGGGAGATATTTGCCCCAGCCGATGATGTGGGCGTTAAACATTGTCTACCCCAGCCAGCGCTTGCGCCGCTTGTAGTGCTTGACTTCACGATAACTCTTGCGCGCCCCGAGTTGCGTCAGACCCAGGTAGAACTCTTTAATATCCTCGTTAGCGCGCAACTCCTCGGCAGGACCGTCCAGGACAACGCGGCCCAACTCCATCACGTAGCCGTAATCGGCAATGGCGAGCGCCGCCTGGGCGATCTGCTCGACCAACAAGATGGACGTTTTCTCTTGCTGATTGATGCGTTTGATGATCTCAAAGATTTCTTCAACTAGAAGCGGGGCCAGACCGAGCGATGGTTCGTCGAGCAGCATCACCCTGGGATGCGACATCAGGGCGCGGCCAATCACTAGCATCTGCTGTTCGCCGCCAGAAAGATAGCCGCTGGTGCGTCCGCGCAACTCGCGCAGGCGGGGGAAATAGTGATACACCATCTCCAGGTCGGTCTTCACAGACGTGCCATTGCGCCGTGCCAGTGCGCCGACGACCAGGTTCTCTTCCACGGTGAGATGGGCGAAGAGGCGGCGTCCTTCCAGTACCTGCACAATGCCGCGCTGGACGATCTCTTCTGCACTGAGCCGGTCAATCGGCGCCCCATCCAGCTCAATCGTTCCATGAGTGACCTGCCCCAGCTCGGTGCGCAGCAGACCGGAGATGGCTTTGAGTGTCGTTGTCTTGCCCGCGCCGTTCGCCCCGAGCAGGGCGACGATTTTGCCATCCGCCACCTCGAGCGACACGCCGCGCAGGACGAGGATCACGTCGCTGTAGACAACTTCAATGTTATTCAGTTTTAGCATAGCATTGGGTAGACAAGTAAACCGGTAGACAGGTAGACGGTTTCTTTGTCTACCTGTCTACTGTCTACTTATCTACTTGTCTACTTGTTTACTTATTTCGGACGCAGATCCGGCGCCACCATCCAGTCCGTCACGGGAACGAACTTGCCTTTCTGCACCTGGATGATGCGCGCTTTGCTGGGGGCAGTTTGGTTTTTGCTGAACCCCCAGAGCGCTATCCCGTCCATGGCTTTGATCTCGCCCATTGTGGTGATGGTTTCATAGACCGCAGTGCCGGTCAAGCCGTCGAAGCCGACGCGGTCGATCGTCTTCTCGAAGATCTGACGGAAGGCGTCCGCTAAGGCAAAGGCGATCAGGTAGGCCACATTGCGGTCGCTCGCCTTGCGGTTGTTGGCGGCGAACTGCACGCCAACCTCTTTGACGCCCGGATTATCGGCGTCGTCCCACCACAGATTGGGCAGGACACCGTAAAAGCCTTCGGAGGCTGCCCCCGCCAGGGCAAGCATGGAGAGATCAACCGCCCAGTTGTTGCCGGCGATGAGGAACTCCTCCCGCACGCCCAGGGAGACGGCGTCCTTGAGAATCTGCGCCGGCCCGTGCGCCAGGGTGTTGGTGTAAAGCACGTTCGCCCCCGCCTTTTTCGCCGCCAGAATCTGGGTGGTCACGTCCGGCGCGCCCATGGCGAAGAACTCCTGCCCGACGATCTTGACGCCTTTCTTCTCAGCATAGGCTTTGGCCTCGTCTGTCAATGCGCCGCGACCGTAAGCCGTGTCCCAGGTGACAATGGCGACCTTGGGCGAATCAAGGGCTTGACCTTTGGCCGGCTTGACCTTCGCCCAGTTGGCGACGAGCCAGTCCAGGAACAACCCGAACTGGTCAGAGTAGATGGGCACATCGGCGAACACATAGCCGGGCGGATATAACCCCTTGCCGCTCACGCCAGCAGTGAAGACGGGGATTTTGTCCTCGATAAACCGTTCACGCAGAGCCTCTGTTTCTGGCGAACCGTACAGAGACAGAATGAGCGGCTTTTTCTCGCGGAAACGGTTATAGGTCGAGATGGCGTTCTCCAGCTTGCCCGCAGTGTCCGCCCATTCAATGACGATCTTGGCCCCGCGGATACCGCCCTTATCGTTCAGCCACTTGACGGCGTCATTAAACCCCACGACGATGGGGCTGGTGATCGCCGCGTACGGACCGGTGATGTCGCCAAAGTGGAAGAAGGTGATCGTCTCACCGGGATTAGCCTTGGTGCGGATGGGGGGCTTGGTAGGCGTCGCCGGCACCGGAGTAGCCGTGGGCGGCACCGGGGTCGGCGCGGGTTTGGTGGGCGTGGGCGGCACCGGGGTGGCCGTAGGCGGCACCGGTGTCGGCGTTGGCGGCGCCGCGCAGGCGACCAGCGTCAGCACCACCAGCACGGTCAGCAGAACGGTAAACTTTTTCATCTCCTCCTCCTTTGATTGCCGATTGGCGATTGCCGATTGCCGATTTTCGCTTTGCTTTTCCAGGCATCACCTCCTTCATCAATTGTCGATTTACGATTTACGATTCAATCGGAAATCGGAAATCGCAAATCATCAGTGGGCAAATGGCCGCAGACGCCAGGCTGCTTTCAGCAGCTCCCAGCGGTGCGCCAGGCCGCGCGGCTCAAAGATGAGGAACAACATCAGGGCAAGCCCAAACAGCATCGGCCCCATAGCGGCAAGCAACCCCGCTTCTACCCCCGGAAACACCTTGCTGAGCATGGGGGCAACCTGAACGGTGAACTCGTCCAGCAAGCGCACGAACGTCGCGCCCAAAATGGGCCCCAAGGCGCTGCCCATGCCGCCGACGATCACCATGCCTAAGTACCACACTGAACCCAGAAGGGAAAACTGCTCTGGATTGATGGCGCGCGCATAATGGGCCCACAACGATCCGGCGAGCCCGGCATAAAAGGCGGAGAGGAAGAAGGCGCGCAGCTTATAGGCAAAGGCGTTGATGCCCAGTACTTCGGCTGCCAGGTCGTTGTCACGGATGGCGATGAGGGCACGCCCCAGGCGCGTGCGGGCGATGTTCTTCGCTAAAATCGTACATACGACTGCCGTACCGATGATGGGGAAAAACATCGTCTGTTGAGAGTTGAAGACCATATCGCCCAGTTGCGGCGGCGGCACGCGCAAGCCCGGCATCCCACCGAAGATGTCCACGCGCACGTTGCGGAAGAACCAGGGGATGATGAACTGTGCCGCCAGCGTCGCCATCGCCAGATAAAATCCCTTGATACGCAGAGACGGCAAGCCAAAGATCAAACCAACAAAGCCGCCCATCAGCCCGGCGAGGGGCAGGGCGAACCAGAAGGGCACCCCGTTCCGCACCAGCACCGCCGACGTGTACGCGCCGACGGCCATGAATGCCGCTTGCCCCAAGGAAATCTGCCCGGTGTAACCGACGAGCAGATTCAATCCCTGGGCGGCGATGATGCTGATGCCGATGAGGTTAATCATACTGAGGATGCTGGCCTCGGCATAGAAAGGCAAGCCCAATAAGGCGATCAGGAACACAATCGTCAAGACCCACTGTCCGCGATTGCGGATCACCGCCATGTCATGGGCGTAGGTGGTATCAAAGTCGCCAGCGAGTCGAAGTGCCATGGGCCTCCCATGCGTGATACGTGATGCGTGATACGTGATGCGTGAAACATGATTGTCACGCATCACGTATCACGCTTCACTTTTCAGATCCTTTCAATCCTCTTCAGCCCAAACAACCCGTCCGGGCGAATCAGCAAAACCAGCAGCATAAAGACGTACGGCGCGATGTCACCCAGATGCAGTGAGCGCAGCGCCGGATCTTGCGGCAAACCGGCCACCAGGTTTTCGATGACCCCCACCGTTAGCCCGCCGATGATGGCGCCGGGGATGGATTCCAGTCCACCAAATAAAACGGCGGGAAACGCTTTCAGGGCGATGATAGACAGGTTGATGTCGAGACCGCTGATATTGGCGAGCAAAACCCCGCCGATGGTTGCCACCACACTCGCGATGGCCCAGGCCAGGCCGAAAATGCGTGGCACGCGCAGGCCAACGCTCTGCGCCAGTTGGTGATCCTCCGCCGTGGCGCGCATGGCCAGGCCCGCCCGCGTGAACTGGAAGAAAATGGCCAAGACGACAAAGCCGAGCATCCCGATGGCAAACGCCAGCACGAGATTCAACTTGAGCCGAACGTCGCCGAGGACGATGGGCTGGATCGGGAATAAGTTGGGCAGCGCACGCTGGTACGCGCCGAAGGCGAGGATGGCGGCACCCTGCAACACCTGCGACAGCGCCAGCGTCATCATCACCGTGGCCAGAATCGGCTGGCCGATGAGCGGGCGCAGGGCGAGCCGTTCGATCAACAGACCCAGGAGTACGGCAGTGCCCATCGCCGCGCCGAACGCCAGCCACACAGAAAGCCCCAGGTTTTCCGTGAACCACCAGGCCACAAACGCGCCGAGCATCAAGATGTGCCCCTGGGCAAAGTTGAACACGCGTGACGATTTATAGATGAGCACCAAACCCAGGGCGATCAGGGCGTAAATGCCGCCGGTCAATAACCCCGTGGCCAGGAATTGGGGAAACAGATCCCAGTTCATTCCCTCTCCTCTAGGGCACACACGCGCACGGTAGTTTCAATCGTGCCGGTGCGCCCATCGCGGTATTTGACTTCCGCACGGGCGCGCACTTCGGAGCGCCCGGTGTACATCGCCTCGATCATCTCCCGATAACGATCCTCCATCACGTTGCGACGCAATTTGCGGGTTCGGGTCAAGTCGCCCTCGTCCGGGTCGAACTCTTTGTGCAGCAGCACAAATTTGCGCACGCGCGCTGGTGGTGGCAGCGTCTCATTCACGCGTACCACGTCCTGGCGGATCAAATCGTACACCTCCGACTTCTGGGACAAGTCTACGTAGGTCGTGTAGGCCAGGCGTCTTTTTTCCGCCCAGCGCCCGACGTTGGCAAAATCAATGTTGATCATCGCCGTGACGTATGGTCGTTCGTGACCACCAACTGCCATCGCGTCTTTGATGTATGGACTGAACTTGAGGCGCCCCTCGATGTACTGGGGCGAGAACTTGTCTCCCGTCGCCAGCTCTAGCATGTCCTTGACACGATCGAGGTAAATCAGATGCCCGTCATCGCGGAGATAGCCGGCGTCACCGGTGTGAAACCAGCCATCTTCAAGCGCTTTAGCGGTGGCCTCTGGATTTTTGTAGTAGCCCTGGAAGACGGTAGGCCCCTTGACCAGAATCTCGCTGTCCTCGGCGATGCGGATTTGCATCCCCGGTGGCGGCACGCCGACGGTTTCGAACTTGACGTCGCTGCCCACGTGCAGCGTGTGAATAATCGCCTCGGTGGAACCGAAGAGGTTTTTGATGTTCACGCCGATGGCGCGGAAAAAGCGCACCACGTCGGGGCTCAGCGCCGCGCCCGCCGAGTACGCTGACTGCACCCGAATCAGTCCCAGTTTGTCGCGCAACGGCGCAAAGACCGCCATATCGCCCAGCCAATACAGGAACTGCCACCACAGCGGCACGCGGCCTTGCCCAAAGCGCAGATCGGCCACGCGATAGCCAACCGGCATGAAAAGACGATACAACAGGCGGTTAAGCCACGACGTATCGGCAATGCGCGCCTGAACCATGGAGACTAAACTTTCCCACAAGCGCGAACTGAACAGCAGCGCACACGGCGCAATCTCACGCAGGTTCTCCTGCACCGTTTCCGGCTCTTCCGGGAAGTTGACGATCATGCCATTGATGACGTGCACGCTCAAGCCGAGAACGTTCTCGGTGATCCAGGCGGGGGGCAGGAAGGAGAGATATTCATCGGTGGCGCGCCGGCGGTCTACCTCGTTGTAAAGAAGAGTGCCGCTGATGAGATTCTGATGCGAGATCATGGCGCCCTTGGGCAGACCGGTGGTGCCGGAGGTGTAGCAGAAGATCGCCAGGTCATCGGCGCGACCCTGGGCGAGGCGTTCGGCAAAGCGCGTCGGCTCGCGCTGATCAAGGTCGCGTCCCAAGGCGACGACAGCGGCGAAGCTGAGCAGCCAGGGGTCTTGGTAATTCCACAGTCCTTTCTCTTCCCAGTAAATCACGCACCGCACCGCTGGGATTTGGCTGCGGATTTGGAGAAGTTTATCGCACTGCTCCTGATCCTTGGCGAAGACCATGACCGCATCAGAATGGTGGACGATGTACTGGATTTCGTTGGGGGCACTATCGGTGAAGATGCCCACGGCCACGCCGCCAGCGGCTTGAATCGCCAGTTGTGCCCAAAAGTACTCCGGGTCGTTATCGCCGATAATGCAGACCTTGTCGCCGCGCTCCAGGCCGAGGCTCATCAAGCCCAAAGCCAGGTGCTTGACCCGTTGAAACGACTCCGCCCAGGTGAAGGCGCGCCAGATGCCGAGGTGCTTTTTGCGCATGGCGATGTGTTTCGTTCCGTAGCGCTGCGCGGTGTGCTGTAACCATTTGGGTAGGGTGTCCAGGGTATCCATTTGACTCCTTAGCGAGACGCTTGTCCCAAATATGCCTGGATGACCTTGGGATCATTCTTGATTTCGTCGGGGGTCCCCTCGGCGATCTTGACGCCAAAGTCCATGACCATGATGCGGTGGGCAATGTCCATCACCAGGCCCATATCGTGCTCGACGAGAAGGATAGTTATGCCGCGCCGTTCGTGAATGTCGAGGATGAAGCGCGCCATATCTTCTTTCTCCTCGACATTCATGCCCGCCATCGGTTCGTCGAGCAGCAGCAGTTTCGGTTCGAGGGCGAGGGCGCGCCCCAACTCGACGCGTTTGCGCAAGCCGTAGGGCAGCGCGCCGACGATCGCCTTGCGAATATGCTCCATCTCGAGAAAGTCAATGATCTCTTCAACAACACGGCGGTGCTCGATCTCCTCGCGGTGCGCGGGTCCGAAATAAAGGGCGGAGGCGAGCATGCTCTGCTTCATGTGGATGTGCCGCGCGGCCATGAGGTTATCGAGCGTGGTCATGCCGGTGTAGAGGGCAATATTCTGGAACGTGCGCGCAATGCCCAGGTAGGGGATTTGGTGTGTGGGAAGGCGTGTGAGGTCGTGCTGAGCGAAGTAGATGTGGCCACGTTGCGGGCGGTAGAAACCGTTGAGGCAGTTGAGCGCGCTGGTCTTGCCCGCGCCGTTAGGTCCAATGAGGGCGAGGATTTCGCCGGGGTAGATGTCGAAACTCACGCCCCAGAGAGCCGTCAATCCGCCAAAGTGCAGGTGGAGGTCTGCGGCTCGGAGCAAAGGAGGAGAAGTGGCGTCAAGCGTCGTGGTCATTCCTACATCCGTTGCCCTATCGGAATGAGCGCCAGGTTAATAGAATTATAGCACAGCTCAAGCAATTGTGCAAGACCCCCATGATTCAATCGTCTGCAACTTCTCTAGTTTTTCTTCTGCGCCTTTGGCGCGCTTTTTCTCTCCTTCTTTTCCTTCGGTGCTGCCTTCGCCACCTTGGCCGGCGCTACTTCCTCCCTGGGAATGTAGCTCAGCGTGCCATCCGCCGCCCGCACGACGATGGCATCGGCGGGCGGCCGGGCCTGGCGGGCTGGCCTGGCCTTGGTGGCTGTCGTGGCCTTCGCCGCAGCCTTGGGCTTAGTCTGCGTGGCTGGCTTGGCTTTCACGGTAGCCTTGGGCTTAGCCGCCGCTGGTTTGGCCTGCACCGTAGCCCCAGGCCTGGCTGCTTGGGCTGGCTTGGCCGCAGGAGACGCCTTCGACTTCGTTGCCGCCTTGGGCTTGGCCTTAGCGGCTGGCCTGGCCTTCGCTGTAGTCTTTGGTTTGGTCACGATAGGTTCTTCCTCCAAAGGTAGCCTCGCCTGCACGGGCTGGCTCTCCTCTTTCTGCACCCGTCGCCGGGGTGATGGCGGGGCCGGTCGCTCAGCCGGTGCCGCCTGGGCCGCGACGGGCTTTTCGGCCGCGACGGGCGCTTCCTTAGCCCCAGCTCTGGTACGGCGTCTGGGTTGCGCCTCTACCACAGGCTGGACACTCGGCAGTGGGGCGACAGCCGCTTCAACCGTCCTTAGTCCTTCGTCCTTCGTCTTTGGTCCCTTCGCTCTGCTCAGGGCAAGCTCTTCGTCCTTCGCTTTCTTCCGCTCCCCTTCTCCCCCTCTCCTTGTCACCTTCTCCCTAATCGCAGGCTGGGCTTTAGGCGCGGCTTTAGTGGGAGCTTCGGCCACCTTCTTCGCCTTGCCCTTCTTGACAGCCCCCCTGCCCCTCTGCCCCCGTGCTCCGCTGCTCCCTGGCTTCTCCGCTTCTCTCGCCTCCTCAGGCGCTGGCCCCTCGCCCTTGACCAGCAGCAGGGTGACTATACGATCGCCCTTGTCCAGGCTGGCCAGGGAATCGGGGCTGGTAGAACGGCCCTTGCGGACGACGGCTTCCGCAGCGGCTCGCCAGACCTGGCCGGTGCCGGACACCAGGGTCACCTCGTCGCTGGGGTAGACCACGCTGGCCCCGGCCAGCGGGCCGCTCTTGGGCGAGATCTTGGCCGCCACCACACCGCCGCCACCACGCCCCTGGGTAGGATAATCGGCCAGGGGTGTGCGCTTGGCGAAGCCCAAAGTGGTGACGACCAACAGGTCGCTGTTGGGACGAGCCACATCCACGCCCACCACGCTGTCGCCCTGGCCCAGGCGAATGGCGCGCATGCCACCGCTGCCCCGGCCGCTGGCCCGCACCTCACTCACGGCGAAGCGAATGGCCTGGCCTTCCCGCGTGACGAAGAGCACCTCGTCGGCCTCCTGCACCGGCACGGCAGCCACGACCTCGTCGCCGGACTCCAGCTCCATGGCCTTCACCCCGCCCCCGCGCACAGCGGCGAGGTCGGCGGCGGCGAGGCGCTTGACCTCCCCCCGCCGTGTCCCCAGCACAAAATAAGCGTCGGCGGCAAAATCGCGCACAGGGAGGATGCTGGCAATCGCCTCCGGGCCGTCCAGGGTTATAAGATTGCTCAGCGGCGTGCCACGGGCCGCCCGATCGGCTTCCGGCACCTCGTGGCACTTCACGGCGCAGGCCCGGCCGGTGTTGGTAAAGATGAGCAGCGAATCGTGCATGTTGGCCAGGGCCAGTGTGCGTTCGGCGTCGCTCTCCCGCGACTCGGCGGGCCTGGTCGTGCGGCGCGGCGGCCGGTAGCGCTTGACGTAGTTCCGCTCCGTCACACCCACCAGCACCTCTTCGTCCGGGATGAGGTCCTCCTCGGTGAATTCCGCCGCCTCTTCCCGGATGCGCGTGCGCCGGGCATCGCCATATTTGGCCTTGAGCTCGGCCAGGTCTTCCTTGATCAGCCCATAAATCTTCTTGGGATGGGCCAGCAAATCCTCCAGGCGGGCAATAAGCTTGATCGTCTCGGCCAGCTCGTCCTCAATTTTCTTGCGTTCCAGGGAGGCCAGGCGGCGCAGTTGCATGTCCAGGATGGCCTGGGCCTGGATCTCCGTGAGCTTGAAACGCTTGATGAGGTTGTTCTTGGCCACCTCGGCGTCCCGCGCCTGGCGGATCGTGGTGATGACGGCGTCGAGGTTGTCCAGGGCGATCTTCAGGCCTTGCAGGATGTGTGCCCGCTGTTTGGCTCGCTCCAGATCGAACTTGGTGCGTCGGGTGATGACTTGATGGCGATAGTCCACGTAGTGCTGCAGCAGGCGCTTGAGGGTGAGCACCCGCGGCTCGCCGTCCACCAGGGCCAGCAGGATCACGCCGAAGGTAGTCTGCATCGGGGTGAGTTTGAAGAGGTTGTTCAGCACCTGGCGGGCCTGAGCCTCACGCTTCAGCTCGATGACGATGCGCATGCCCTCACGGTCGGACTCGTCCCGCATCTCGGCGATGCCCTCAATCCGGCGATCCTTGACCAGCGCGGCCATCTTCTCCAGCAAGGCCGCTTTGTTCACCTGGTACGGCAACTCCGTGATGATGATGTTCTGCCGCTCGCCTTTCGCCTCCTCGAAGTGCACCCTGGCGCGCAGGGTCAGGTAACCCTTGCCGGTGGCGTAGGCCGTCTTGATGCCCTCCTGGCCCATGATGAGACCGCCGGTGGGGAAATCGGGGCCCAGGATGAACTCGCCCAGGTCTTCTACGGTGGCGTCCGGGTGGTCAATGAGGTAGGTCAGGGCATCGGCGACCTCCACCAGGTTGTGCGGCGGGATGTTGGTGGCCATGCCCACGGCAATGCCCGCCGAGCCATTGACCAGGAGATTGGGCAGCTTGGCGGGGAGCACCGTCGGCTCTTTGAGGGTGGCATCAAAGTTGTCGGCAAAGTCCACAGTGTTCTTGTCAATGTCCACCAGCATCTCTTCGGCGATGGCGTGCAGACGCGCTTCCGTGTTATGGTTGATGAAACCGTTGGCGCAGAAGGAGTGGCACGGGCTCTCCACGCGCACGGAATAGACATGCTGCAGCCCAGCATCAGCAACTTCCACGACCTGATCGAAGAGATAGTGCGTCTGGACGAGTGAGGCGATCCAGGCGAAATCCGCTGGTTCCAGAGCCTCACGTAAACGGGGTAAGGCGACTGAGAGGCGTGGATAGCGATCAAAGTTGTGCCTGCTAAGCCACTCGCGGTGACGCCTGGCAAGGCGACGCACAAAAGGAGACAGGAAGGGAACGTGATCAGACTTGGATAGCGATTTGCCGGTTAGTCCGGCCTGGATACTCTGCAACGCGGTTTGTTTGTGCCTAGAGACGAAACCGATAGTTTGGGCAAAACGGGTCACGTTCTCGGGACCGCGGATATTCAACTTATAAGTCCCAGGGCGATCGGGCCGAACCCAACAGACGATACCGAAGCGTAGGAGCAGTACCTGCAGTTGCTGCAACAGTTTGCGACTGCTGGAACAGGCGCTGATTAACTGCAAACTACGTCCTGACCGCTCTACTGCCCCATCGCCTTCAAAATAAGCGCGCAAGAAGGCAGCCACAATTGCTTGAGGAGAGCGCAAGATGACCTCTGGGATCGTTCGCTTCTCCGCCCTGACCCGTTCCAGGCCTAATCTTTCCATGAAAAGGCGTACCTGCTTAGCCACCACCTGGAATTGCAAGTGCTGTTGCTGTCCATAACTAGAGGGCGCTTTTAGAAACTCGTGCAAGCGACAGGTAGGGAAAACGGCTTGCCAGATCTCCCGAAACCGATCAGCGAACTCGCCGGGCAGGTTGTCGAACTCGATGCGCTGATCATTCACAGAGCCTTCGGCTATAAGTGCTCCTAGAATGAAGGCCAAGTTTTCATCCAGTTTCTCTGGCAGCGCATGGAGTTCAATACGGGATTTAGGGGGCAGAGTCGGATGGTAAGGTTTCAGATCAACAAGCTCTTTAGGCCACAGGACATCCGGCGTCCTGTCCACCACTAGCCAATCACCAGGCACAATTGTGTCCAGGGTCTTCCAGATAAAAGCGGGACGTCCATCAGGGCCAGCCTGCCAAGTGAGCAAGGGATGATTATGGGTGCCGGTCACCTCGAAGCCGTGATGGGTGCGTAATCGCAAGGTGGGATGTTCGCCAGAATCGAACCATTTGTGAGCTGCGTTGACCCTTCCACCGGCAGAAAGCACCTGCAAATGCACGTCCTCGCTACCGCTTGACAGTTGACTGATCGGTACCAGCCCATGGTCGCTGACAACCAGTGTATCGCCAGTGACACAATAGCGCATAGCAGCCGCGGGATCACCATCCACACTACCAAAGTTCCCCTGCCCATCCACGAGCTGGTAGCGCATGGTGAAGTCCTGTGCCAGGCGCACCATGGCGTCGTACACGGCCACGTCACCGTGCGGATGGTACTTGCCCAGCACCTCGCCGACGATACGGGCGCTCTTCTTGTAGGCCGCGGTGTGGCGCAGGCCCAACTCGTCCATGGCGAAGAGGATGCGTCGCTGCACGGGCTTGAGGCCGTCGCGCACGTCGGGCAGGGCGCGCGCCGTGATGACGGACATGGCGTAGTCCAGGTAAGCCCCCCGCATCTCCTGGTCAATATCGATCAGCTTGACAGTGCCAATTTCCATAGTGAATTCCTTTTTGGGAAATCAGGGAATCGGTGATTAGGGAATCAGGCAGCCTGATCCCCCACCTGTCTCCTATTCGACCACAAACGTTTCCACCTGTGCCCCGATTTGCTGCAACGTCTCCCGCACTTTCAGGTCAATAACGCCGTGACTGATAGGTTCTTTGGACTGTGCCTGGAGTTCCACATCCAGGGCCACCTCTGCGCCTGCACTTCTCAGTGGCAGCACGACACCGCTGACGAACTCCGAGAGCTTATCCCAAGAGACACGGGCCACAATTCTAACCTGATGACCTTCTGACGGCACGGGTGTAATACCAGGGATGACTATGCTGGTTTCAGGCCCCCTCTCATCCTTCATTTCACGCTCCGTTGGCCTCTTTGTCTCTTCTTCCTGAACGCGCTGTGCTTTCTTCCACTGCTGGGCAATCTCTCTGTTGACGATGTAAGCCTCGTCACTGATCAGGATATCTGCAATGCCTTCCTTGAAGTAAATCTGATCACCAACCTTTAACCCAAAAAACTCATGCTGTACACCATCGGCGATAGCCCGTTTGAGCACAGTTTCGCTCTCCAGAATGGGATTGTCAGGGGCAGTAAAGAAGGCATTGGCTACCGTGCCATAGCTAATCTCATCCCTCTGGCCTAGAAGACGTTCTTGCACGTAGCGCGGGGTGAGTTGACGGAGCACAATTTCTTCCGTTTCCATGAAAGCCCACACCCGCTCAGCCAGGCTCTTTTCGCCTACCGTTGCCATCCCGAGATCCCAGAGCCGAAAGCCCTGACTACGTCCTCGGACCAAGACGCGGTAAGCCGTAAGTATCTGGGCAACTACGTCTGTTTCTTTGAACTGGCGCTCCACTTCCTTACGGTCGGCCTCTGAAAGGCGCTCCAACAGCGCACTGTCACCTTGGATCGTGCGAATGGCGATCCAGCGTCGGAGGATCCGTGCCAGCTCCAACCACCCGCCCTCGTCCATTAGCAAGAAGAGCAGCGTGTTCTTGTAAGCCCGGTGCCCTTCACCGCAATGCTCAAAGATATCTCGCAACAAACCTTCGGTCTGAGGCAGTCCATGAAACTGCTCAGGGGGGAGAACAACCAGCTTGAGGCTCTTGTTGTCAGGCACCTCACGGCTGCCTGGGGGGAAGGGATAAACAGCTAAGGCCGTGCCCTGCACACGTTTTACCTGTCGGCGAACTTCGTCATTGATGTCATCATCTGACACATCGTCTATGTAATCGCGTACAACCCGGTTCAGGTTAGGTTGTGTGGAGAAGAAATATCGCCCTTCTTCCCGGTGCAGGTACCATAATTCGTCTTTCAGACGTCCCAGAGCATCGCCGACAATGGCTGGCGGTATGCCGGGACGTGAGAAAGCCAGGCGCAACCTGGGAATGTTTACCCCTTGCAATGCACCGCCGGCATTGAAAGAGTAGAAGAAAATCGCCGTGGCCAGCGCTGTGGGAACCTGGTAACGACGGTACTCCGGCCCCATCTCGCGGTCTAACTCTCTGGCCCGAGCAGTGTGATTCATGATATCCGCTGCGACAACACCCTCAAAAGCGTTGCCAATGTGGCTTATGAACTCCTCACGGATACCTCGGTTCGCCAGGTTAAGGTGGGCCGGCTGAATGAGCGGCGCCGTGTGTTCTCGCTCATAGAGGTCACTTACCACCAGGGCCAGCAACCGCAGCACCCCGCGGGTGCGCTGAAAGCTGCTGAAGGTTGCCCAACGTTGGAAGAGGATGTCAATCAATTCTGGATGGAACGGATAGGCCTGCATAAGGGAATCCCGATAGGCAGGCTCTCGTGCGAACGTGGGCACATCTTCGCCCAGGTCGCGGTATAGGGCGCTATACGCTTCAGCCACCTGGCGGCAAGCGGCTAACACAGCCGGATCATCTGGATTCTCAAAAAGACGTTGTCGGATAACCCTGTAGATTTCCATCCCTTCCACCGGTGTGTAGATGGCCTCTACCCGCCCGCTAATGTGCTTGAGCTGGGCCATGGCTTCTTCGGCCGCCGAATCGTAGCGCTCTAGCAAGCCAGAAGGTAGGGTCAGGATCAGGCTTACTCTAGGCAAGGAAGCGACGGTCTCTGTCAGCTCTTGCAGGAAGGCCAGCACTTGCCCTTTGAGGGTGCCTTCACCGATGTGCACGCCGGCCGCTTTGACCACGTACTCCAGCAGTTCGTCAATCAGCAGCAAAGCGGGTGCGCGGCTTTCCAGCAATCTGCGCAGCCTCTCTTTGCCTGGAGCAACACGCTTTTCGTCGTGCACACGCAATTGTTCGTAGTCTCCCAGTTGCGCAGCCAGTTCGCCCCAGGGTGTGCGTCCTTGTTCAGGATCGGCGTCGGTGCCGACGAAGGCGGCCACCTTTACGGCCGGTAGTTCCTCAAGGGTAATCTCCCCAAATAGCGATTGAACGCTTTCCAGTTGTGCCACCCGGTCGCGGTGCTTAAACAAATGGTAGAGCACCAGTAAGGCGTGGGTTTTACCACCCCCAAAGGGGGTCTGCAACTGTATAACCCCTTCGCCACCCCGGTTAGTCAGCCGCCGGGCGACCGTCTGGATAAGTTGGCGTAGTCCAGCGGTCGGATACGTGCGACGGAAAAACGCCTCGGGGTCCTGATAGTCGAAAGTGGCCTGCTCTTGTAGCACGTCTCCTAGTTTAGCGGCAAAGATATCAGGGTCGAAGCGTCCCTTACGAATATCTTCGTGTGGCCGGGCCAACTGAGGCCAGGGAGGTAAAACCGAGACCTCCCGCCGTAGTGGCTGCTCGGCGGCCTGGATCTGGCTCAGCAGCCAGCGAGTGTGGCTGAGGAAGGCTTCAGCGCTTTCTCGCTCAATGGCAGCGCCGCGGTGTGTGGCCTGGTTGCGCAAATCAATGTAGACGCGCACGTTGTCCAGGCCCTGGATGCGCTGCCCTACAACACTATCCAGCTTGCGGCCCAGATCAGCCTGGCGGAACAGACCATCCAACTGGCCCAGGGTGAGTTCGTCTACCTTCTTGCCTTTCCCAATGTCCTGCAGCACCTCCAGCACCCTTTGGGCCTCATTAGGTGGCAGACGATTGATCACCTGCTGGTAAAAATGGCGCAAAAGGTCCTCTACCACTTGGCCGCATGTGTTCACCGCCTGGGCGTAGTATCCCTGAGCGAGGAATGTTTCCGCCTCAGCGAATTTAGTTTGCAGGTTCATTTTCTACCTCCCATCGTATAATATGTGGCTAGAGGGGACTCGTATAATATGTGGCTAGAGGGGACTCTAGCCACTCCTCTTTACAGAATGGGGTGAACCCGGCATAATGACACCTGGGCTAGCGTGTCATCCGGGGCGTT
>Ga0315268_10000600_pt1 | contig 41958 bp, 34 predicted proteins | sample C1_top_MG_FD_204535 | JGI IMG/M metagenome (GOLD analysis project Ga0315268, IMG submission 204535) | Sediment microbial communities from Yellowstone Lake, YNP, Wyoming, USA - C1_top | ecosystem: Environmental > Aquatic > Freshwater > Lake > Sediment | place: USA: Wyoming | collected 2017-08-01
ATTTTTGGCAATTCCTCCCACCATGAAGCCCGGGTCCATCCCTAGGGAATAGAGCAGCCAGGCCAGGAGGGCGGTGGTGGTGGTCTTGCCGTGGGTGCCGGTGACCACCAGGCTATGGCGGTCCCCCACCAGGAAGCGGTTCAGGGCCTCGGGCAGCGACAGGAGGGGGAAGTTGCGCGCCAGCACCGCCTGGGCCTCGGGGTTTTCCCGGCGAATGACGTTGCCCACCACCACCAGGTCCGGGGCGGGGGAGAGGTTTTCCGGGGCGTAGCCGTTGGCCACCGGGATCCCCAGGGCCGCCAGAAAATCGCTCATGGGGGGATAGGCGTGTTCGTCGGACCCGGTGACCCGGTGGCCCTGCTCTTTCAGGATGCCGGCCAGGGCCGCCATCCCGGTGCCGCAGATGCCTAAGAGATGGATGTTCAAATTAAATTAACTCCAAATTATATTTCTTGTTCCCCAAGCTCCTGCTTGAGACCGGAAAATATTAGCCCAAGCTCTGCGGGTGGACATTTCAATATTGCCATAAGCTGAAATTGCACGTTTCGCCAAGCTGGAGCTGGCGAAAAGAAGATGGTTCCCAAGCAGGAGCTTGGGAACCAGAAGTCGAGCCTGGATTATTCACCAATTTCGCCTTTTCCCCCTTTTAAGGACTCTGTGCCTTCTCGTCTTTGTGGTTTAATTTTACCTGAAGTATTCAGTAAATCCCAAGACCCGGGAGGCCGCCTCATGGAATCGGGGGCGGAAGGCCCGGATGCCGTCCAGGTGATCCCGCCCGAGATGGACCCGGTTGGTGAGTAAGACTACCATCTGGCCCAGCTTCAGGTCCAGCCAAAAAGAGGTGCCGGTGAAGCCCAGGTGGCCGACGCTGGTCGGTGAAAAGCAGCGGCCCGCGGCGCACTGGGCCGGGTCCGGGTTGGGAACATCAAAACCCGGGGTGCGGGCGCCCGGGGCCACGGGGGTTAAAAAGGGGTGTACCGACGCGGGCCGTAAGGGTGGGGCAGCCTCCCGGTGATAGGTCCGGTAGAGGGCGGACAGCAGTTGAAAGACCTCCCGGCCCCGGCCGAAAAGGCCGGCATGTCCGGCCACCCCGCCCGCGGCCCAGGCGTTTTCGTCGTGGACCTCGCCGCCGGGGTTCCTTCCGGAGATCAGCCCCGTTTCCGTGGCCGCGTAGATACGGTTTTCGGTTTTCGGTTTTCGGTTTTCGGTGGGGTGCAAGGGGTTGAAGCCCAAGGTATCAAGCCCCAGGGGCCGGTAGAGGCGCTCCCGGCAGAAGCGGTCCAGGGGCCCTCCGGAGACGGTTTCCACCACCGCCTGTAAAAGCATGAATCCCAGGTCGCTGTAAAGGGTGACGGTCTCAGGAGCGTATTCCAGAGGAGTGGCCGCGGCCAGGCGGGCCGGGAGGGCAGGGCGCTCCGCGGGAGGAGCCGCCAAAATGTCCTGATAAAAAGGGCGCCAGGCCGGGAGCCCCGCCCGGTGGGTCAGGAGGCTCTGCACCGTCAGGGGCTTTTTGTCCGGGGGCAGCCAGGCCCCGGGCAGGATTTGGCCCAGGGTGCGGTCCAGGGAAAGGGTCCCCTCGTCCACCAGGAGCATCACCGCCAGGGCCGTGGCCAGGGGCTTGGTGAGGGAAGCCAGGTCAAAGAAGGTGTCCAGGGTGACGGCCGGAGCCCCCGGGCCCCGGGAGACCCGGCCGGCAGCATGCTCCCAGAGGAGTTTCCCCTTCAGCCCCACCAGGGCCACGGCGGCAGTGTAAATGCCTTGATCCCAGCCCTCTTCAAGAAGTTGAGTTAAGGGGGTAAAACGGTCAGGCATGGATGGCTCAGGGCTCAGTGGTCAGGATTAAGGGATCAGGGGGTCAGGAAATGAAAAAACCGTCGAGGAAATCGACCGAAGGCAAAATGGGCGATTCTCCCGGCAGACCCCCTCACCCCGGCCTTCTCCCACGATGGGCGAGAGGATTGTTCGGGCATCCCAGATGACTGCTATCTTTTGCCTACAAACAGAAAACACTGCTACCGGCTAATCCTTCTCCAAAGCCAGTTGAATCAGGGTGTCCAGCAGGTCCGGGAATTCCAGGCCCGCGGCCTTGGCGGCCTGGGGGAACAGGCTGGTGGCGGTCATGCCGGGGATGGTGTTGGTCTCCAGCACGAAGATGTCGTCGCCTCTTACCAGCATGTCGGTGCGGGAATATCCCCGGCAGCCCAGGGCCGCGTGAGCGGTGAGGGCGCATTGCTGGGCCCGGTGGGTCAGTTCCGGGTCCAGGCGGGCCGGGCAGATCTCGGTGGAGGCCCCGGGCTGGTACTTGGCTTCGTAATCGAAGAAGGCGTAATTGTCGGAAGGAATGATCTCCACCAGGGGGAGAGCCCTGGGGTTGGAGTTGCCCAGGACGCCGCCGGTGACCTCGACGCCCTTGATGTATTCCTCCACCAGCACCCGGTGGTCGAGTTCAAAGGCCGTGGCGAGGCCGCGCGCCAGTTCCTCCAGGGTCCGGGCTATAGTAATGCCGATGCTGGAGCCTTCGGTGGCCGGTTTGATGACCACGGGGAGCCCCAATTTTGCTTCAATCTCCCGGGGGCTGAGAGGCTGTTCCCGGGAAAAGGCCAGGGTCGGGGGGACCTTGAGTCCGGCCATCTGATAGAGGACTTTGCTCAGCTCCTTGTTCATAGCCAGGGCCGAACCCAGGACGCCGGAGCCCTGGTAAGGGATCTCCAGCAGGTCGAGCAGGCCCTGGACGGTGCCGTCTTCGCCGCCCCGGCCGTGCATGATGATGAGGGCCGCGTCCAGCTTGGAGGCGTCTTGCACCAGGCGTTCCAGGTCGGTTAAGGGATCATAGCGCCGGATGTCGTATTTGTCCTTATCCAGGGCCTGGTAAACCTGGGCGGCGCTTTTCAGGGAAACCTCACGTTCCGAGGATTTGCCTCCGGCGATGAGGGCGAGCTGCATCTTTCCCATGCTTACCTCCGAACAAGATTTTCACCCAAAGGCGCAAAGGCCCGGAGAAAAAAGTTAGGTTTATCTAACTTTGAACTGGTGAACCTTGAACTTTGAACCTGCCGTTGACCTGGAGCAGAGCACCAGGACTCAGACCCAAGGGGGCGAAGAGTCTCTCTTCCAGGGCCTGGACCTTGGCCCAGGCCACGGCGATGCGGCTCCGGGCTTCCACAGTCAAGCCGTAACGCTCCATCAAGTCGGCAAAGCGGTCTTCCAGGGTGACGACCCGGTCGTGCAGCACCCGCTTGTCTGCATAGTTCACCACCTCCGCCTCCCGGAAGGGCCGGGGATCACCGTTGTTTTCCACCAGGTAAACGTGCTCGGCCACCACCTGGGCCGCCTCGGGGTAGCCCAGGCCATGCAGGATCTCGGCACCCCACTGGGCGTGGTTGCGGCCCGTGCCCAGGCAAGGGGTTTTCCCCAGGTCGTGGAGCAGGGCGCCGGCTTCAATTAGCTGCAGATGCAAGTCGAAACCCGCCTGCACCAGGGCCTGGCCCAAAAAGCAGGCCACCTCCATCACCAGGAAGCTGTGCTCCCGGATATTGGGGAGCATGCCATGGGTGGCCATCAGCTCCAGGCATTCCTGATGGGAAGGAAGTGGTATGGAGTAAACCGCTTTCATAACTTCCAGGGGCCAAAAGGCTCAGGCTTTGGCAATCAACACCACCGCGTGCGCCGCAATGCCTTCGGCCCGGCCGGCGAAGCCCATCTGCTCCGTGGTGGTGGCCTTAATGTTGATTTCATCCGGGGCCAGCTCCAACACATGGGCCAGGTTTTCCTTCATCCGGCGGATGTAAGGGGCCAGGCGCGGCTTTTCCGCCACCACGGTGGCGTCCACGTTCACCGGCCGGTAACCCCGGTCCCACACCATCTCCATGATGCGTGTCAGCAGCGCCAGGCTGGAGATGTCCTTGTAGGCCGGATCATTATCCGGGAAATGGGTCCCCAAATCGCCGACTCCCAACGCGCCCAACAGGGCATCGCCGATGGCGTGGGTGAGCACATCGGCGTCGGAGTGCCCCAACAGGCCCAGGGGATGGGGAATCTCCACCCCTCCCAGGACGAGCCTCCTCCCCGCCACTAGGCGGTGGGCGTCATACCCCAGACCGACTCGCACGCCGTTTCCTCCGCACCAGGGGTAAGATGGCTTCCGCCATCTGCAGGTCCTCGGGGGTGGTGATCTTCAGATTCAAGGGAGAGCCGGGGATCACCATCACCGGGTGCTTCAATTCCTCCAGCAGGGAGGCCTCGTCGGTGCCGTAAAAATTGCGGCTGTAAGCCTCCACGAAGGCTCGCCAGAGCAGGGCGAACTGAAATGCCTGGGGTGTCTGCACGTGCCAGATGTCCTTGCGTTCCAAAGTTTGGTGGATTTGGCCATCCGGGGTTACCCGCTTCAGGGTGTCCTGGGCCGGCAACCCCAGGATGGCGCCGCCAACGCGGCGGGCGGCCTCGATGACGCGGCAGATCTGGTCCGGAGTCACGAAGGGCCTGACCCCGTCATGCACCAGCACCACTTCCAGGTCGTCTTCCTTCTGCAAGACTTTCAGGGCATGGTAGACGCTGTCCTGGCGCTCCTTGCCGCCGGGCACCAGGCGCAGCACCTTCTTGAAGTGGAACTGGGACAGGACCTTGTCCTGGCAATAATCGAGTTCATTGGGGTGCACCACCAGGGTGACTTCATCTACTTCTTTAGTTTTTTCAAATACTTCAAGAGTATGTGCCAGTATAGGCTTGCCGTGGAGCAACAGGTAAGGCTTGGGGACCTGGCGCCCCATGCGTTTGCCGATGCCGGCGGCGGCGATGATGGCGGCAATCATGGGGCGAAAGCCTCCGGAGGCCCCTGGCGGGAGACGCGGCCCGCCCGGCCGGGCAGGCGCCCGGAGTGGACCGGGGCCGCCGGAATCCGGTCAGGGTGCTGCAGCAATTCCCGGGCCCAGTCCTCCAGGCGGAAGAAGTCAACTTCCTGCTGCCGGCAAAGTTTGAGAAACCGGGCGAATTCCCGGCGGTGCGGGCCGCCTTCCACTTCGGCATGGATGGTGAGCACCTGGGGGCTCCCGGCTTCCAGGCGGCGCAGCACCAGTTCGGTAAAATCCCGGGGCCGGCAGCCGTTGAAGCCCAGCAGCTCATCCAGGGTGGGCAGGGTGGTGGGAATCTCCAAGACCTTGGTGACCCGGCTGCCGAACCGGGGGAAGTAGGGGAGGGTCCCCCGGGTGTCGCTGCCGTACAGAAAGCCCTGGGCAGCCAGCACGTTGCGGGAGGCTTCGCTGCACTGCCAGCCCGGAGCCGCGAAGGCGGCGGCCCGCCGCCCCAGCAGCGTAGTGAAGAGGTCCTGGGCCCGGGAGATCTCCCGGGCCACCGCGGCCTCGGGCAGCTTCAGCAGGTGGTCGTGCCAGCGCACATGGTCGTAGCCGTGGAGCCCCACTTCGTGGCCCCCGGCGGCAATGCGTCCCGCCACCTCCGGGGCCGCGGCGCCGATGAGGGGGGCGGGCAATAATGTGCCGTAAAACATGGTTCTAAGACTGTACATGGCCGGCGCCCGGGTGCGCAGCATCTTTTGCAGGAAACCCGGCTGCCGGAATACCCGGAAAATGGCCTTGCCGGAGTTGTCCGGCCCCAGGGCCAGGAAAAAGCTGGCCTTGACCCCGGCCTCCGCCAGGAGGTCGAGGAGCGCGGGGACGCCCTTGACCAGGCCTTCCAGGGTGTCCACGTCGATTTTGAGGGCCAGCCGCTGGCGCAAGTTGACTCCGATGAAGCCGTCAGTTGAAGGCTTTCAGCTTTCAGCAAAAACCGAAAGCTTGAAAACCTGGCATAAGTTCCAGAATGACTTGAATGCAGGTTGATCTTCCCCCCCCTTTATCAAAGGGGGGTAGGGGGATTTAATCGGCGCCTGAAAATCCCCCTAAATCCCCCTTTTCCCAAGGGGGGACTTTTAATTCCTGTCTTTCAAGCGCCCAAATAGAGACGCAAATTTTCGCAACCCAACTACTGACTGCTGACTGTTAACCGCTCGCTCCCCAGGGCCTTGGCCTCCTCCAGGAAGGAGTCCAGAGTGATCTTCAGGGACGCGGCCAGGTCCGTTTTGGGCTCCCAGCCCAGGAACCGCCGGGCCTTGGCGATGGAAGGCTTGCGGCTGACGATGTCCTGGTAGCCTCTGCCGTAATAGGCCTCGTGGGGCGTCTCCACGATCTCGGAATAGGCGCCGTCCCCCCGGTGGTCCGGGTGCTCTTTGAACAGGTCCCGCAAAAGGTGGGCCAGCTCCTTCACCGAGGCTTCGTTGTCCGGGTTGCCAATATTGAAGATCTGGCCGTCGGCCGCGCCCCCGGGGTTTTCGATGATGGTCATCAGGGCGTCAATGCCGTCTTCCACATAGGTGAAGCAGCGCTTCTGGTAGCCGCCGTCCACCAGCTTGATGGGCTCCCGCTGAATCAGGTTGAGGATGAACTGGGTCACCACCCGGGAGCTCCCCTCCTTGGCGGCATAAAGGTCGTCCAGCTTGGGGCCGATCCAGTTGAAGGGGCGGAACAGGGTGAAGCGGAGCCGGCCGGCTTCGCCGTAAGCATAGATGACGCGGTCCAGGAGCTGCTTGGAGCAGCTGTAGATCCAGCGCTGCTTGTGGATGGGCCCCAGGACCAGGGTGCTCTCGTCTTCGCAGAACTCCTCGTCCGGGCACATGCCGTAAACCTCGGAGGTGGAGGGGAAAATGATGCGGGTGCCGTACTTGACGCACTGGCGCACGATGCGCAGGTTTTCCTCGAAGTCCAGCTCAAAGACCCTAAGCGGCCGCTTGACGTAGGTCATGGGGGTGGCGATGGCCACCAGGGGCAGGGCCACGTCGCACTTCTTGATGTGGTACTCGATCCACTCCTTGTTGATGGCAATGTCGCCTTCCAGGAAGTGAAACCGCGGGTGTCCCAGGACTTCCTCCAGCTTGTTGGAGTAGAGGTCCATGCCGAAAACTTCCCAGTCCCGGGTGTGAAGGATGCGCCGGGTGAGGGCGTTGCCGATGAAGCCGTTGACTCCCAGAATTAAAATCTTCATTGAATTCCTAACATTAAATTGTCATTTCCAGTCTTTCTGCAGAACCGCCGCCCTCGGCGGTTCAATTGCGCCGGCGAGGGCGCCGGCGCTACCTTCCTATCCAAGCCGCTCCCCCACCAGATAATCCCAGGTGGCGAGGATGGGGCCCAAAAACTCCGGTTCGCCCTCCCACTGGGCCTGGGTGATGAGGAAGTGGCCGGCCCCGGTGGCCGCCATGAGACCTTCTCCAGGCACTGCGGCAATCACCCGGCCGGGCTCGGGCGCCGCGGTTTCCGGGGCCGCGGCGACCTGGCCGGCCCAGATAAACAGCTTCCGGCCTTGAAGGAAAGTGAAGGCCCCGGGGTAGGGATGGGTGACGGCCCGCACCAGGTTGTAGATGTGCAGGGCCTCGTGGCGCCAGTCAATGAGGCCGTCCCCGGGGGTGCGGCCGCCGAAGTAGGAGGCCCGGGCGTGGTCCTGAATCAGGCGGGGGGCGGTGCCGGCCCGCAACAACGGGTAGGCTTCCCGCATCAGCTCTCCGGCCGCGGCCGTCATTTTGGCGGACAGGGTCAAGGCCGTGTCCTCGAAGGTAATGGGGACGCGTCTGAAGCCCACGATGTCGCCCCGGTCCGGTTTGGCCTCCATGTAATGGAGGGTCACTCCGGTTTCGGTCTCCCCGTGGATGAGGACCCAGTTCACCGGGCAGCGGCCCCGGTAGCGGGGCAGGAGGCTGCCGTGCATATTCAGGGCCCCCCGCCGGGGGAGGTCCAGGAGCGGCTGCTTCAGCATGTGGCGATAATAGCACGAAAAGAGAAAATCCGCCTCGTAACGCCGCAGGGTTTCCACAAAGTCCGGGTCATTGGGATTCAACGGCTGATAAACCGGCAGGTAGCGCCGGAAGGCCAGGTCCCGGACCGAGGCGAACCAGATATTCTCCCGGGGATCGTCCTCATGGGTGACCACCGCCGCGATCTCATCGCCGAAGTCCCGGCACATCGCTACCAGGGCCTCCAGGCAGGCGTAACCGATGTTGTGGTAACCCATGAAGATGAGCCGCATTTTGCAGTAGCCAGTAGTCAGTGGTCAGTTTTTAGCTTAGGGTTCTTGGCTTTGCTTACTGCTTGCTGCCGCCCAGGGTCTGGCGGATGACGTACCGCGGCCGCTGGCGCACCTCCCGGTAGATGCGGCCCACGTACTCCCCCACCAGGGCCAGGCCCAGGGTATTTAACCCCACAAAGACGAACAGGATGGCAAACAGGGTGAAAACCCCCTCCACCTCGGGCCCCACAAAGAGCCGCCGGATGAACAGGAAAAGGCCGAAACCCAATCCCAGCAACGCGATGGTGAGCCCCATGACCCCCACCAGGTGGATGGGCAGGTTGGAAAAGCCCGTCATGAAGTCCACGTTGAGGCGCAGGAGCTTGAGGAGGCCGTACTTGGACTTGCCCCGCTCCCTCTCGGCGTGGCCCACGGGGATTTCCGCCACCCGCCGGGAGAACAGGTTGGCCAGGGCGGGGATGAAACTGGAAGACTCCTGGCACTGGTTGATGGAGTCCACCACCTCCCGGCGGTAGGCCCGGAGCATGCAGCCGTAGTCCCGGAGCTTCACCCCGGTGACCCGGGACATGATCTGATTCACCAGGAAGGAGGGGAATTTGCGGAAGACGGAGTCCTGGCGGTTTTCCCGCCAGCCTCCCACAGTGTCGAAGCCTTCCTCCAGTTTGGCCACCAGCCGGGGGATGTCCTCCGGCGGGTTTTGCAGGTCCGCGTCCAGGGTCACCATCACCTGGCCCCGGGCCGCCCGGAAGCCCGCGAAGATGGCCTGGTGCTGGCCGAAGTTCCGGTGAAACTGGAGGGCCCGGACATTTTCGGGGTATTTCTCATGAAGTTGGGTGAGAAGCTGCCAGGACCGGTCGGTGGAGCCGTCGTCCACCAAAATGACCTCGAAGGTGCATCCCGTGGCCGTAAGGACGGCGAGCAGGCGCTCCCCCAGCTCCGCCAGGTTCTCTTCTTCGTTATAAACGGGGATGATGACGGAAAGGTAAGGGGCCGGGGAAGCGAGTTTCAGGGGAGCCGTCTGGTCGGGCATGTCTTTAAAACCTGTTTTCGGTTAAAACTTATGAGCTATATGGTGACGATTCCTGTCGGCCCCCCTCATCTCAGCCTTCTCCCCCCGCTCTCGGGGGGAGAGGGAGCATTACGAGAGCCACTTGCTTTTATCCCCGCTCCCCCCATGGGGGAGCGGATTAAGGTGAGGGGGATTATTCATTTTTCTCGAACTTAAGAAGTCAAGCCTGGCTGCACCGGCAGGACGCCGGAGCCACCATAGTTGTTGTCTTTGCTGAAAGCTGAAAGCTGACTACTGAAAGCCAAATAAAAAAGCCAACCGGCAACATCGGGCCGGCGGCCCCAAGGGGCCCGCGAAGCAGGCCGTAAGCCGAGTTCTGTCCCGGGTCGCCCCGGTGATGATCATTCCTCTAGGACCCCGGTTGCCCGTGGCCTCCAGCGACCTACCCGGGAGCTTCAGGCGGGCCACCTTCCAGCGCTCCCCTATTTGGTCTTGCTCCGGGTGGGGTTTTCCAAGCCGGCGGTGTCGCCACCACCGCTGGTGAGCTCTTACCTCACCTTTTCACCCTTACCGTGGACGAACCACGGCGGTCTGGTCTCTGTGGCACTTTCCCTGGGGTTGCCCCCGCTGGGGATTACCCAGCACCCTGCCCTGCGGAGCTCGGACTTTCCTCCGGCGGCAGGCGCCGCCGGCGATCATCTGGCCTGCTTCGCGGCCCTTAGGGTTCAAGGTTCAAAGTTCAAGGTTAAGATTCAAAGGTCTGAACTTCGAACCTCAACTATTATTTTACCCTGTCGGCGATTTCCGGTCAATGGCCCGGTTGGCCAGGGCGTCGGCCCCGGAATTCTGCTCCCGGAGCACATGCGTGATAGCATGGGCCTGGAACTTTTGCAACTCCTTTTGGGCTTCCCGCCACAGGGGCAGCAGATGGGGGGCTTTCACCCGGTAGGAACCGTTGAGCTGGCGCACCAGGAGTTCGGAGTCGGAAAAGACGTGGAGCTTAAGGATTCCCAGCTTGTGGGCGGCCTTAAGCCCCAGGAGCAGGCCCCGGTATTCGGCCACGTTGTTGGTGGCGACCCCCAGGTAATGGCCGGCCTGGGCCCGGATTTCGCCGCCGGGGTCCAGCAGAATGAAGCCGGCGCCTGCCGGGCCGGGATTGCCCCGGGAGGCGCCGTCGCTATAAAGGCTCCAGAAGCCTTCCTCTGCCTTGCGGTAGTGGTCCGCCACTTCCCGGAAGAGCTCCTGCAGCTCCTCCGGGGAGAGGCGGAAACGCCGCCGGATTCCGTCCAGGCTCTCACCCTGGGCCAGGGCCTGGAAGAGGTCGGCGCGGCTGGTCACTTCGGGCACTTTCCCCTCAGGAGCCTCTCTGTCCGCCAGCTTCGGTTTCGGACTCTTCCTCCACCCAGTAGAGGATGCGCTGGCAGTGCGGGCATTGCAGAATTTCCGCCCCTTTTTGCAGGTCAATGAACTGCTGGGGCAGGATGTTCATATTGCAGCCCATGCACACCCCTTCCACGACCCGGGCGATGGCGGTGCCGTTGCGGCGGGTGCGGATGAACTCGTAGCGCTTCAGTAATTGCGGGGGCACGCCCTTGCGGAGCTTTTTGCGCTGCTCCTCCAGGACGGCCAGCTCCTGCCGGAGTTTGGCCACTTCGGCCTCCACGGCCTGGCGCTGTTGGGCCAGGGTGGCTTCTTTTTCCTGGATTTCCTGGTCCTTGGCGGCGATGCCCCGGTTTTCTTCCTCCATCCGCTCCATCAGTTCCAGGAGCCTCGTCTCCCGCTGGTCCCGCTGGTCCTCTTTGAAGGCGATTTCCTTCAGCATCGCCTTGTATTCGATGTTGCTCTTGATCTCCATGAGGCGCTGACGGCTCTTTTTGATGCTTTCCTCCATCTCCGCCATCTCGGTTTCCGTATCCCGGCGCTGGGCTTGAAGGGCTTCCAGCTCCTCCCGGTGGCCGGCCTGCTCCTGCTGAAGTTCCTCCAGAGCCGCCTCCGTGGCCTTCAACTCCCCGGGGAGCTGTTCCAACGCCCTCTCAATCTCCCGGATCTCCTTGTCGATCTCCTGCACATCGATGAGCCTGCTTAACTCCGGTAACAAGACGGACCTCCATGTGGAATCCCTGCTCGGTTCAGCCGGGGTTGCGGCCCCGGCCAATGATATTGCCTCCATATCCTCCGCGTGGAACCTCCTTTAAAGAAATTGCCAGGGCGGGTCCTGGGCCTGGGCCACTTCGACGCGGACCTGCATCCCGGCATCCATAAAAAGACCCCGGAGCTTCTCGGCCCAGGGGTCAAGATAAACTGCCTCGCTGGCGAAATGTCCCACCGTGGCCACCGCCAGACCCGAAAGGCCGGCGGGCACTTGGTGGTGCCGCACCTCGCCGGTGAGATAGAGCTGGGCGCCGCGGCTTACGGCCGCCTCGATGAGGTCGCCGCCGCTGCCGCCGCACACCGCCACTCTGTGGACTTCCCGGGGCGGCCGGCCCCAAACCGCCACCGGGTTTGCCCCGAAGACCTCCTTCACCCGGGCCAGGGCCCGGGCAAAGGGCCGGGGTTCGGGCCAGCGGCCCACCCGACCCAGCCCCAAGGGGCGGCCGGGATTTTTCAAAGGATAAAGATCATAGGCCACTTCCTCGTAAGGATGCACCTCCCGAAGACGGGCCAGGGCTGCGGTCAGCAGCGAGGCCGGGGCCAGCATCTCCAGTCGGGACTCCTCTGCCCGGGAAAGCCGGTGGACTTCGCCCCGGAAAGGCCGGGCCCCTTCCAGGGGCAGAAAAGTTCCCTGCCCCCGGGCCCCGAAGGAACAGTGGGAATATCTGCCGATGACTCCCAGGCCCAGGTCCCCCATGGCCTGGCGCACCGGGTCTTCGTAACCCAGGGGCACAAAGACCGCCAGCTTGTAAACCGGGTCGTGAGCGGTTTCGGACAGGACCTCCACCTCCCGAAGTTCCAACTGCTCCGCCAGGTAATCGTTGAGGCCCCCGGGCGCCACATCAAGGTTGGTGTGGCAGGACACCAGGGCCAGGCCGGCACGGATAAGGTCAGCCACCAGGCGCTCTCCCGGGCGGTCTGCCCGCACCGCGGCCAGGCCGCGGTAAAGGAGAGGGTGGTGAGTCAGGAGCAACTGGGCTTGCTTCAGGCCAGCCTCCTCGATCACCGCGGGGGTAACCTCCAAGGCCACCAGGATGAGGTCCACCGCACCCAGGGGATCCCCCACCTCCAGGCCCGAATGGTCTCCGGGCACGGACCAGGCTGCAGGATAGTTAGTTTCCAACAGCCCGAGGATTTCTTTCAGCGGCACGCTCATGAGACATAAAAAAGGGGTGCGCACACAGCACCCCCGGGGTCAGGCCCCCCCGTTATCCGACCTCCCTTGTCGTTCTCGGGTAATAACGGTTGCTCCTGTCTTGGTGGGCCCACCCGGATTTGAACCAGGGACCGTCCGGTTATGAGCCGGTTGCTCTGACCGCTGAGCTATGGGCCCGTCCATGGCACGCAGTCATTCCGGGCGGGGTAAGAACCCCGCCCCATGGTTTATTGTTATATTATAACTTCTAGCCTGACGATGTTCAAGGAATCTTGATTCTCACAGCCTTACGATTCGATAAAGCTCTTCAACCGGGTGCTCCGGGAAGGATGGCGCAGTTTGCGCAGGGCTTTGGCTTCGATCTGCCGGATGCGCTCCCGGGTGACTTCAAAATCCTTGCCCACCTCTTCCAGGGTATGGTCGGTTTTTTCGCCGATGCCGAAGCGTTTGCGCAGCACCTTCTCTTCCCGGGGGGTGAGGGTGGCCAGCATTTTCCGGGTCTGGTCCGCCAGGTTGAGATTGGCCACCGCCTCCATGGGAGTGGAGATTTTCTTGTCCTCAATGAAATCTCCCAGGTGGCTGTCTTCCTCGTCGCCGATGGGGGTTTCCAGGGAGAGGGGCTCTTTGGCGATTTTCAGCACCTTGCGCACCTTCTCCAGGGGGAATTCCATTTTTTCGGCGATCTCCTCGGGAGTGGGTTCCCGGCCGATTTCCTGGACCAGGTAGCGGGAAGTGCGGATGAGCTTGTTGATGGTCTCAATCATGTGGACCGGGATGCGAATGGTGCGGGCCTGGTCGGCGATGGCCCGGGTGATGGCTTGGCGGATCCACCAGGTGGCGTAGGTGCTGAACTTGTAACCCCGCTCGTATTCGAACTTCTCCACCGCCTTCATCAGGCCGATGTTGCCCTCCTGGATCAGGTCCAGGAACTGCAATCCCCGGTTGGTGTACTTCTTGGCGATGCTCACCACCAGGCGCAGGTTGGCCTCCACCAGCTCCCGCTTGGCTTTCTGGGCCTGGTATTCGCCCTTTTCCGCCTTGACCAGGGAAGCGAAGAGGCGCCCGGCGGTGACCCCCACTTCGCTTTCCACCCGGCGCAGGTGCCGGCGGGCCTGGTTCCAGATCAACTCCAGCTCGGTCAAGCGCTCCAGGGGCACGGCGGCCTTCAGGGACGCGGGCGGGCCGTTCTGCAAATCCCGCCGCAGGGTCTTGAACCGGCTGCTGGAAAGCCCGGCGATGGCCACGCACTTCTCCATCCGTTGCTGGCATTCCCGCACCGTGGCGCCGTAACGGCACAGTTGCTCCAGGACCCTTTCCAGGAGGGAGCGCTCCAGGCGCAGGCTCTTCAGGTGCTCCGCCATCTTGCGCCGAAAGCCGGCGATCTTCTGTTCCACCTGGATTCGGGGCTCGCTCTTCCGGGGCAGGGCCAGGACTTCTTTCTGGGCCTGGCGGATTTTCTCCTCCAGGCTGCGCACTTTTTGAAAGAGCTTCAGAGCCCGGGTCTTCTGGGTTGACAGGTCCACGCCGGGGTCGTCCTCGTCGAAGTCATCCACTTCCCCCTGGGGCGAGAGCTTCTCCTGCTCCAGCTTTTGCGCCAAATCCATGATGGCCTTGAAGGTGACGGGAACCTCCAGCAAGGCGTGGAGCACTTCCCGTTCACCTTCTTCAATGCGCTTGGCGATCTCCACTTCTCCTTCCCGGGTGAGAAGGGAGACGGTTCCCATTTCTTTGAGGTAGAGGCGCACCGGATCATCCAGTTTGGCGGCCGCCTCCGGCTCCAGGCTCAGGTCCCCTTCCACCTCCCCCATTTCCATGGAAGAGACCATGGCCAGGCTGGAGACCTCCGGCGGCGGAATCTCCAGGTCGTCAAAGATCAGGATGTCCTTCATCTGCTCGTTCAACAGGCAATCGGGAGAGAGGGAGTCATTCAGGTCATCCACGGTGATCAAGCTGTCATCATCGCCCATGGGCATGATCTCCTGAAATCCGTCCATTCCCTTGTTCATCCATTTTCTCCTTTGGCTACAAAGCCGATAAAGCCTTCAGTTGCTCATCGATTTCCTGCCGCTGGGCGAGCAGGGGCTCCAGGTCTTCGTCGCCGGCGGCCTTGGCCAGCTTTTCCCGAAGCCGGGCCCGGGCCTTCTTCAGGCTCCGGACCTTAAGATCCCGTCGCCAGTGGTCAGTCATAACGTCTGCCGAAGAATCCTGGTATTTTTCCTCCTCCATGGTCAGGGCGCAGACCTGGCGCCGCAAGGGTTCGCTTTCCAGGTGCTGCACCAGGAGCACGTGGTCGATCTTGCCGTGCTCCCGGAAGCAGTCGATGATGGCGTCCAGGAGTTCCTTGAGTTCCCGGTCTTCGAACTCCCGGGCCCAGTCTTCCAGTTCGTCTAGGGGCACGGCCTCGGGACGGCACAGGACCCAGCCCAACAGGCCCCGCTCCAGGCTGACGGCCAGTCCCGCGGCCGGGGCCAGGTGGGAGCGGGTAACGGGACCCGCGGTGGCCAGACTTTTCCTGATGGCCCCCTCGTCCACCGACAGGCGGCCGGCCGCTTGCCTTATCCACAGGTCCTGCTCCACCGGGTCGGACATGGCCTGGAAATAGGGGCGCAGCTCCTCCAGGATGCGCACCCTGGCCTGGATGTCCTGGCCGTGGGTGGCAATGAGGTCCTCCATGACGAAGGTGAACCAGGGTTGGGCGGAGTCCCAGCCCGACCGGAATAATTCCACCCCGTGGGTCTTGGCGTAGTCGTCGGGGTCCAGGCCCCCGGGCAGCGGCAGAGCCCGGACCGCCAGGCCCTCCTGGGCGAACAGCGGAAAGGCCCGTTTCATGGCCCGGGCCCCCGCGGCGTCGCCGTCATAGACCAGCACCGCCTGTTGCGCCAGGGACTTTAGGAGGCGCACCTGCTCCCGGGTGAGGGCCGTGCCCAGGGTGGCCAGGACGTTGGCGATGCCCCGGGTCTGGAGGGCGATGAGGTCGAGATAACCTTCCACCACCAGGGCCACGCCGGTCTGGCGCAGGGCGTCCGCGGCCTGGGGCAGGCCGTAAAGGGTGCGGCCCTTGTGGTATAGCGGCGATTCCGGGGAGTTGAGGTACTTGGGTTCGCCCTCCCCCACGATGCGGCCGCCGAAGGCGATGACCCGGCCCTGGCGGTCGAAGATGGGAAACATGATGCGGCTGCGGAAGCGGTCGTAAAAACCGCCGCCCCGCTCCCGGGGAATCAGGAGGCCCAGCTCCTGGGCCAGCTCCAGGGACACCCCCCGGCCCTGGAGGTGGCGCCGCAGGGCGTCCCACTCATCCGGCGCAAACCCCAGGCGGAAGGAGCGGATCACCTCCGGGGTGAGGCCGCGCTGGGCCAGGTAGTCCCGGCCGGCCTTGCCTTCGGAGCTGTTCAGGGTGGCCTGGTAGAAGGCCGCGGCCAGCTGGTTGAGGTCGTAGGCCAGGGTGCGCTTCTGGGCCTGCCGGGAGCCCTCGGGGCCCAAGTCTTTGAAGGTCACGGGAATGCCGTAGCGCCGGGCCAGTTCGGACACGGCCTCGGGAAAGCTCAACCGGTGGTACTGCATCAGGAAGGAAAAGACGTTGCCCCCGGCGCCGCAGCCGAAACAGTAGAAGATGCCCTTGTCCGGGGCCACGGTGAAAGAAGGTTTGGTTTCGCTGTGGAACGGACAGAGTCCGAGAAGATTGCGCCCCTTTTGCTCCAATTTGACGTACTGGCCCACCACCTCCTCGATGGCGGCCGCGTCTTTGATCTCCAGGAGCTTGTCTTCGGGGATGAATGCCATGTTTAGTAGCCAGTAGTCAGTAGTCAGTAGCCAGTAGTCAGTGGCCAGTGGTCGGTTATTGGTTAATTATTTCTTGTAGGGCGGGCGTCCCCGCCCGCCGTCCTATCCGAAAAGTTGCTCAGATAGATTATGTGGGGCACCCGCCCTCGGGTGTCCATTTTTGGCGCCACCGGGCGGCGGCGCCACATTTTCCTAGGACGGCCTCTGGCCGCCACTACTCTAGTGGCACAGGCTTCCAGCCTGTGCTGGGGCGCGGTGCGCACCCGGTATTCTGTGCCCGAGTTTCAGGTCCTCTTAATAAAATTCGGCTATTCCGCGACTTTCTTAAACCAGGAGCGTCAGAACCCCGTTCAGTTTCCCAAGACTCTTTAATCCTTTAAGTCCACTACCGTGACCCCGGGGTTGGCGTCGGCGTGGACGTCCTTCACCGCGGCGTGGCGGCGCAGGTGCTCCCACACCGCTTTTTTGAGGATGCCGGTGCCCACCCCGTGGATGATGTCCACCTGGCCGGCGCCGGAGAGCAGGGCCTGGTCCAGGAGCCGGTCCACCAGGGGCAACGCCTCGTCCACCCGGAGGCCCACCACGTTCAGGGTGGGGAGACTCTCCGGCGGCGCATGGTAGGCAATGGACTCTGCCGGGGCCCCTCTTTTGGCCGCGGCCGCTTCGGCCCCCGCGGGGGTGAGTTCCTCGGGGCTGACCCGGACCTTCACCTTGCGCACCTGGACCTCCAGCCGCCCGTCCCGGGTGTCCGTGGCCAGGACCTTGCCCGTGAGGTTCAGGGCCGGGAGAAAGACCTTCTGACCCACCCGGTAATGGGGCGCGGGCGCGGGCGTGAGGGCCGGGGCCGGGGTCAGTTCGGACAGCAGCCGGGCCTGGAGCTGGGAGAACTCCTGGCGCAGCCGGCCCCAGGGCTCCCGGGCTTCTTCCAGCCTTTTTAAAATCTCCTTAAAATCCTTTTCCGCCTCCTTGATGCGGGCCAGGGCCTGGCGCCGGACCTCTCCGGTCACTTTGGCCTTTTCCGCCTCCAGCTTGTGGCGCAAATCCTCCAGCTCGGCGGCCCGGCGGGCCAGCTCCCGCTCTTTGGCGGCCAGCTCCGATTCCTGGCGGGCCAGTTGCTCCCGGGCCGCCTCCACCTCCGCCAGCAGCCGGTAGGCCTTGAGTTCGTCCTCATGGAGATAGGCTTCGGCCTGCTCCAGGATTTCCGGGTTCAGGCCCAGTTCCCGGGCGATTTTCAGGGCGTTGGAAGCCCCGGCCACCCCGTAGGCCAGCTTATAGGTGGGCCGCCGGGTCTCCTCGTCAAAGACCACCGCCACGTTCTCAAAGCCCGAAGCCTGCCGGGCGAAGCCCTTCAGCAGTGGCAGGTGGGTGGTGGCCGCGCCGTAAGCCCCCCGGCGATAAAAAGCCTGGAGCAGGGCCAGGGCCAGGGCACCCCCCTCGGTGGGGTCCGTGGCGGTGCCCAGCTCGTCCAGGAGGATCAGGGCCCTCTCCGGCAAGGTGGCCAGCATTCTCAGGGCCCGTTGCAGGTGGGCCGAAAAGGTGCCCAGGTCCTGCTGCAGGTCCTGGGGGTCGCCGATGTCGGCAAAGACCGCGGCAAAGGGGCAGAATTCACTGCCTTCCGCCGCCGGGATGGGGAGGCCGCTCTGCACCATGAGGCTGAGCAAACCCAGGGTCTTCAGGGCCACGGTCTTGCCGCCGGAGTTGGCCCCGGAGATGATGAGGAAACGGCTTTCCGGGGTGAGCTTAAGATCGATGGGCACCACTTCCGGGGCCTGGGGGGTTTGGCGCCGCCGCTCCACCAGCAGGGGGTGGCGGGCCTGGCGGAAATCCAGGCCGCCCCGGGAGCGCCAGATGGGCTCCCGGGCTTTAAAATCCTCGGCGAAGCGCACCTTGGCCTGAAGCCCATCCAGCTCCGCCAGGGTGGCAAGTATCAGGCGAAGGTCCTCCAAGTGGGCCCGCACTAAATCAGTGAGGCGGCGGAGCACCGCCTCCTCCTCCCGCTTTTCCCGGTTGGCCAACAGATTCAGCTGGTTGTTGTGCTCCACGATTACCAAGGGCTCCAGGAAGAGGGTGGCCCGGGTCTGGGACTGGTCGTGGATGATGCCGGGGATGGCCCCCTTGTGGTCGGCTTTGACGGGGATGACGTAGCGCCCGTGGCGCTGAGAGACGGTGGGGCTTTGCAAGGCGTCCTGGTATTCGGGACGGAAAAAGGTCTGGCGGATTTGGCGGTTCACCCGCTCCCGGGTGTCGGCCAGTTCCCGGCGCACCCGGGCCAGCTCCGGGCTGGCTTGGTCCAGGATGAAATTGTGGGGACTGACGGCTTGCCGGATGGCGTCCAGGAGGACCGCCAGGTCCTTGAGACCCCCGGCCAGGGCGGCCAGGGAGGGGGTCAAATCTCCCCCCAGGGCGAGGTATTGCCGGAGCTGCCGGGCCAGGCGCAGCACCGCCAGGATCTGGTTGCAGGCCTCGGGAGGGAGCAGGCTCCCCTTGACCGCGGCCTTGGCGAGCCAGGGCGCCAGGTCCGGAAAACCGCCGATGGGTAAGGGGCCTTCCCGAGATTCCAGTTCTTGCAGTTCCCGGATTTGCAGAAATTTCGCCTGGATGGCGGGAAGCTGGGATTGGGGCTGTAATGTTGCCAGGAATCCGCGGCCCAGAGCGGAGACCGCGTAATCCTGTACTACCCGGAGAAGCCCTGGAAACTCCAGAGCGGTCAAGGTCTGTTCGGACATGACACTCCAGGGTTAGGGTGACGGGTGAAAGGGTTAAGCACCCAGGCGCCGGCGCACGATCTCCTGGACCACCCTGCCGTCAATCTTTCCGGCTAGGCGGGCCATGGCCTCCTTCATCACTCTCCCCAGATCCTTCGGGGTAGAGGCCCCCAATTCTTCAATGACCTGGGAAACCGCGGCCTCGCATTCTTCTCCAGTCAACTGCGGCGGCAAAAAAGAGAGGAGGACGCTGAGTTCCTCCTCTTCTTTTTTAGCCAGTTCCGGACGGCCCGCCCTGGTGTATTCGGCCATGGCCTCCCGGCGCTGTTTTACCTGGGTTGCGACGGCAGCTTGCAGTTCTGCTTCCGTCAAAGTGCGTTTCAGCTCCACTTCGCGGTAGCGAATGGCGCTTTTCAGCAGGCGCAAAGTTGACGCCGTCACGGGCTGCTGCTTTTTGACGGCCTCCTTGAAGGCCTCATCCAGCCGCTCATAAAGGGATTTCATGAACCCTCAATTTTGCGCAGCTTCTTCAAAGCCCGCTTCTTGGCCGCCAAGATTTTCTTTTTGCGCTTGATGCTGGGTTTTTCGTAATGTTCCCGTTTGCGAATCTCAGAGAGAATCCCGGCCTTTTCGCACTGTTTCTTAAAGCGCTTTAAGGCAACCTCGAAAGGTTCGTTGGGTTTTACCCTGACGCCGGGCATCCATCTCGCCTCCTCCCGTTGTCAGATGACACCTATCGTCCTGCCCCCTTCTGCCCTCCTGTTGCCGTGTTCACTGCTCAGGTTGAAGTTAAAGAAAGAATAGGCCGATATGGTGAAAATGCCTCAAACGAGTATTCTTTATCATCTATTTCGAAACTGTCAAGGGGTTTTTTATAATAACACCTGCCCTGGGAAACAGTGATGCTGTGCGTTTCTTGGTTTTGAACCCGACGCCTGCCATACTTCAATTTTTTTTTTCGAAAACCCAAAACCGTAAACTGAATCAAATTACCTGATTGCGCCAATGAGCCGCTTATTCTATAAGAGGGAAAACGGAGTCCATCATATTTTACGAGGCGCGTATGCGGCTTTTCCGTTTCCTCCCGTCCTGGCGCCGGGCAGGCGCCGCCCTCCTGCTTCTGTTGGCCGCCGGGTGCATCACCGTCAAGGTCGCCATTTTCGAGGAACCCGGTCCCTTTAAGGAAAAGGTCATCTCGGGCTACGGCCGGGACAAGGTCCTGCTCCTGGACATCTCCGGCGCCATCCTGGAAGGACCGCACCGCATCCTGGGCCTGCTCAAGGGGGTGACTGCGCCGGCCCGGGTCAAGGAGGAGCTGGAAAAAGCCGCCAAGGACGACCGCATCAAGGCGGTGGTGGTGAAGATCAACTCCCCGGGAGGGACGGTGGCCGCGGCCGACGTGATCTTTCACGAGCTCCAGGCCTTCAAAGCGGAGCGGGGGGTGCCGGTGGTGGTCTGCCTGGAGGGCCTGGCCACTTCCGGGGGCTATTACGTGGCCCAGGCCGGGGACGTCATCGTCGCTTATCCCACCTGCATCACCGGCTCCATCGGGGTGCTGGCCATGAAGCTCAATCTCCGGGGGCTCATGGACAAGGTGGGGGTGGACGAAGACCTGGTGAAGACCGGCCGCTGGAAGGATTTCTGGTCGCCCTTCCGCCCGGCCACCCCCCAGGAAAAGGAGATGATGCAGCAGGTCATCGACTCCTTTTACCAACGCTTCGTGAACGTGGTGGCCGAAGGCCGGCGCCTCAGCCTCAAGGAAACCCTGAAGGTGGCGGACGGCCGCATCTTTACCGCCGCCCAGGCGAAAGACCTGAAGCTGGTGGACCAGCTGGGCTACCTGGACGACGCCCTGGGGTTGGCCAAGTCCAGGGCCGGTCTCCCCAAAGAAGCCAAGGTGGTACGCTACCACCGGCCCGGCAGCTATAAGCCCACCATTTACTCCGGCCTGCCGGACCTGGACCTGGAGATGGCGGGCCCTCAGTTCCTCTACCTCTGGTGGGCCGGAGGGGCCTGAGGGGGAGCCAAAGGGAAGGGCGAAGGGAGGGGAATTAATTTAGACGATTATTGCCTTAGCTCCAAAAATGTAATGCTCGAAGCATTCAAACAAGCGTGAAGCATGCGGTTAAACATTTGCGGCTCCCAAAAGCGGCGGTTGAAACGGTAGCAAAATTCCCCCAGGTAGCGGGGTAGATGTTTGGGGCTGACGCCATGATGGATACCCCGGATATTGCCTTTAATATTGGCGATCAAGGTATGAACCCAGGGCAGGACCTTCGGAGCCTCCTTCCCCGAACCGGGCACCAGCCACTCATGGCGGTGATTGGGAGAAGCATCCAGAAAACTATATCCTTGCCAGCCGTCAGTTTTAATCACCGCTTCGGCTGCCAGGCGCTCCTGCACCAAGGGTTTAATCTCTTCGCTGCTGACGCTGGGCACCATCCGCATGGCGGCAAACCTGGGCTTATCGGCCGGGGTTTCCACGGCCACCACCACTTTGGCCTTGCCGGCCGCGCCCCGTCCACGCTTACCGGGTTTAGGAGCGCCGAAGTATGTGTCATCCATCTCGATCAAGCCTGCGAGTTTATAGGAAGCATCGCGTTCGGCCATCGCCTTGCGGATTTTGTGGCCCATGATCCATACGGTTTTGTAAGTCTTGATTTCCAGCATCCGCTGCAGGGACAGCATGGAGATACCGCTTTTTTGGCGTCCCATTAGCCAGATCATCCAGAACCACTTGTTCAAAGGGGTCCTGGTCTTATGGAACACGGTGCCTGCGGTCAGCGAAGCTTGGTAGCCGCACGCCTTACAAATGTATAAGTGGCGGGTGCGATGGAAATAAGCCTCCACATGTTGGCAACGGGGACAGCGAAATCCCTCCGGCCAGCGCAGGCGAAACAAATGTTTTGGACAGGCTCTCTCAGTGCCAAACTTTTTCTGAAACTGCATCAGACTGAGGGGTTCTTGTTGCATCGCCATGCTCCATTTTCTCTATTAATTAAAGATATTATATCATAGTCGCTGGAGCAAAGGCAATAATCGTTTTCATGAATTTATCTCCCCAAGATTGAAATGGTTTGCCATACTATATCATACCGTTTCTCGTTTTTCGTTTTTCGTGTACCAGGGGGTTGCGATTGCGTAAAGTTTGGCTGGTTCTGGCCGTCCTGATGGCCTGCGGGTGCCTGGCGCTGGCGGCAGTCCCGGCAGAGGGGGAAGAAATCTCCGAATACGGCAACCCCTTCGTCTGGGTGACGGTGGGCCCGGTGAAGGTGAAGGCCGAGGCGGTGGCCACCCCGGAGAAGCTCTACCGGGGGCTGGGCTACCGGCAGGAGCTGCCGGACGGCCGGGGAATGCTCTTCTTCCTGCCAGCTACCGCGGTGCAGAACTTTTGCATGCGGGGGATGGCATTTCCCCTGGACATCCTCTGGATTGTGGACGGGAAAGTGGTGGGGATGGAGGCCAAAGTGGCGCCCACCTTCCCGGGGACCCTCAGGTCGCCCCGGCCGGTGAACTACGTGCTGGAAGTGCCGGGGGGCTTTGCCGAGCGCTACGGCATCAAGGTGGGGGATCCGGTCAGTTGGTGAGTCATCCTATTATCCATAGAGGACACAGAAAGTGGTGATAGGGAGGACGGGCGCCTTGCCAAGTTCAAGGGATTATTCTATATTTCCTGCCAAAACGGAGCCCATGTTGGATGTTGTCTGACCTGGAAAAGCGGGTGATCCTGGCCCTCCAGCGGGACCTTGAGGTCAAGGCCCGGCCGTTCAAAGAATTGGCGGAACAGGTGGGGGTTAAAGAGAAAGAACTTTTGAGCGCCATCCGGGGGCTCATGGCCAAGGGCTACATTCGCCGCTTTGGGGCCACCTTGAGACACCAGAAGTCGGGCTACGGCGCCAACGCCCTGGTGGCCTGGGCGGTGCCGGAGGACGAACTTAAGGGCATCGGCCAGAAGCTGGCGGCCCAGCGGGCCGTGACCCACTGCTACGCCCGGCGGCCGGCGCCCTCCTGGCCGTACAATCTCTATACCATGATCCACGGCCGCAGCCGGGAAGAATGCGTGGCCACCGCGGCCCGGATGTCGGCGGAGGTCGGCATCGCCGACTACGAAATGCTGTTCAGCGAAACTGAACTGAAAAAGACCACCATGCGCTACTTCAGTAGCCAGTAGCCAGAAATTACAGGTATTTACTGGCAACTGACCACTGGCCGCTTCACAGGAGTCCTTATAATGGCAAATCTGGTGGAATCGCAGCGCCTCTACGAACAGGCGTTGACCCTGATGCCCGGGGGGGTGAACAGTCCGGTGCGGGCCTGGCAGGCGGTGGGGTTGACGCCCCGGATGATAGTCCGGGGGGAGGGCGCCCGGGTCTTTGATGTGGACGGCAATGCTTACCTCGATTTTGTGGGCTCCTGGGGGCCGCTGATCCTGGGGCATGCGGAGCCTTCAGTGGTGGCCGCGGTGAAGGAGGCGGCGGCCAGGGGCACCAGCTTCGGGGCCCCCACGCCGGGGGAGGTGGAGCTGGCGGAGGTCCTGGTGGGGGCGTTGCCCGGTGTGGAGATGGTGCGTCTGGTGAACTCCGGCACCGAAGCCTGCATGAGCGTGCTGCGTTTGGCCCGGGGCGCCACCGGGCGGTCCCGGGTGATCAAATTCGACGGCTGCTACCACGGCCACGCGGATTCCTTCCTGGTGGCCGCGGGCAGCGGGGTGCTCACCCAGGCCATCCCCGGGAGCCCCGGGGTGCCTGGGGAAATCGCCGGCTTAACCCTGTCGTTGCCGTTTAATGACCTGGAGGCGGTGCGTCAGGCCGTGGGCCGGCACCGGGGGGAGATTGCGGCCATCATGGTGGAGCCGGTGGCTGGAAACATGGGGGTGGTGCCGCCCCGGGCCGGGTTCCTGGAGGGGCTGCGGCAGCTCTGCGACCAGGAAGGCATCCTGCTGGTGTTTGATGAAGTGATCACCGGCTTCCGGGTGGCCTGGGGCGGGGCCCAGTCCCGGTACGGCGTGACGCCGGACCTCACCTGCCTGGGCAAGATCATGGGGGGCGGCCTGCCGGTGGGGGCTTACGGCGGCCGCAAAGACCTGATGACCCAGGTGGCCCCCACGGGTCCCATTTACCAGGCCGGGACTCTGTCGGGGAACCCGGTGGCGGTGGCCGCAGGTTTGGCCACCCTCAAGGCCTTGCGGCGGCCCGGCGTGTATGAAACCCTGGAGGAGCGGGGCGCGTGGCTGGCCCAGGAACTAGCCGGGGCCGCGGCGCTCCATGGGGTCCCGGTCACTATCAACCGGGTGGGTTCCATGCTCACGGTTTTCTTCACCGACGCCCCGGTGACCAATTTAGAGGAGGCCAAGAGGTCCGATTTGGGCCGCTTCCGGCGCTTCTTCCAGGAAATGCTGAAACAAGGCGTCAGCCTGCCGCCGTCCCAGTTCGAGGCCTTTTTTGTTTCCCTGGCCCACGGGCCGGCAGAGTTACAGACTGCGGCGGCGGCCGCGGCCCAGGCTTTTGCCGCATTGGGGCGATAACCGTCTATTGTCCAGAGAGAGCCCGGGGTCTGCAGGGCCGCGAGGCGGTGGCGCCCATCTGTCTTAAGAGATCGCTTTCATCTTTCCGTCGAGTAAACCTGCCATGGCAGGGCCACGGCTTGCGCTGCCCCCGACCTTCAGAAAAAACCCGCTAAACCGCACGAAGCGCCATGGAAAAGCGGGCAAGGCCCCCCTCGGGCGCCCGCTAGCCAGGGGTGCCATTGCCGGGGGTGGGGTGAAGCACCCCTCCGCTGGGGGAAAACATCCCGCGCCGGGCGGCCGGGTCCAGAAAATATGAGAGAAAAAGTGCTTGTGAAAGTTTTCATAATCTTAATGATATTAAGTATTTTCATTGACTTCGGAATAATTTCATGCCTATATTTGCATGGCAAGCCTTTTGCATTTCTTTGCATGATAATTCCCGAAAGGAGAGGAGGTGGTGGACTTCGCGTTAAGGAGATAGACAGGCTTTATTTATAGCAGTCAGCCATTTTACCGTAAGGTTTATTTTAAGGAGGGAATTCATGGCAGACAAAGTTCCAGGAAAGGCGTGGATAGTAACTTTCTCCGGCACTGCGGTTAATCTTTGCCTGGGCATTCTGTATGCCTGGAGCGTCTGGTCCAAGGCCCTGATTAACGAGCCGAAGGCCCTGGCCGGGGAAATCATGACCGGAATCAATGCAGGCTGGCCTTATCTGACCAATGCCCAGGCGGCCACCCCGTTCTCCCTGTGCGTCATCATCTTTGCCTTGTTGATGATCCCTGGGGGCCGCATCCAGGATAAATTCGGCCCCAAGGTGGGCGCCATCACCGGCGGGCTGTTCCTGGCAGTGGGCTGCATCATCGCCGGCCTGTCCAAGAGTTACGCCGGTCTGATCATCGGATTCGGTGTTTTTGGCGGCATCGGCATGGGCATCGGCTATGCGGCTCCGACTCCGGCCGCGTTGAAATGGTTCGGGCCGCACAAGCGGGGTCTCATCGCCGGGTTGGTGGTGGGAGGCTACGGCGGCGCCGCCCTGTACATCTCCCCCCTGGCCGCCTACCTGTTGGGCAACGGCATCACTTACAGCTTTGTCTGGTTGGGTATCTTTTTCGCCATCGTCGTCATCATTGCCGGCAGCCTGCTGGCCTGGCCTCCCGCGGGGTACGTGCCGCCGGCGGCTGTGGTTAAGGCTGGTGCGGCCCCGGCCAAAGCCGCGGGCACTTTGGTGGATTGGCCCCCCGCCGATATTATCAAGACCGGTCAGTTCTATGCCTTGGTGTTGATGTTCATCGCCACCACCCAGTCGGGCCTGATGATCATTTCCATCGCGGCCCCGGTGCTGGCCGCCACCGCCAAGGGGGTTCCCTTCCTGGTGGCCAACGCCTGGATCCTGGCCTCTTTCGGCGGTTTGGTCAACGCCCTGGGCCGGGTGGGCACCGGTATGTATTCGGATAAAATCGGCCGGGGCAACGCCTATGCCCTGAACTGCATCGTTTCGGCCCTCTGCCTCTTTTTCATGCCGGGCATCATGAAGGCCGGGAGCGTCGTCATCCTGTTCATTGCGGTGGGTATCGCCTACTGGCAGTATGGCGGCGGTCTGGCGCTGATGCCGGCTTTCACCGCGGACTTCTTCGGGCCCAAAAACCTGGGTATGAACTACGGCCTGGTGTTCATTGGGTGGGGACTCGGGTTCTTCATGGCCAGGGTCGCCGGCACCATCAAGGACATCTACGGCACTTATGACTTCGCCTTCTATCTGTCCGGAATTGTGCTGATTATCGGCGTGATCATCTCCTGGGTCACCAAACGGCCGCTGCTGGAGCATGAAAAGTAAGTCCCGACGGCCGACCATGGCTTAGCTTTTAAAACTTTATGTGGTAAATTGAGAAGGCAGGGAGCTCTCCCTGCCTTCTCCACGTTTAAGGGACAAGGTGGTGGGTTATGAACCTGGGAACAGCCTGGCCGGTGCCTTACATAATTAGCCCGGAGAACCTGGCCGTCGACGCCGTGGTCTCTTTCTGCGTCTCCGTGCTCCTGGCGGTGACCTTCAACGCCGAGGCCCAGGCCTTCGTGGCCACTTTTCTGGGCGACACCCGGACGGGGGCCAAGGACCGGTTTCATTTCAACGCCTTTCTGCATCTGGACCTGCTGGGGGCCCTCTGCTACGTGGTGGGGGGCTTCGGCTGGCCCCGCACCATGTCCCTGGATGCCACCAGGTTCAAGCGCCCCCGGTTCGACCTGGTCCTGGCCCGGCTGGCCGGGCCGGCGGCCAACCTGTTGATGGCCAGCATCGGCGGCAGTCTGGCCATGATGATGAAGGCCTTCTCCTGGGACCCCCGGGTCTTTCTGATGGTGGTGGGGGTGAATCTCACCACCGCGGTTTACAATCTTATCCCGCTGCCCCCCCTGGCCGCAGGCTGGGCCCTGGCAGAGCTCCTTCCTCCGGCTCAGGCGGGGGTCAGGTCCATGTTCCTCAAGGTGGGTCCCTATGCCATCCTGGCCCTGGCCTTGTTGGACCGACTCCGTGGCGGGACCATGTTCGCCCCGTACTTCGACCCCCTAATCCGCCGCATCTTCGCCTTCATCTGCGGCGGCTAGAGTGCAGATAACTCCCCCGCCTTAGTCCCTTTCCCACAGGGGAGGGGAAATCGGCTTTTGGCGAATTTATCAACTTTGAAACTCGAACTTGAGAGCTCTGCTAAATGCCATTTTGTCATCCTGAGCGAAGCGAAGGATCTCGAATTTTGGAGATTCTTCGGTCGCTTAGCTCCCTCAGAATGACAGAACGGGGATTTTCGCAGAAGTCTCAAACTCGAACTTCGAAGGTTTTGTCCCAGTTTTAAATTGCAATTAGGCGGCGGAAACAATTTTTTCAAAGGAGCCGGTTCTTGTGCTACAATTCCGAAATAAGAATTAACCAGTAGTTGATAGTATATGCCTGACCAGTTGCCTATCCTGGAAGCGGAGATTGCCGGAGTAATTTGCCGGCCCCTGCTGATCCACGCAGACCACCGGGGCTGGCTGGCGGAGGTTTTTCGCCGGGACGAGTTGGACCAGGAGCACCAGCCGGCCATGGCCTACGTCTCCGTCACCGAGCCGGGGGTGGGCCGGGGGCCCCACGCCCACCGGGAGCAGACCGACCTGTTCTGCTTTGCCGGTCCCGGGGATTTCCGGGTGGTGCTCTGGGATGAGCGCCCGGAAAGCGTCAGCTTCAAGAAGCGGCAGGAGTTTCAATTGGGCGAAAGCCGTCCGGCCATCCTCATCATTCCCCCGGGGGTGGTGCACGGTTACATCAATGTCAGCGACCGGCCGGGGTGGGTGGTAAACTTCGCCAACCGGCTGTACCGCGGCCCGGGCCGCCGGGAGCCGGTGGACGAGATCCGCTACGAAGACGAGCCCGGCTCGCCGTTCCGGCTGGGATGAGGAGCGGGGCCAGGGAAAATGGAAGGCCTGGCGCTGGCAGGCGCTGAAAGCGGCTTATGAAAATACTGATCACCGGCGCCGCCGGCCAGCTGGGCCGGGCCCTGGTTCTGGAAGCCGGCCGCCGGGGCTGGGAGGCGGCGCCCACGGACCTGGGGGAGCTGGACATTACGGATGCCGGCTCGGTCTGGGAGCATCTCAGCCGGTTTTTGCCCGAGGCAGTGATCAATGCCGCCGCGGCCACCCGAGTGGATGATTTGGAGGCGGACCCGGACCTGGCCCTGAAAGTCAACGCCCTGGGGCCCCGGAACCTGGCCGCAGCCTGCCGGCGGCTGGGGGTGAAGCTGGTGCATGTGTCCACCGACTACGTCTTTGACGGGACCAAGGCCGGCGCCTACGTGGAGTGGGACGAGCCCCGGCCCCTGTCGGTGTATGGATTGAGCAAGCTCCTGGGGGAAAAGCTGGTCAGGGAGCAGTGCCCGGACCATTTCATCGTCCGGACGGCCTGGCTGTATGGGTTGCCGGGCCCCAACTTCGTCACCGCCATCCTGGGCAGAGGCCGCATCCAGGCTCCCGGGCAGGAGTTCAAGGTGGTGCACGACCAGCGGGGCACGCCCACCAGCACCCTGGCCCTGGCCCCCCAGCTCCTGGCCCTGGCCCAGACCCGGGCCTTCGGCACCTACCACGCCACCTGCCAGGGGGAGGCCACCTGGTATGAATTCGCCCGGCACATTCTCAATAAAGCGGGACTGGACGTAGTGGTGACGCCCTGCACCACCGCGGAATATCCCCGGCCGGCCCGGCGGCCCGCCAACTCGGTGTTGGAAAACCGGATGCTCGGGCTTTCCGGGCTGGACCTCATGCCCCCCTGGCAGGAAGCCTTCAGCCAGTACTGGGAGCAATGCGGAGAACTTCTGTGAGCGCCGTCCTGATCACCGGAGGGGCCGGATTCATCGGCACCAATTTTATCTACTTCCTGCGGCGGCAACACCCGGACTGGCTCCTGGTCAACCTGGACCTGCTGACTTACGCGGGCAATGCCGACAATCTGACCGGGCTCAAGGATGACCCGGGCCACATCTTTGTTAGGGGGGACGTGGCGGACCGGGAACTGGTGGCGGAACTGTTCGCCCGCCACCGCATCGAGCGGGTGGTCCATTTCGCCGCGGAAACGCATGTGGACCGCTCCATTATAGACCCGGGGGTCTTTGTGCGCACCAACGTGCAGGGCACCTTCACCCTGCTGGAGGCGGCCCGGCAGGCCTGGATGGAGTTGCCCCCCGCCCGGCCCCGGTTTCTGCACGTCAGCACCGATGAAGTGTACGGCTCCCTGGGGCCGGAGGACCCGCCCGCCGCCGAAGACGCGCCTTACGCGCCTAACAGTCCCTACGCGGCCTCCAAGGCGGGGGCGGATTTCCTGGTGCGCTCCTATATCCGCACTTACGGGTTTCCGGCCCTGATCACCAACTGCTCCAACAACTACGGCCCCTACCAGTTTCCGGAGAAGCTCATTCCCTTTGCCCTCAGCCAGGCCTTGCAGGGAGGGCCCATTCCCATCTATGGCCGGGGCGGCAACGTGCGGGACTGGCTGTTCGTGGAGGACCACTGCCGGGCCTTGCTGATGGTGCTGGAGGCCGGACAGGCGGGGGAGACTTACAACATCGCCGGGGGCGAAGAGCGGCCCAACCTGGAGTTGGTGCGGCTGCTCCTTAAGCTGCTGCAAGAGAAGCGACCTGATTTGGGGGACCTGGCGAAACTGATCACCTTTGTGCCGGACCGGCCCGGCCATGACTGGCGGTATGCCCTGAACACCGGGAAGATCGAGGCCGCCCTGGGCTGGCGGCCCTTGGTGACCCTGGAGGAGGGCCTCCGGCGCACCATCGGCTGGTACCTGGAGCACCAGGACTGGCTGGAGCGGCTGCGCTCCACGGAATACCGGGCTTTTCTCCGGCAGCAATACGGCGCTGAGCTGAAAGGCCGGCAGCAACCGGGGCCCGGTCGAATCGGCGCAGGTTCATGAAGATGTCCGGGTAAGCCGAAGAGGATGGCAGCACTATGCCGAGGAAATCGACCAAGAAAGCCCAGCCGCTGATCCTGGTGGTGGATGACGAGCCGGAAATCGTCGGACTGGCAAAGGAGATCCTTGGCTCCCTGGGCCGGGTGGAGGGGGCGGGCAGCGGCAAAGAAGCCCTGGCCCTGTTGCAGGCCCAACCTTTCGACCTGGTGCTCACTGACCTGATGATGCCGGAGATGGGGGGGATGGAGTTGGTGCAACAACTCCGGCTGCACCGTCCCGAGGCCCTGGCCATCGTGTTCACCGGCTATGCCAATTATCAGGATGCGGTGGCCGCGGTGAAAATGGGGGCCTTCGACTACCTCCCCAAACCGCTGGAGCCGGAGATCCTGCGCCACACGGTGGAGCGGGCCCTGGAGTATCAGCGCCTGTGCCGGTCGCAGCGGGACCTGGAGACCGTGTTCCAGGGGGCCGAAGCCCTGGGCTGGAAGGCCCTGGAACTGGTGTCCAACACGGCCGAGGCCGAGGTCTTGTCCGATTTGCGGGAGCAGGTGGTGCTTCTGGAAGACCCCAAGGCGGTGGGCCAGGCTTTCCTGGAGGCGGCCCGGGACCTGCTCAAGGTAACCAACAGCTCCATCTTCCTCTTTGACCGCTTACGGGGCCATTTCACCGGCTTGGCCGCCATGGGGCGCAATGCGGAGGCCAAGGCCGGGGCCATGATCGCGGCTACCGAAGGACTCATGGGCTACGTGGCCACCCACCGGCGGCCGCTGCTGGTGCCGGACCTCACCCGGGATTACCATTTGCCCTCCAAACCCCGGCGCACCAGTTATCGAACCAACAGCTTCATGATCATCCCGTTGACCGGGACCCAGTTTTGGGGGGTGATCAACCTGGCGGACCGGGAGGACCACCGGTCCTTCGGCCCCCGGGATCTTTTCCTGGGGTGGCTCATGGGCCGGCTCCTGGTGGAGGTTCTGGAGGCCCGGGAGGAAAGCGCCGCCGCGCCTGACCTGGCACCGGCCGTCGGCGCCTGGGCCAGCCAGGAGATCCCCCTGGGCCTGGCCTTCTTGAACTCGGACCTCAGGGTGCTGCAATCCAACCCGGCTTTGCTGAGGATGACGGACCTGGGAGAGGTGAAGTTGGAAGGACAGGAGCTCTTACCCCACCTGGGGCTTTCCGCCAGGGATGAGGAAAGGCTGGAGAAGGCCTTTCAGCGGGTTCTGGCCACCCAGGAATCCCAGGAATTTCCCTCGCTGAAAGTCACGTCCAAGGAAAAAAAGCCCCGGTACCTGGCCATCCGGATGCTGCCCTTGCCGGCGAACGGAGGCGAAAGGAGGGGCCTGCTCCTGGTGGAGGATGTAAGCGAAGTGGAGCAGCTCCGCCAGCGGTTGAACCTTTACGAGCACCTGGCCATCATGGGAAAACTGACGTTGTGCGTGGCCCACGAGCTGAACAACCCCCTGGACGGGATCCGCCGCTACCTGGGCCTGGCCCTGACGAAGAAAGAGGACCCGGAAGCGGTGGAGCGCTACCTCGGCGAGGCCCAAAAGGGCCTGCAGAAGATGTCGCTCAGCATCCGGTCCCTGATGTTTTCCGCCAATCCCTTCAAATCTCCGCCCCGGGCCAGCGACAACCTCCTCAACCTCCTTAATGACGCGGTCAAGATCATGATGTTCCAGGCCAGCGACCAGCGGGTCCAGGTGGCTTTCCTTCCGCCGGCCGAGTTCAATGACCTGACGGTGGAGGCGGACCTCTACTACGTCTTCATCAACGTCATCAAGAACGCCCTCCAGGCCATGCCCCAGGGGGGGCACCTGAAGGTGGAAGGCAACTTGAGGGACCGCCAGGTGGAGATCGTCTTCACGGACAGCGGTCCGGGCCTCAGCGCCGAGCAATTGGACAAGGTTTTTCAGCCATTTTACTCCACCAAGGAGGGCATCCAGGGATTGGGCCTGGGCCTCCCCATCTGCCAGAAGATTCTGGAACGTTACCAGGGCAGGCTGGTGGTGGAGAGCCAGCCGGGCCATGGAACCAAGGTGCATTTAATATTCCCTGTGCAAACAGCCGGGAGGGAGCATGGCCACTAAAGACCTCCTCATCGTGGATGACGAGCCCCTGGTGTGCGAGTCCCTGAAGGAGATGCTGGCCATGGAGGGCTACACCGTGGACGCGGCGCCGGATGGTTCCGGAGCCCTGGCCAGAATCAGGGAGGACCGGTATCAGTTGGTGATTTCCGATATCCAGATGCCGGACCTGAACGGCATTGAATTGTTGAAAGAGTTGAAAGGCCGGGCCCCGGATACGGCTTTCATTTTCATCACCGGACACGGACATATCGCGGGGGCGGTGGAGGCCATCAAGCTGGGGGCCTACGACTACATCACCAAGCCCATTGACGACCTGCGCCTCAAGCTGGCCATCAAGCACGCCCTGGAACAAAAAAAGCTTTTGGCCTCTTACAACTCGCTAAAGCAGCGTCTGAAGCCCTGGGAGCTGGAAGAGACCATGGTGTTCGGGGACCGCAAGATGCACCAGCTCCTGGAGCTGGTGCACACCATCGCCGACACCATGGCCACGGTGCTGATCACCGGCGAATCGGGCACGGGCAAATCCATGCTGGCCCGCTACATCCATGAACATTCCTCCCGGAAGGAGCAGCCCTTTGTCAAAATAAGCTGCGGGTCGTTGTCCGAGACCCTGCTGGAGAGCGAGCTTTTCGGGCACATGCGGGGCTCCTTCACCGGGGCCATCAAGGACAAAAAAGGCAAATTCGAGGAGGCCCACGGCGGCACCATCTTCCTGGACGACATCAATTGCGCCTCTCCCAATCTGCAGATCAAGCTTCTCCGGGTATTGCAGGAAAAGGTCATCGAGCGGGTGGGGGGCAATGTTACCACCAACGTGGATGTGAGGATCATCACCGCCACCAACACCTCCCTCTTGGATGAAGTCAGGGACCAAAAATTCCGGGAAGACCTCTATTACCGGATCAACGTGGTCTCCCTGGCTATTCCTCCTTTAAGGGAGCGGCTGAGCGACATCGAGCCCCTGGTCCAGCATTTCATCGCCCACTTTAACCGGGTGCACCACAGGGAAATCAAAGGCATCTCCCAAAGCGCCTTGCAGGCGTGTCTCCGGTACCGCTGGCCGGGAAACGTCCGGGAGCTGGAAAACGTCATCGAAAGGGCGGTGATTTTGACTCCCGGGGATTTCATTGTGCCCCAGTCTTTGCCGGCGCACCTCAACCAGACGGGGGCCGCCAGCCCCGCGGCGGTGGCCACCGACCTCAGTCTGGACGACGCTCTGGCCCTGGCCGAGCGGCAAATTCTCCTGGAGACCCTGAAATCCTTTGACTGGAACCGGCAGCTCACGGCCCGGTCTTTGGGGATAAGCCGCACCACCTTGTTCAACAAAATGCGGCGTTTCGATCTCAAGGACCCCCGGCGCACTTCCCCGGGCGAAGACCGGAGGATGAATCTGGGCTAGGGGCCTGGTATCGCGTTCCAAATATTCCTTTCAAAAAAATCGGCCTTCCTTGCAGGGGCGGACCCAGGTGTCCGCCCTGTTTGAGGGCTGCCAAAGGCCGGTTTGGAGTGGAATGGCCCGGATAATTCCCTAAGCTTCTTTGAACCGGAAAGAAAGCCGGCATCACCGGCTTGGAATGGAGGTGCCGGGGATGGTGAAGGAGATTTTGGTGCCTGCGCCCTTCTGACTCCAGATGTAAAAGGAGCCGCCCAAAGCTCTCACCCGTTCGCTCATGCTTAGAAGGCCCAGGCCCCGCTGGTGGGTTTTGGTGAGGGCCTCCTCCACGTCAAACCCGACGCCGTCGTCCTCCACCTTGAACACCACCGCCTCACCGTCCCGTTTAGCCGAGACCTCGACCTTGGAGGGGCTGGCATACTTGCTGATATTGGTCAGAGATTCCTGAAAAATCCGGTAGATGCTGATACGGGCCTCCGGGGAAAACAGGCCGTCCATTTCATCCAGGTCCCAGGACAGCTTGATCTCGGAATGCTCCTCGAACCTGGCCAGCAGATGTTTCAAGGCGGCCGTCAGCCCCAGGTCCTCCAGGATGGAGGGGCTCAGGTCCCGGGACAGGCGCCGGATGTTTTCGATGATCTCGTTGATAAACTGCAGGATCTCCTGGCAGCCGGATTTCAGCTCCGGGTCTTGGTCCGGGAGCCGCTTTTCCAACGACCGGGTGAGCATTTTCAAGACCATCAGCGATTGGCCCAATTCATCGTGCAGTTCCAGGGCCAGGCGCCGCCGTTCCTGCTCCTGGACGGTCATCAACTGGGAGGCGAGATAGTGGAGCTTGCCTTCGGATTCCCGGATGGCGGCTTCGGCCTTTTTACGCTCGGTGATGTCCCGGATGATCAGTTGACAGAATTTTTCCCCTTGCACTTCCACGGGGCTGGAACTCACTTCCACCGGAAAGGAGCTGCCGTCCCGGCGCAGGTGGGAGGCTTCGAAAAGGAAGCCGCACTGTTGTTGGCCCTTCTCCATCTGGGCCGCCAGGAAGGCCCGGTCCTGCGGCGGGTGCAGGTCCATCAGATGCATTTGGGCCAATTCTGCCGGGGTCCAGCCGTAAGACCTGACGGCCTGGTCGTTGGCCTCCACTATCTTGAGATCCTGGTCGGCCAGGAGAATGATGTCGTTGGCCTGGCGGGTGAGATATTCGTAGCGCTGGGCCAGGGAGCGGCGTTCCCGTTCGCCTTGGTACTGGCGGCGGTAGAAGAGCGCCTGCTGGTTGCGCCAGAACAAAATAACCAGGACCCCGGAGACGCTGATCAGGGCCAACACCAGGAACGCCAGCACCTGCAGCCGTTCCCGGAGGGGTCCGTAGATTTCCGCGGCGTCCACCTTGGCGGTAAGGTACCAGGGGGTATCGGGAATCTTCGCCACCACCGCCACCACCGGGACGCCCCGATAGTCCACCCCCTCCACCACCCCGGTCTGCCCCCGGACCGCCATGGCGATGGGCAGCTGGGGGGTGGCGACCGGAAGCCGCAAGGTGAGAGGGGCGCCCCGCCGGTGGCGCAGTTCATTGAGGAACACCACATCATCCCCTTCCTGCCGGGCCAAGACGGTTTCCGCCGAGGGGCTGGGGGTGGGCCAGGATTGCACCAGGGGATAGAGCAGCTTCTGGGGATCAATCCGCATCAGGATTACGGCCACCGGAACCTTGACTTCCCCCCGGGGAAGCAGCAGTGGCAAAGCGAGGTTGAGTCGCACACAATTGGCAACTTTGCAGAAAAACAGGTCGGAAAAGGCCGGTTTTTTTTGCCCCATGGCCTCCTGGGCTAATTTTTGGCTGTTGGGGCCGGGCTGCTCAGGCGATTCAGGAAGGTTTAATTGAGCCTTCCCCTGGAGGTCCATAAGGGCGAGACTCTCATAATGATAGGTATCCTGGATAATTTTCAGCCGCTGGCGAATCTCTTCCCGGAGATGGGGGGCCTGGCCCGACAGCCAATCCTCCACCCGTTCGGCAAAAAAAGAATCCTCCATGATAATGTTGGCATCACCGATGCGCTCGTTGCGCCAATCGACGATTTGCCTGATCTTCAGGTCCACCACGGAGATCAATTCTTCGCTTTTCTGCTGTTTGAAGAAGGCCTTTTGCTGGCGGTAATAGAAAAGCCCGGTGACCAGAATCCCCAGGGAAAGGAGGGCAAAAGTCAGGATGAGGTACCAGGGGGTTTGGGGTGAATCCTGGGGTGCGGCCATTGCTGAACCACCTTTCGGACCTAATCCCTAATTTTTCAAAGTCAGCTAGTTCTCCATGCCCCGGAAACGGCAGTGCGGGACAAGTAGTTCTGTGGCCTCTAGCTGATTCCGACTGTTTAAATTAAACATAATTTCCGGCAAAGCAAGCTTGCCCGACAAGGTTCTGATCCCCTGGCCGCGCCGCGATCCGGGTTACAGTTAATAAATTACAGAGTTATCAATAAGTTGCGTTAAGCTGATGGATTTGCAAGAAAAAATGTTATTATTCCCCTGAAACGGGGCTGGCTTGAGGAGGTCTTATGACCGTCTATGACCGCAAAACCCTGGTGCGCTGGGACCGGGAACACCTCTGGCATCCTTTCACCCAGATGCAGGTCTTCAACCAAGAGGAACTGCTCATCGTGGCCTGGGGGGAAGGCGTCTATCTTTACGACCTGGAGGGCCGGCGCTACCTGGACGGCGTCTCCTCCCTCTGGGCCAACGTCCACGGCCACCGGCGCCGGGAACTGGACGAGGCCTTGGGGGCGCAGCTTCAGCAGGTGGCCCACAGCACCCTGCTGGGCTTGGCTCACCCTACGGCCATCGTGTTGGCCCGGCGGCTTGCAGAGATCGCGCCTCCGGGCCTCACCCGGGTATTTTACTCGGACGACGGTTCCACCGCGGTGGAAGCGGCCCTGAAGTTGGCCTTCCAGTACTGGCGGAACCGGGGCAACTCCAAAAAAAGGCTCTTCCTGAAATTGGCCAACGCCTATCACGGCGACACCCTGGGCGCGGTCTCCGTGGGAGGCATCCCCCTGTTCCACGAAACCTACCATCCGCTCTTGTTCGAGACCCTGGAGGCCCCGGCGCCGTACTGTTACCGCTGCGGGCACCGGGAAGATTGCAGCTTGCAATGCCTCTCCACCCTGGAAGAGCAGGTGGCCACCCACCGGCGGGAGCTGGCTGCAGTCATCATGGAGCCCCTGATGCAGGGCGCGGCGGGGATGATTCCCCAGCCCCCGGGGTACCTGGCCCGGGTCCGGGAAGTGACCCGGCGCTGCGGAGTCTTGCTCATTGCCGACGAAGTGGCCACGGGCTTCGGGCGCACCGGCAGGATGTTCGCCTGCCAGGAAGAGGGGGTGAGCCCGGATCTCATGTGCCTGGCCAAGGGGCTCACCGGGGGCTATCTGCCCCTGGCCGCGACGCTGGCCACCGAGGAGATTTACGCCGCCTTCCTGGGGGAATACGCCGAGTTCAAGACCTTCTTCCACGGCCACACCTACACCGGGAACCCCCTGGCCGCGGCGGTGGGGCTGGCCAGCCTGGAGGTCTTCCAGAAGGACCGGGTGTTGGAGGGGTTGGCTCCCAAGAGAGAGCTGTTGAGCCGGCGCCTGGCGGAAATGGCGGCGCACCCCCACGTGGGGGACGTGCGGCAGCGGGGCTTGATGGTGGGCATTGAGCTGGTTAAGGATAAGGGGACCCGGGAGCCCTTCCCGGCGGCGCTGAGGGCCGGCCACCGGGTGATCCTGGAGGCCCGCAAGCTGGGGGCGATTTTGCGCCCCCTGGGGGACGTCATCGTGCTGATGCCGCCGTTGTGCATCACCCTGGAGGAACTGGAAGAGCTCTGCCGCATCACCTACGAAGCCATCCGCAGAGGGACGGGGGCGGAGCAAGGATAAGAGGGCGAGCCCACCGGCAACCGGGAGCCGGTTTCCCGGTCTCCTGCGGGTTGCCGTCCTCGTAAAAATTTTTATAATTAAAATAAGCCACGAATTTTGAACTTGGAAACAGGCATGAAAGGGTTCTTCTATCCTCGCAGCGTGGCGGTGGTGGGGGTTTCGGAGAACCCGGCAAATCTGGCCCGGGGCATCGTGGCCCACCTGCTGGACTTCGGCTACCAGGGGAAGATCTATCCCGTGGGGCCCCGGGGCGGCCAGGTTTACGGGTTGCCCATCTTGTCCCATATCCGCAATTTGCCCGAGCCGGTGGATCTGGCCGTAATTCTGACCCCGGCCCGCTTCGTCCCTCAGGTGGTGGCGGATTGCGGCGAGCTGGGCATCAAGCGCCTGGTGGTGGAGTCGGGCGGCTTTTCCGAGCTGGGGGAGCAGGGCCGGGCCCTGGAAGAGGAGATCCGCGGCCTGCTCAAGCAATACGGCATGCGTCTGGTGGGCCCCAACGGCATCGGTACCATCAACTTGGAGGTGGGGCTGGCCCTGCCGTTTTCCCAGATGGGCTCCCCGCCCCGGAAAGGCAATATCTCGGTCATCGCCCAGAGCGGCGGGGTGGCCCTGCATGTCTTTGCGGCGATGGCACGGGAGGGCCTGGGGCTCAACAAGTTTCTCAGCCTGGGCAACAAGCTGGACGTGGCGGAAAACGAGGCCCTGGCCTATCTGCTGGAAGACCCGGGCACCCAGGCCATTTACCTGTACCTGGAAGGCCTGGAAGACGGCCGCGGCCTGCTGTCTCTGGCCCAGAACGCCACCAAGCCCATTTTTCTGCACCTGGTCAATGTGGCGCCGGAGACCGCGGCCATCGGCCAGTCCCATACCGCCTCCCTGACCACCGATGAGCGGGTTTTGGAGGCGGCCTGCCGCCAGTTCGGTATCCTGTGGATCAAAAGCCAGGGGGAATTCCTGGTGGGGGCCAAGATGGCGGGCCAGCCGCCGGTCAAGGGCAACCGCCTGGTGGTCCTGAGCCGCAGCGGCGGCGAAGCCCTGATCACGGCGTACGCCTGCCGCCAATGGGGGTTTGCCTTGCCTCCCCTTTCCCCCAAGGTGGAGGGGCTCATCAAAGAGCGGGCCCGCTCCGGGATCATCAAGCCCACCAACCCCATCGACCTGGGAGACATCTTCGACTTCTCGGTCTATGCCGAAGTGATGGCGGCCCTGTGCCAGGACCCGGAGGTGGACGCGGTGATGTTGAATTACGGTCCGGTCTATGAGGCCGAGCGGGCCGAGGCCCGGGAGATGGCGCGCCTGTTGGTGGGACAGGCCAGGGCCGCGGCGAAGCCCCTGGCCGTCACGGTCCTGGCCACCCTGGAGGAAGAGGAATTTTTCCGGGAGAGCCTGAAGCTGCCGGTCTTTCACTTCCCCGGCGAAGCCGTGCGCTCCCTGGCCTACAGCCGCATCCTGTGGACCCGAGGCGAGCCCGGCCTGGATTTGGAGGCGTCCCCCCTGGCGGCCGCGGCGCAGATCGCCGACCTGCTGGCCCGACATCCCCAGGCCGGGTTTCTGCCGCAGCCGGCGGCCCTGGCCCTGGTGGCCCTGCTGGGAATACCCGTGGCCGCCTGGGAACCGGCCGCCAACCTCCGGGAAGCCACGGCGGCGGCCGCCAGGCTCGGCTACCCCGTGGTTCTGAAGCTGGCCGCGGCGTCCCTGGTGCACAAAACCGAGGCGGGAGGGGTGCTCCTGAACCTGAATGATGAGGCCGCGGTGGCCTCGGGCTTTGCCACCCTGGAAAGGACGGTCGAGGAGCATCTGCCCCCAGGGGAGTCCTGGCAGGTGGTGGTGATGTCCCAGGCGGCGGGAGGACCGGAGGTGCTGTTGGGGGGCCGGCGGGACCGCAGCTTCGGGCCGGTGATCGCTTTCGGAGCCGGGGGGGTGGGCACCGAAGTCCTGGACGACGTCTCCCTGCGGGTGGCCCCCATCCACGAGGCCGAAGCCCGCCGCCTGGTGGCGGAGACCCGCATCGGTCGAATCCTCTCCGGGATCCGGGGCCAAGCCGCCGCAGACCTGGAGGCCCTGGGGCGCGCCCTGGCCGCCTTGTCCCAATTGCTGGCGCAGTTTCCCCGGGTTGAGGAAGTGGACCTCAACCCGGTGCGGGTCTTCCCGGGACGCCCGGGACTTTTGGCCCTGGACGCCCGCATCCGGGTGGCCGGGATGGATGGCTGACGTCGGTTAATTAATCAAGGTTCAAAATCCGTGAAGTCATTCGCGCCGCCACCCCGGTTAGCCATTTCAGGCGCCGCCGGGGGCGGCGGCGCTGGCAATGGCCGGGTGGCCGTTGAGTTCTTAATCATCCCCGGACCGGGTTATCTCCAGCCATAGGGAGTATGATAGTTGTTGTAGGCCACCCCCCTGGGCGTATTATTCCACCCGGGATGGACGCCCTGGTGTCCCCAGGCCGGCCGATGATTCCAGCCGTAGTGGTGACCGTTATGTCCCCACTGGCGATGATTCCAGCCATTGTGGTGTCCCCACTGCCGATGATTCCAGCCGCGATGCTGACCATAGTTCCAGCCATGGTGGAAGCCAGGGTTGCTCCACCCTCCGGGCCGGCGCCAGTCTTGGGCCTGAACTTTAGGAACGATGAACAGCAAGCTGGCGAGCACGGATAACAATATGAATTTTTTCATCTTCCTCCTCCTCCTCCTCCAAAATTGTTAGCCGATTAATCCGGGGTTGTTAATGGTTAAGACCGCAGTCAGGATAAAAAGTTAAGCCAAATTAATTCCCCTGGAGCGGCGGCTCGGGTCAGGGTGGCGCCTGGCCGGAAACGCACAGGCCCAGGGCCTCCGGAAATTCCCTGGAGGCCACTTCCCGGTTGACAGGGGCCGGGCTTCGGGTATATGTGTAAGCAGATCGCCCCGGCTCAGAAGTGCTTTCCCAAACCTCCGCCCCACGCCCGGCGAGCCAGAAAACATCGGTGAAGGAGAAAACCATGTCCAGGATTTTGCGCCTCAATATGGCTGACCAGACCTTCCGTTGGGAAGAGGTTCCCGCCGCCTACGCCGGGCTGGGGGGTCGGGCCCTGACTTCCCGGATCATCCGCCGGGAGGTGGACCCCACCTGCCACCCCCTGAGCGCCGCCAACAAACTGGTGGTGGCGCCGGGGTTGCTCACCGGGACCCCCGCAGCCAACACCGGCCGCATTTCCGTGGGCGGCAAATCTCCCCTGACCGGCGGCATCAAGGAGAGCAACTCCGGCGGGGTGGTCTCCCAGAAACTGGCCCGCCTGGGGGTAGCCGCGGTGGTGGTGGAAGGTAAACCCGCGGCGGCAGACGGTTTCTACCTGGTGAAGATTTCCAGGGATGGCGTGGATTTCTACCCCGCGGAGGAATATGCGGGACTGGGCAACTACCGCACCATGACCCGGCTGCGCAAAAGGTTCGGCCGGAGCGTCGGGGTCATGAGCATCGGCCAGGCGGGAGAAAAACGGTTGACTTCGGCCAGCATCCACTTTGCCGACCCGGCGGGGCGCCCGGGCCGGGCCGCGGGGCGGGGGGGCCTGGGCGCCCTCATGGGGTCGAAGAAGCTGAAGGCCCTGGTGGTGGACGAACGTGGCGCCCCGGCCATGGTGCCGCTGGCCGACCCGGAGAAGTTCAAGGCCGCGGCCCGGAAGTGGGCCAGATACCTTATCGAGCACCCGGTGACCGGCCAGGCGCTGCCGGCCTACGGCACCGCGGTGCTCATCAACATCGTCAACGAAGCCGGGGCGCTGCCCACCAAGAACTTCCGGGGTGGGCGCTTCGAGTTTGCCGAGCATATCAGCGGCGAGCGCATGGCCGAGCTCATCAAGGCCCGGGGCGGCAAGACCAAGGAGGGCTGCCACCCGGGGTGCCTCATCCAGTGCTCCCAGACCTACCACGACGCCAAAGGCAAGTACCTCACCTCCGGGTTTGAGTATGAAACCATCTGGGCCCTGGGGGCCAACACCCTGATCAAGAACCTGGACGAGGTGGCCATGATCGACCGCCTGTGCGACGACTTCGGCCTGGACACCATCGAAATGGGCTGCACCCTGGGGGTGCTGATGGAAGGCGGCGTCATCCCCTGGGGCGACGGCCCCGGGGCCATCCGCATGGTGAAGAAGGTGGCGGGAAACGATCCCTGGGGCCTCATCATCGGCAACGGCTCGGTGTTCACCGGCAAAGCCCTGGGCGTGGACCGGGTGCCCGCGGTGAAGGGCCAGGGCCTGCCGGCCTACGACCCGAGGGCCGAAAAGGGGGTGGGACTCACTTACGCCACCAGCCCCATGGGGGGCGACCACACCGCGGGCTACGCGGTGGCCACCAATATCCTGAAATGCGGCGGGGGTGGCGACCCGCTGAAGAAAGAGGGCAACATCGAGCTCTCCCGGAACCTGCAAATCGCCACCGCGGCCATTGACTCCACCGGGCTTTGCCTGTTTGTGGCCTTTCCGGTCCTGGATAACGCCGACGCCCTGCAATGCATCGTGGACATGATCAACGCCCGCTACGGCCTAAGCCTCACCACCGCGGACGTGGGGGCCCTGGGCCGGCAGGTGCTGCACGACGAGCTGAGCTTCAACCAGGACGCGGGCTTCACCAAGGCCCACGACCGGCTGCCGGATTTCTTCAAGGAGAAACTGCCGCCCCACCACGCCACCTGGGACTTCACCTACGCCGAAATCGACCAGGTGCTGGGGGATTTGTAGGGGAAAGGAGAAGTCGAGGGAGGGGGCCAGGGGCCGACGGCCCC
>Ga0315268_10000601_pt1 | contig 41957 bp, 36 predicted proteins | sample C1_top_MG_FD_204535 | JGI IMG/M metagenome (GOLD analysis project Ga0315268, IMG submission 204535) | Sediment microbial communities from Yellowstone Lake, YNP, Wyoming, USA - C1_top | ecosystem: Environmental > Aquatic > Freshwater > Lake > Sediment | place: USA: Wyoming | collected 2017-08-01
GCGGCGCCCCTTCGTCCGTGCATCAGCCACTCCCTATTGTCTGCCGTCCGCCGTCCGCCGTCTGCCGTCTGCCGTCTGCCATCTGCCATCTGCCATTCAGATGAGCTTCTTGGGTTCCGGCCGATCCGCGTCCTGCGGCTCGCTCCGATCGGCCGACGGCAGGCGGTCGACGGGGCGCGATTCGGGCGCCTCGATTTCCTTTTGCACGTCGCTCATGTTCTTCTTGAACTCCCGGATGCCCTTGCCGAAGGAACCGGCGATCTCGGGAATGCGCTTGGCGCCGAAGAGGAGCAGGATTGCCACCAAGGCCATCAGCATTTCGCCCGGGCCGAAACCGAACATAGTTGCCTCCTAGAAAAGCGAGCGCGCGATAAGATAGGCGACGAGGACCCCGACGAGGCTCAGCAGCGAGACGTCGAGCGCGATCGGTCCCAGTCCGACGGAGAGAATGATCAAGTTGATATTCAGCGGTCCGATGGACGGCGTGACGCCGGTGGTGAGGAACTCCTTCACCGCCCCGCTCGGCAGCCACATCCGCGCGAACTGCGTGAGGAAGCCGCCGACGACGAAGCCGACGGACAGCACTACCGCGTGAAACCCCGGGCGATGCTTGGAAGATCCGCTGGGCGCCATCAGGACCTCCGGTCCATGACGTAGCCGAGCGCGTCGATGAGGGCACTGCGCGCCTCGGAGGCGGGCACGCCGACGAGGGCCGACTCCGCCTCGGCGGCGAATTCCTCGCCCTTGCGGCGCGCGAAGTCGATGCCGCCGCACTCGTGCACGATGGTCACGACGTCCGTGATTTCGGCGTCGCCGGGGACTGGCGCGGCGAACAGGGCCTCGACGCGCGCGCGCTGGGCGCGCGACATCGTGGTCATCGCCGCGATGAGCGGAAGCGTCACCTTGTGCTCCTTGAGATCGTTACCGCTGGGTTTGCCCGTCACCGTCTCATTCCCCGTGTAGTCGAGCAGGTCGTCGGCCACCTGAAACGCCATGCCGAGGAGGACGCCGAACCGGGCCATCTCCTGGCGGAAGCGCGGGGCGCCGCACAACGCTCCTACTTCGGCGGCGGCGCCGAGCAGCGAAGCGGTTTTGGCCTGCACGAGAAGCCAGTAGTCGGCCTCGGTGAATTCGAGCGCATCGAACGACGCGAGCTGGCGCAGTTCGCCGAGCGTCATGGCGCTGGCGGCGCCGGTCAGGACGCGCAGCAGTTCGAGGTCGCCGACCGCGGCGAGTTCGGCGAGGGCCCGCGTATAGAGGTAATCGCCGGCGATCACCGCGACCTGGTGCGAGAAGAGCGCGTTGATGGTCGGCTTGCCGCGGCGCAGGGGCGAGTGGTCCACCGAATCGTCGTGCACGACGCTGGCGAGGTGGATCAGCTCGGTGACGGCCGCCATGCTCACGGCGCGCTCCTGCGGCGCGTCCTCGAGCGACGACGCGAGCAGCAGCACCGTGGGGCGGAACATCTTCCCCTTGGTCCCCGTGAGGTGCGCGTTCACCGACTCGATGATCGGCGCATCGGCCCGCACGATGCGCCACATCTCCTCGGGGACGCGGTTGAGGCGCGCGCGAATGGGCGCCTGCAAGTCGAGCAGGGCCGGCGCGAGGGAGAGGCGAGCGGGGGGCGGCACGGCGCTCACGAGGTGGCGGCCTCGACGGCGCTCAGCCGGTCACCGACGTCGCGGAACCGGATGTCGACCGCAAAGACCCGCTCGTAGAACGCCTTGGCGTCGGCGGGCTTCTTGAGACCCTCCGAGACGTAGCCGAGGAGATAGAGGACGCCGACGAGCTGGTCGTCGCCGACGCCCGGCTCGACCAGCGCGCGCTGGAGGATGGTGTACGCCACCTGCAGCTGTCCCTTCTCGAGAAAGCACTGGCCGAGCGCCTCGTACGTTCGCACGCGCAGCTGCGCGGCGCGGAGCGCCTTCTGGAACTCGGCGATCGCCTCGTCGAGCAGCCCCATTTCCTTGTAGGCGACGCCGAGGTCGTAGTGCGACTCGTGGTCTTCCTCCTCGACGTTCTGCGCCACACCCTGCTTGAACTTGCGCAGCATGTCCTGGAAGTCGGCGTCCTCGTCGCCCGAGGGCTCCTTCTCCTCGACGACCATGCGGGTGGACTTGGGTTCCTCGTCCTCGCGCAGCCAATCGCCCAGCGAGACGAAGTCGTCGTCGTTCGTGGCGGCGGGCGTCTCGACGGGCGGCGGTTCGGGGACCGCGGCGACAAAGCCCGTGTAGCGCCGGCCGGCCGATGGTGCGTGCGTGGTCGCGGAGGCGCGCTTGCCGGGTGCGGTGGGTGGCGGCGGGGCGACGACGTTCAGCGATTGCAGCGCGGCCAGCGCGCGCGCGTCGTCGGGCGCGATGTCGAGCACGCGCTGGTAGACGGTCTTCGCCTTGTCGGCCTGCCCGTCGCGGAAGAGCGCGTCGCCGAGATCGAGATAGGCCTGCGCCAGCCCCGGGCGATCGTCGTCGCGGAACGCGAACTCGACGCGCTTCTGGTGATGGCGCACCGAGGACGGATTGAGGCGGACGATCTCGCCGGCCACCGAGCGGGCTTCGTGGAGGTGTCCCGTGCGCTCGAAGCCGGCCAGCGATTCCTCGAGCATCGCGAGTCCTTCGTCGCGATGGCCCTCGTCGAGCATCGTCTCGGCGAGCTGGCGTCGCAGGACCCAGTTCTCGGGCTCCTGCGCCACCTGCTCGCGCAGGTCATCGACGCTCGACGCGAGCATGGGAATGGCGACCGCGGAGGTGCGGCGCCCCGGCGGCGTGGGCGCCTCGAGCAGCTCGACATCGACCGCACCGAAGTCGGTGGGCGTGTCCACCTCGGGCGCGGCCTCGGCTTCGACCGGCGGTGCGTCGAGGTCGATGAAGCCGATCTCGTCGGCGGCGGGGACGGCGGCGGCCGGCGCGGCGGCCGCGGGCGCGGGGGTGGACAGGTCGAGCAGCGGGAGGTCGATGCCGGACGCCGCGGCGGTCACGTTCGGGGCCGACGCATCGATGAGCGGCAGGTCGCCGGGCAGCGCGAGGCCGCTCGACGACACACGTGCGGGCTGGCGCACTTCCTCGACAATGGAGAGGTCGAGCGCGGCGAACTCGCCCGCCGTCATCGGCGCCCCTTCGTCGGCCGCGTCCGTGACGAGCGATGTCGTCTCGAGACCGAGAAGCGCGCCGCCACCGACCGCGGGGGCTTCGACTTCGAAGGCGGTGGCCTCGATTCCGTGGAGCGTGGGCGTCTCGCTGGCGCGTTCCGGCGACGGCGGGGCCGGCGCGGTTGGCGCGTCGGCGGGCAGCGCGCGGACTCCGTTCGCGGCGGTCGACAGGCGCGCCTTGCGCGGCGTCGGTGCATCGAGGTCGATGAAGATCAGGTCGTCCGGCGCCCTGGTCTCCGCCGATCGGCGGGCCGTACGCGGCGTCGCGGCCGGATCGATGGCGCGGATTCGCTCGAGGGTCGCGTCGGCCTCGGCCGACTGTCCGGTGGCCCGATAGCGTTCGAAGAGACTCGACAACTGATCGACGGCCTCGTCCTTGCGATCCGCCTTCAGCAGCTGGTCGGCCAGCATCAGGCGGATGTCGTCCTGGTCGGGACAGAGATCGGCGAACTCCTTGAGCGCGCGAAACGCCTCGTTCTTGCCACCCGCGCGCTGCATGCGATCGGCATATTCGAGGAAGTTCTGCTTGGCGTCGCTCTTGAAGCCTTTGGCCGCCGAGATCTTGCCGAGCTTGTAGTAGACCAACGCGCGCCCGGGCGAAGTGCGCAGCACCTTGTTGCACAGCGCGATGGCGTTGTTGAAGAAACCGCCCTCGGCGTACAGGTCGACCGCGCGCTCGTACAGCGTGACCGCCTCGGTGGTGTCGCCCTGCCGCATCAGCATGTCGCCGACGCGATTGTAGAGCGACACGTCGATGTCGGACGCGTCGCCGGCGTCGAAGACGTCAAGCACCTCGCGATACGCCGCGATGGCCTTGTCGAACTTCCTTGCCGCCTCGAACTCGGCCGCCTTCTTTTTCAGCTTGGCGAGATCAGCCATAGAGTGTCGCGCGCGGTCCAGACCCGGAATACAACCTTAGACGGCGGAACCGTCCGATTCGAAAAGTACGCCCCCGGCAGGGAAGATGACAACGGGGGCGGGCGCATATCCCGCCGCGGGACCGGCGCCTGGCCTACGCCGCCCCGTGCGCGGGCACGCCACGGACCCAGGTGGCGTGGCAGCGCTGGTCGCCATACCAGTACGGCAGCTCGCGCACGTCCTCGATGTCGAAGAGCGCGAGATCGGCGGAGAAGCCGGGAGCCAACTGCCCGGTTTCGGTCGCCAGGCCGAGGGCCGCCGCACCGTTCACGGTGGCGGCGAGCACCGCCTCGCTGGCGGTCATGCGCAGCTGGCTGATCGCGAGCGTGAGGATGAGCGGAAAGTTGACCGTGGGCGACGTGCCGGGATTGAAATCGGAGGCCAGCGCGACGGCCGCGCCGGCGTCGAGGAGCGCGCGGGCCGGCGCCTGCCTGGGACGCCCAAGGAACAGCATGGTACCGGGGAGCAACGTCGCCACGGTGTCGGCGGCGGCGAGCGCCCGGATCCCCCCCTCGGAAACGGCGGCGAGATGGTCGGCGCTCGTGGCGCCGAGTTCGGCAGCGAGTTCGGCGGCACCGGCCGTCTCCAGTTCGTCCGCGTGCAGCTTGAGCCGCAGGCCGTGACGCCGCGCGGCACCGAGGATGACCCGCGCCTCATCGGTGGTGTAGACGCCTGGCTCGCAAAAGATGTCGGCGAACGCGGCGAGTCCCTCGGCCGCCACGCGCGGCAGCATCTCGTCGACGATCAGCGCGATGTACTCGTCGCGCGTGCGCGGCGCGGCACGGAATTCGAGCGGAATTTCGTGCGCGCCGAGGAAGGTCGGCACGAGTCGAAGCGGGAGGGCTTGCTGGAGGCGGCGGACGACGCGCAAGGACTTGATCTCGTCGTCCGGCGTGAGGCCATACCCCGACTTCACCTCGACGGTGGTGGTGCCGTGCGCTGCGAGGCGGAGCAGCCGCGGCAGGGCGAGCGCGAACAGGTCGTCCTCGGAGCGCGCGCGCAGGTCGCGGACGGAGCTGTGGATGCCCCCGCCCCGCCGGGCGATCTCCATGTAGCCGACGCCGGCCGCGCGCAGCTCCTGCTCTTCGTGGCGCGGCTTGCCGAAGATGGCGTGCGTGTGCGAGTCGACGAAACCCGGCATCAGGACGCGGCCGCCGCAATCGACAACGATGGCCCGGGGATGCGCCTCGCGCAGCGCGTCGCGCGGACCGACGGCCACGATGCGCGCGCCGTCGGTCACGACCGCCGCGTCCGTTTGCACCTGGAGCTGCTGCATCTCGGCGCCACGCCGAGCGCGCGGCGCGCCGGCGCAGGTGACGAGCTGGGAGGAGTGATCGAAGAGTAACACAGCTGGTGCGGGGTGCGGGGGTTTGGTGCGGGGGGACGAGTGGGGTGCGGGGGTTGGGGGAGAGGGGGGCGAATCAACCAATCATTGGCAGCTTTAGTCCCTTTGCGTGCGCCGTTTCGATGGCCGTCTCGTAGCCTGCGTCAGCGTGGCGCGCAACGCCCATGCCGGGATCGTTGGTGAGCACGCGTTCGAGGCGCAACCGCATCTCGGGGGTGCCATCGGCGACGATCACCTGCCCGGCGTGCAGCGAGTTGCCGATGCCGACGCCGCCGCCGTGATGGAACGACACCCAACTCGCGCCGCTCGCCACGTTCACCATCGCGTTGAGGATGGCCCAGTCGGCCACGGCATCGGTGCCGTCTTTCATGCCCTCGGTTTCACGGAAGGGCGAGGCGACGGAGCCGGTATCGAGATGATCGCGCCCGATGACGATGGGCGCCGAGATCTCGCCGCGGGCGACGAGGTCGTTGATGGCCACGCCGAACTTCGCGCGGTCGCCCTGCCCCAGCCAGCAGATGCGGGCGGGGAGTCCCTGGAACCGAATGCGTTCGCGCGCCATCGCGATCCAGCGCGCGAGGTGCGCATCGTGCGGGAAGAGCGACAACACGAGGTCGTCGGTGCGCGCAATGTCGGCTGGGTCGCCCGACAGCGCCGCCCAGCGGAACGGCCCCTTGCCTTCGCAGAAGAGCGGCCGAATGTATTCGGGCACGAACCCGGGGATCGTGAACGCGTCCGTCAAGCCGGCGTCGAAGGCGACGGTGCGGATGTTGTTGCCGTAGTCGAAGGCGATGGCGCCCTTGTCCTGCATGGCGCGCATGGCGCGCACGTGATCGACGACGCTCGCCGTGGCCCAGCGCACGTACTCGGCGGGATTCGTGGCCCGCATCGCTGCGGCCGACGCGAGCGTCATGCCGGAAGGGACGTACCCATTCAGCATGTCATGGGCGCTGGTCTGGTCGGTGACGACGTCGGGCGTCACACCGCGCCGCACCAGCTCGGGCAGCACGTCCGCGGCGTTTCCGACGAGCCCGACGGAGAGGCCGCGGCGGGCGGCCTGCGCCTCGCGCACCCAGGCCAGCGCCTCGTCGAGGTCGCGCGTCATCCGGTCGCAGTAGCCCGTGGCGAGGCGCTTTTCGATGCGCGCCGGGTCTACGTCGACGCCAAGAAAGGCGGCCTCGTGCATCGTCGCGGCGAGCGGCTGGGCCCCGCCCATGCCGCCGAGCCCGGCGGTGAGCACAAACCGGCCGGCGAGCGACCCGTCGAAGTGCTTGCGGGCCAGCGAGCCGAACGTTTCGTACGTCCCCTGCACGATGCCCTGCGACCCGATGTAGATCCATGAGCCGGCCGTCATCTGGCCGTACATCATGAGGCCCTTCCGCTCGAGTTCGCGAAAGTGCTCCCACGTGGCGAACCGCCCCACGAGGTTGCTGTTGGCGATCAGCACGCGGGGCGCGTGCGCGTGCGTGCGGAAGACGGCGACCGGCTTGCCGCTCTGTACGAGGAGCGTCTCGTCGTTCTCGAGCGCGCGTAGCGCCTTCACGATGGCCTCGAAGCAGTCCCAGTTGCGGGCTGCCTTGCCGGTGCCGCCGTACACCACGAGGTCATCGGGGCGTTCGGCAACGTCGGGGTCGAGGTTGTTCATGAGCATGCGCAAGGCGGCTTCCTGCTGCCATCCCTTGCAGGAGATCGTGGTGCCGCGCGGTGCACGGACCTCGTGGGCGGTGGCGGTCATCGGACGCGCTCCCTAAGAAACGACGAACTCGCGACGCTCGAGGGCGGCGGCGAGGGCCGTGATGTCGGGCGTGAGGATGCGATCGTCGCCGAGGGGGGCGACGACGCGGCGCACCGCGGCGTGCGCGCGCTCGACAGCCGGGCTGCTGCGCAGCGGCCGGCGGCAGTCGAGTCCCTGCGCGGCGCACATGAGCTCGATGGCGAGCACATGCCGGACGTTGCCGATGATGCGGCGCAACTTCCACGCGGCGCCCATGGCCATCGGCACGACGTCCTCCTTGGAGCCGTCGGTCGGAATGGTGTCGACGCTCGCCGGGTGCGACAACACCTTGCATTCGCTGGCCAGCGAGGCGGCGGTGACCTGCGCCATCATGAAGCCGCTGCTCACGCCGGCCGTCGCCGTCAGAAATGGCGGCAGTCCCTCGTTGAGGTCGGGATGCACCAGGCGGTCGATGCGGCGTTCCGCGATGGTGGCGAGGTTGGTCATGGCGATGGCGAGCACGTCGAGCGCCAGCGCGACGGCCTGCCCGTGAAAGTTGCCACCGCTCAGCATCTCGCCGTTGTCGAAGACGAGCGGGTTGTCGGTGGCAGCGTTGAGTTCACGACCGATGAGCCCTTCGGCAAAGCGGATGGCGTCGAGCACGGGGCCGTGCACCTGCGGCATGCAGCGCAGGGCATAGGCGTCCTGCACGCGCGGGTCGTGGTCGCGATGCGACTCGCGCAGCGCGCTGCCGTCGAGCAGCCGGCGCAGGAGCGCGGCGCTCTCGGACTGACCGTCCTGGCCGCGCGCGTCGTGAATGCGCTGGTCGAACGCCGTGGGCGTGCCCTTGAGCGCCTCGAGCGTCATGGCGCCGGCCGCGTGCGCGGCCTGCCAGAGCACGCGCGCTTCGGCGACGGCGAGCGCCGCGATGGCGGTGTGCGCCTGCGTGCCGTTGATGAGCGAGATCCCTTCTTTCGGGGCGAGCGTGAGGGGGGCGAGTGCGGCGGCGTGCAGCGCCTCGGCGGCGGGATGAAGGCCGCCGTCCGGGGCATGCAGCTCACCCTCGCCGATGAGCGTGACGGCGAGCGCGGCCAGCGGGGCGAGGTCGCCGCTGGCGCCCACCGACCCCTGCTCGTGCACCACCGGCCAGAGCCCCGCGCCGAGCATCGCGCAGATGAGGTCGGGCAGATCGGGGCGCGCGCCGGAGAAACCCTTGGCCAGCACGTTGGCGCGGAGCAGCATCATCGCCCGCACTTCGTGCTCCGGCAGCTGCGGCCCGACGCCCGACGCGTGGCTGCGCACCAGGTTCACCTGCAGCTGGGCCAGCTTGCCGGGCGGGATAGCGATGTCGGACAGCTTGCCGAAGCCGGTCGTCACGCCGTAGACGACTTCATTGCGGTCGACGATGGCGGCAACGACGGCGCGCGTGGCCTGCATGCGCGTACGGGCGGCCGCGGCGAGCGCCACGGGGCGGCGTCCGACGGCGACATCGCGCACATCGGCCAGCGTGAGCGAGCAACCGTCCAGCTCGAGCGGAGAGGAATGGGTCATGGCAGTGGCACGAGGGACTGTCGGTAGCTGGCGCGATCGTAGTTGAACTTGAGGTCGGGCTCGGCCTTGAGCGCGACAAAGAACGTGAACGAGAAATTGCCGTTGGGGGCCTGCGTGAAACCGAACATGGCGCGCCAGTCGTGCAGGTCGCGCTGCAACGTCACCGAATGGCTGGCAAATTCATGGCGCACCGCGTCGTAGCTCGTGCTCCACTGGGCCGCCCACTTGGGCGTGAGGTCGAAGCTGGTGCGCCAGTTGATGCTGATCTGCGGCGGCACCTTGAAGAACGACCCGCCCGCCGTGGTGCCGAAGGACCGCGTGTAATCCACGGGGGGCATCGCGAGCACGCTGCGCACGCACACGTCGTACTGGATCGGATTCGGTTTCAACAGCTCGCACTGCGCGGTCGGGTCGGCCGTGACCACATGGTCAAGATTGCCGACCGGCGGGCGCTGGCGGTTGGCGCTCAGGCTGATGCTGGCGTCGAACCCGCGACCGGTGGGGACGGCCGCCAATTGCTGCCGCATGCCGGCGCCCGCCACCTGCTGGTTGCCGCCCATCGTCGCTTCCCGTCCCGCACCTGCCTCAGTCCCGATCCCGCCGGTCGTGTCGCGGCTCGAACCGAACAGCCCGGCCAACCAGCGCACGAACGCCGTCTGCCGGTTGATCTGCATCGACGTGGAGATCGACTCGCGGTACGGGCTGAACCGGCTGGTGTCGCTGAGCACCGATCCTTCGAACAGGGAGTAGCCGACGTCGAACGTCAGGCCGGGCAGGAGATCCGAGTTCATGGTAAGGTTCAGGCGGTCGGTGGCAAAGCCGCTGCGCCCGGTTTTCCGGGCGCGCTCGAAGTCGTACGTGAGCGGCGAAAAGCCGACGGAGAGCAGCTTGATCTTCTTCCCGTCGTCCCGCGAGCTGGTATCGGACGCGCTCTTCTTGAGTTTGGCCTCGAAGGTCTGGTTGATCCCAAGGGTCAGGCGGTTCTGGGCCAGCGCACCCAGATAGCCGGCGCGCGTCCGGCCGAGCGCACGCAGAAAGTCGTCGCTGACGTCCGACGCGGGCGAATACGACCAGGAGAGCGTGGGGGTGATGGCATGGCGGAGCTGCGCGATCGGGCCAACGCTGAACAGGCTGCGTCCATAGAACGTCGGCCCCACCCCGACGCCCCACGACAGGCGCTTGCGCTGCGACACGAAGTTGCCACCCGTCCGCTCGCTGCGCACCCAGTACCCCGACGGGTCGACGTTTTCGATCGACACGCTCGGCACGAGCTTCCACGAGCCGTTGAAGAACGTCGGGAGGGTGAGCGCGGTCCGCCAGTCGAGCGAGGTGAGGTAGGTGCGGTTGTAGACGCGCGTCTCGCGCCGGCTCGTGTCGGTCGGGTCGACGATGAGCCGCACCTCGGGGAAGTCGTTCAGCCGGTCGGAATAGTTGAACGACAGCGGCAGGTTGAACGACCCGATCTTGAACGGCGAGTTGACGCTGGCGGTGCTGGACTGCATCGAGCGGTCGAACCGCGCCGAATCGAGGATGCCGGCGCGATCGAAGTAGCGATACTTGAAATCGCCCGGCGCGTCGAGGTGGGCGCTGCTCGACGTCGCGAAGTTGAAGGTGGGTGTCCACTCCACGACCTTCCCGATGTGGATGGCCCGGGACGACACGTTGACGCTCGGAAAGTCCTGATCCACCTGCGAGCGCCCCGGGTACTGGCGCCGTGTGCCGCCGATCGACATCGAGAACGGACCGATCGCGCGCGAATAGTTGAGCATCGAGCTGATGGTGGCGAGCGCCGACATGGCGTTGAGCGCCGTCTGGCGCTGCACCGTGGTGCTGGTGACGTAGTTGAGGTTCGCCGAGATCCGCGACGTGGACGAGAAATCCTGCGCGTGCGACCACGAGAGCTGGGTGTTGGACTGCCCGGTGCTGAGCGTGTGCCGCGACACGGCGAAGCTTCCCGTCATGAAGCGGTCGCGCCACCGGTAGTGGAATTGCGCGTTGAGCCGCAGCCAGCCCGGGTCCGCCTCGGTGGCGCGCGCCGACGACCGCCAGTCCATCGACAGCGCGAGATCGGTGTAGTCGCTGAGAGCGAGGTAGTAGCCGACGTCCTCGATGGTGCGGCGATACGTCGGGCTGTTGCGCACGAGCTCGGCAAAGCCGAAGCGCGGCGTGAGGATGCCGCTGCGCCGGCCCGAGCGGACGTCCTGGTAGACGAACGGCAGCCAGAAGACGGGCACGCCCTCGACGTAGAGCACCGCGGGACGCGCCACCATCATGCTCTTGCTGACCATCTTGATCTGGCCGGATGAGAAGTGGTAGTGGGGCAGCGAGTCCTCGCAACTGGTGATCGTGCCCACCTGGCCGTATGTCGTCTGCCCCGTGGCCGAGTCGCCGGCGAACGCCCCGGCATGCGCCGTGATCACCCAGCGTTCGCCGCTGTTCTCCACCGTCCTGATGCGGCTGCCCGTCCCCATCTTGCTGGTGACGTCGTACGTCATGCGCCCGCTGGCATTGACGTCGTCGCGCCCTTTCTCGCGCACGACGATGGCCGGCCCGAGGGCCAGCGCCTTGCTGGTGGAGTCGCTGTACCGGATGGTGTCGGCGGCAATCAACGTCCCATCGCGATCGACGACCGCCCGTTCCGTGGGCCGGCCGATGAGCGTGATGGTGCGGTCGGCCGCCCGGAAGTCGACCGAGTCGGCCTGGTAGCGCACTAGCGCGTAGCCCTTGCGGTTCATCAGGCTGCTGGCCACCGAATCGGGCGGCACCCAGTGGACGAGCGCCGCGTCGGCCTTGGTGCTGTCCGCGCCCGGGCGCGCCTGCGGCTGGGCGCCGGTCGGCTGGCTGGGGCGGCCGGCGGAGGGACGGCGACCGCCCATCTGGCCGGGCAACTGCGCGAGCGCCGACACGGCAAAGGCGGCCACGAGACCAAGAGCGCCGGCCAGGCGCGCGACGCCACGCGGCATCAGCGGCCCGGACCGGCCGGGCCGCGCTCCGCCTCCGCCTCGCGACGCGCCTTCCTCCGCTTGGCCCGGTACACGAACCAGGAGAGGATGATGCTCAGCTCGTACAGCCCGTACAACGGGATGAAGAGCATGAGTGTCGAAATGATCAGGTCGCCAGGCGTGATGATGGCCGAGAGGATGAGCAGCGCGACGAACGCATGCCGCCGGTAGGTCGAGAGGAAGCGCGGCGTCACGAGCCCGATTGCCGTCAGCAGCACGATGAGGATCGGCAACTCGAACACGGCGCCGAACCCGAGCGTCAGCATCACCGCGAACGAGAAGTATTCGGTGGCCGAGATCATCTGCTGCAGCGACGACGACGAGATACTGTTCAGCAACTCGAGCGTGATGGGGAGCACCCACAGCACCGACAGTGTGCACCCGATGAGGAACAACCCCACCGCGCCGATGAGCACCGGAATGACGACCCGCTTCTCGTGCTGGTGCAGCGCCGGCGACAGGAACGCCCACACCTGATAGAAGATGACCGGACTCGCCAGCACCACGCTGACCGCGAACGAGACGTTCATCAGGATCGTGAACGGGTCGGCCGGGTGCGTATAGATCAGCTTCCGGCCGTGCAGAAAATCCTTGGCCGGCAAGGCCAGGATGCCGATGATGTCGAGGTTGCTGACCAGCGTGAAGCCGACGGCGAACGCGACCAGCAGGGCCACGCCGCTCCAGATGATGCGCCAGCGCAGTTCCTCGAGGTGATCGAGGAACGGCATCTCCGCCTGTTCGTCACGCTGGTCCGCCGCGGCCACGACTCCGTCCCGCGTTACTTCAGATCCCGCAGCATCGCGGCGGACAGCGTGGCCGCCTCGGACTTGGGATACTGGTCGATCACCTGCTGAAACAGCGTGCGGGCATGCCGCGTCTGGCCGGCCACCTTCAACGCGACGGCCCGCTTGTAGATGGCTTCCGGCGCGCGCTCCGACGTCGGGTACTTCTCGGCGACGAGCGCGAACACCGAATCGGCCTCGACGGCATTGCCGGCCGACGAATAGGCCAGGGCAATCTGGTACTGCGCCTCGGACGCCAGGTCGGATGTGGGGTACTGCGTCAGCAGGTCGCTGAACGCGGCCCGCGCCGCCGACGTGGCGCCGCGTGCCAGCTGTTGGCGGCCAAGCTCCATGAGTGAATACGGACCCGGCGCCGGCGCCCCGCCAGCGGCCGGGGCCGCACCGGACGGAGCACCGCCCGACGGCGTCGGCACAACAGCGGCCGGCGCCGGATCGGCGATGCGCGCCTCGAGCTGCGCCCGCAACGCATCCACCTGCTTGCGGCTCTGCCCGGTGAGTTCCTGAATGGTCAGCAGCTGCTGCTCGACGCCGTGCATCGACATCGAGACGTCGCCCTGAAAGCGCTGAAGCGAGGTGCTGGCCAGGCGCAACGAATCGGACACCGACCCGAGCCCCTGGATGATCTGCCGCAACTGCACGGACTGCGCGGTGTCGGCGCGCGCGGCGCGGGCCGCGGCGGCCTGCAACGTGGCAATGTCGCTCTGCAGCACGCGCACATCACTGCGGGTGGCGAAGCACGCCCCGGCCGTCAGGATGACGGCCGGGACGATGAGCAGACGAGCGAAGCGCGTGGTCACTTGTTGGGCAGCTTGAACGGGTTGGCGCCGGCGATGATCTCGAACTCGTCGCGGCGGTTCTTCGCCCATGCGTCTTCGTTGTCCTGCGCGACCGCGGGACGTTCCTCGCCGAAACTCACGACGTCGATGCGGCCGGCGTCGATGCCGCGCGCCACGAGATACCGCTTCACCTCGGCCGCGCGACGCTGGCCGAGCGCGAGGTTGTACTCGTCGGACCCGCGGTTGTCGGTGTTGCCGGCCACGCGAATGCGCATGTCGGCGTTCGCCTGGAACAGCGGAATCTTGGCCTCGAGCGTCACCTTCTGGTCGTCACGAATGTCCGACTTGTCGTAGTCGAAGTAGACCGGCATCGCGAACGCGGACCTGGCGGCGGCGATTTCGGACGCGAGCTTCGCGGCGGCCGCGGCGGCCGCGGCCTTGTCGGCGGCGGCCTTGGCGGCCGACTCGGCGGCGGCGCGCCGGGCACGATCGGCGGCGTCGGCCGAATCCTGGTTGAACGGTTTGGCCACCGTCGTGGGGGTCGGCGCCACGACTGGCTTCTTCTTGCAAGCGGTCGCGGTCACGGTCGCCAGCGCGAGGGCGACCAGGGCGAATGAGCGAGTGCGAACGAGCATGACAGGATCTCCAGTGGGGGTCGAACGCATGCGACTACGGTTGTTCCATTCTCGGTGACCAGGCGGCCATGCGGGCCAGTCCGGCACCTCGCGTGAGCTGCCGGGCACGCCCCGATTCCGTGTCGAGCACCCAGAGCTGCTTGGCACCCGAACGGGTCGACGTGAACACCACATGCCGTGCATCCGGCGCCCACGACGGGTCCTCGTTGCGCGCGTCCCCCGTCAGCTGCCTGATGCGGCGGTCGCGCACGTTGATCATCATCACCTGCAGGTTTGGCCCTTCCTGCGACGTGAATGCCACGTTGCGGCCATCCGGCGACCAATCGGGACTGGCGCGGTACGGCTGCTCGTCACTGGTCGACGCGGTCAGCAACTCGGCATTCGTTCCGTCGGCATCGGTAATATACACCTCAGGATGACCGAGTCGACCCGAGACGTACGCGATCTTGCGACCGTCCGGACTGAACGTCGGCGACGAGGTCGGGCTTCCCCGCCCCACGGTCACGCGACGCGGCGCCTCGTTGCCGAACGGCGTCACCGCGTGCAGGTCCGTGCCGTCGTCGCCGGCCGAGAAGACCAGCGTGCTGCCGTCGGGTGAAAAGGCCGGCGTGATGTTGGTCCCGCCCTGGTCGGGGATGCGGCGCGCCTGGCCCGTGACGAGGTCGCGCACCACGATGTGCGTGCCATCGTCGGCCATCGCGGCGTACGCGATATAGCGTCCCGTCGGATGCCACGCGGGCGAGAGCGCCGTCCCCGCCACGCCGAGCGGCGCGAGGTTGGCACCGTCGGAATCGACGATCCAGAGGCGCTGGTCGCGCACGAACAGGACGCGCGTGGCGGCAATGCCGCGCACCGACGTGATCCACCGTTCGATCTCGTCGCTGGCGCGATGCACCGCCATGCGCCAACCCGGCGCGAGCGCCGCCGCGTCATGGAAGGCCAGGTCGGCGACGTTGAGCACCCGCCTGGCGGCGACATCGTGCACGACCAGGTGCAGCGACCCCTGGGGCGTCACCGACGCCTGCACGAGGGCCGACGCGCCCAGCTTGGCGTACAACTCGTAGTTGATGCGGCCCGTGGGCGGCGGCCCCGCCTCGGCGCTGATCACCGTCAGGCGATCGCCAAAATCGAGGTCGCGGGCAATCATGGCACGCACCGAGTCGCCGTTGGCGCCGGCCACCGCGGTCACGAAGACGGACGGCCGGGAAGTCGGATCGTACGTCAGGCCGACGCGCACGCCGGTGGGGATCGTGTCTTGGGACGAAAGAGGCACGGGGCACAGGCACAGTAGAGGCACGGCGCACAGGCACAGTAGAGGCACGGGGCGCAGGCACCTTGCAGGCATGGGGCGCAGGCACAGTAGAGGCACGGGGCGCAGGCGCGGTACAGGCACGGGGCGCGGGCGGAATAGGCGGAGTGATCGAAAACGCATCAACGCAGGGTCTTCGGGTCGAATCGGAAGATGACCGGCAGCACGTCATCCATGAATTGCGCCGGGAGAGGGCCCCACGCCTTGGTGGCCGCCGCGGCTTCGACCGCCCCCTGGCACTCGAGGTCGAACGAGTACGAGCCGCTCTTCTGCAGGAACCGGAAGCCCGCCACCGATCCGTCGCGTCGAATGAGAAAGAAGACCTCCGCCATCCGGCTCGACTTGTCGCTGGGAGAGAAGTTCAGGCGCACCTGGCGCACGATGTTCTGCAGGTACCCCGGAAACGGAAAGTCGATCCCCTCGGTGCGGATGTTGGCGACGTCGGCGCCAGCTCCGCCCACCGCGCCGCCGCCGGCCCGCGCCGCGGTCCCTGCCTTCGGCTTCGGGACCGGGGTCGCCTTCGTCGCTTTCTTCGGGGCGGCCGCCACCGTGGACTTCGCGATCGGGACGGCGTCTGGCTTCGGCTTGGGCGCGGCCTTGGGCGCCGTGGCCGCGTCCGGACGCGGTGCGTTGGTGACTTCGCCGATGGCCGGCGCCCCGGCGGGGGCCGCGATCAGCTCGACCTTGTACATCGGCGGCAACGCCACATGCCCGCCCGCTCGCGACGCGACGATCAGCGCCGCCGCGAGGCCGGCGTGCAGCACGGCCGAGGCGACGAGCGGCGCTCCCAGGCCCGTCTGGCGCGCCCGCGCACCGATCACGGCTGAATCGTCTCCGGTTCCGTGACGAGCCCGACATTCACGATGCCGGCCTTCTGGATCGTGGCTAGCACCTGCGCCACGATGCCGTACGGCGCCCCCTGATCGGCCCGCACATACACGCCGTCACGCCCCGCCCTGGACGACAGCGCCCGGAACGACGCCTTGAATTCGGACAGCGACATCGACGTCTCGTCGGCATACACGCGGCCGTTGGCGGCCACGCTCACCACCAGCCCGCCCTTCGGTTCGAGCGCGCGCGCCTCGGTCTTCGGCAGCGACACGTCCACCCCACCCTGCATCAGCGGCGCCGTCATCATGAAGATGACGAGCAGCAGCATCATCACGTCGATCAGCGAGACGACATTGATGTCGGCATTGAGCGGCGTTCGCTCACCGTGCGTGCGGCGGCGCACGTCAGACGCGCCCCTCGCGCGCCATCAGCGCGATGATCTCGGAGCCGAACCCCTCGAGTTCGCCGTCGAAGCGGTTGAGCCGGGCGGCGAAAATATTGTACGCGAACACCGCCGGAATGGCGACGGCGAGCGCCGCCGCGGTGGCGACGAGTGCCTCGGCCACGCCGGGAGCCACCGCGCCGAGGTTTCCCGACCCCTTGGTCGCCACGCCGAGGAAGGCGGAGATGACCCCGAGCACCGTGCCGAGCAGGCCGATCAGCGGGCTCGCCGATCCGATGACCGCCAGCGACGGAATGAACCGCCCCAGCGCGTCGCGCTCGGCGGTGACTTCGGCGTCGAGCAGCAGACGCATGGCCTCTACCTGCGACTCGCGCAGCGGGTGCGCGCTCCCGTCGTCGGCGCGCACGGCGGCGTCCTGCAGAAAGTTCACGGCGCGCGCGAAGACGCGGTTGAACGGCGACGGCGGCGACTTGCGTGCCACCGCCACGGCCTGCTCCAGCTTGCCGGCGCGCGAGAACTCGCGCATGAACGCCTGCGACGCCTTGCGCATTCGGCGGAACTCGACCCACTTGGCGAGCATGATGCCCCAGCTGTAGAGCGACAGCACGAGCAGGAGCGCCAGCACCACCTTGGTGGCGAGGACGGAATTGACGATCAGTTCGAGGGGCGTCGTAGGAATGGCGCTGTTCATCAACGGCGGATGGAGAGGGTGGAATCCGGCTGGCAATCGCTGACTACATATTGACGATTACACTCGGCGATCGTCCCGCGACCCCCGCGCTGCTATCCTCTCGTCGCGGCGAAGTAGTCGTACGTCTCCCGCAGCCCGTCGGCCAGCGACCGTTGCGGCGTCCAGCCGAGCAGCCGCCGGATCTTCCCCGTCTCGACGGCCGAGCGGAGCTGTTCGCCGGGGCGCGTCGGCGCGAAGTCGATCGCCACGTCGCGACCGCTGACCCGGCGGAGCGTCTCGGCCAAGGTCAGCACGTCGGTCTCGATGCCGGTGCCGACATTCATCGCGCGCACGTCGAGTCGCCCCGCCGGCGGGAGCGCGACGGTGGCGGCGGCCGCATTGGCGGCCGCGACATCCTTCACGTGCACGTAGTCGCGCGTCTGCCGGCCGTCGCCGAACACCGTCAGCGGCTTGCCGTCGAGCAGGCGGTTGCAGAAGATGGCCACTACGCCGGCCTCACCCTGCGGATCCTGGCGCGGCCCGTAGACGTTGGCGTAGCGCAACACCACGCTCTCCAAGCCATGCTGGCGCCCGTAGTACGCCAGGTAATGCTCGACCGCGAGCTTGGCGATGCCGTAGGGCGACTCAGGATCCTTGGCGTAGTCCTCGACGTTCGGCGGCGTCACGAAGTCGCCGTAGATGGCGCCGCCCGTGGACGAGAAGACCACGCGCGGTCGGCGCTTGGCGGCCCGCACGGCCTCGAGCACGTTGAGCGCCCCGAGCACGTTGATCGATGCGTCGGCCACCGGATCGGCGACGCTCTTGCGCACGTCGATCTGCGCGGCCTGATGAAAGACGACGTCAAAGCCGCCGTCGCGCACGACGCGCGCGGCGTCGGTGCTACGCACGTCCAGCGTGAGCAACTCGGCGCCGGCCGGCACGTTCGCGCGCCGCCCGGTCGAAAGATCGTCGAGCACGACAACCTGGTACCCGCGGTCGAGCAGGGCGTCGGCGATGTGCGAGCCGATGAACCCCGCCCCGCCGGTGATGAGCGCGCGTGGCGACATGGGAGAAGGCTGGTCCGTCGAAGAGAGTGATGCCCGCTCAGGGCATTTTCGCGCTGATGCGTCCCGGCATGCCCGTGCCGATGTCGGCATTCCAGCGCCGCAGGATGATGGCCGACGCGCCGTACGGCGTGACCCGCAGCACCTGCAACACCGCGGCCACTTCCGGCGTCCGCTGCTCGCCGCGCTCTCCCTGGCCCAGCGGCGCGAAGATCGTCACCTGGTCGCCCGTCCGGACGCCGTCACGCAGCGAGGACGACAGCGCCACGTACGAACCCATTTGCGCGATGACGGGTTCATCGAGCATCCAGACGAGGCGCGTCGCGGCGCCGGCCGCGACGGGAGCGGGATGCACGTCCCGCTGCGGGATCAACGAGTCGATGGCCGTGACCCCCTGTCCGTCGAGGATCTGGCGGAAGCGCTGGACGATGACCGCGCGGGCATCGCCCGATCCCGGATCGTCCTTCATCTCGATGACACCGGTCACGATGACCATCTGGCCCTGACCGGCGATCTCGGGGCCGAGTTCGTATGTCATGAAACGCTGGCCATCGGCGCGCTTCGCGCCGGACGGGAAGCGGAAGAAGATCGTTTCCAGCGACTGATAGACGCGCTGCTCGATCTTGGGCTCGATGATCTGCGACTCGGCGGTGGACAGCACCCGCCCGCCGCCCGTCGGCCCGCCAACGGCCCATACAAACGGTGCCTCAAGGTAGTAGCCCGCACGCACCGCATAATGCGACGCAAGCAGGTTGGCCGACTGACGATCCGCGCGCCGCGCCGCCTTGTAGCGCCGCGGATCGAAGATGGTCGTCGCGTCGGGGGCGGACGGCGCCGCGCGGCGCGCCACGCCCGCTTCGGGTGCGCGGGCCACGGCCAGACCGGCGGGGAGCTTGAGGATCTCGCCCGGATAGATCCAGTGCGGGTCTTCGATGACCGCGGTGTTCAGCCGGTAGATCTCCGGCCAGAGGTAGGCGTCGCCGAGGTACTGCTTGGCCAGGCTCCAGAGCGACTCGCCGCGCACGACCGTGTGGGTAGTCGGTTGCGCCACCGGCTGCTGAGTTGGCTGCTGCGCGTGCAGAGTGAGGGCGGCGCCGAGAACGGCGGGAGCGAGCAGCGAGAGGCGAATACGGGCCATGGACGGGTCCGGTCGACGGTGAGGTCGTGGTAACGCATGGCAGCAGCCGCCCCCGCCCTCGCGGCGGGGACGGACGCCATCTGAACAGTGGACGAGCGAGGGCACGGAAGGTTGCGACCGGACAGCCAGCACGTCGCTACGGCGCCAGAAACACCCCCGACGTCTGCATGCTCGCGCCGATGCGCACGCTGATCCGGAACGATGCCGCCCCTCCGCCCGTGAACCACGGGGCGACGGACGCCGGAACACGCTCGGATAGCGCCAGGGAATCTCTGGCGTTGGGCAGGACTTTCAGATCGTTGCCCGCGAGCAGATCGCACGCCGCGGGATCGCTCCGCACCGACCCCCATTGCAGAGAGTTCAAATTCTGAACCTCGAGGACGATCGGGCATCGCGCAACAGAAACGGTGGCTGGTCCCGTGTTTTCGGTACGTATCCACCCTGACACGACCGCCACGGGCGGCATATCGAAGTACTTCACGGCGACGTTGGTCACCGTGATCCGTACCGACGTGGACGAGGGTGCCGTCGAGCCGCTGCACGCCACCAAGAGGGCGGTCATGATACCGAACGCGCGTGAGAGCTTGAACACCGGAAGCACTCGTTCTGGAATGGTCCGCCGCGCGGTCGGCGCGACCGCCGCGTTGATAGGTCGGCTTATCAATAGCTCCGCGAACTCAGGGTAACGCGGCGACGAATCATTGAGGATCGCCGTCCATCAGATGCCAACCCTGACTCAGTTTTCACTTGAACCGCAGAGATCGCGTGCCAAGAACCGACGCTCCATGGTCGTTCTTCAAGAAGGTACTATCCCATCTTCACCTTGCCGGGATTCGACAACCTCTTCGTGCATAGATAGTTGCAAAATCACCGCCAATTCCGGTGTCGTTTCATCACGACGATCACGGGAGATGTGCCAAGTAATGCTCTCGTACAACTTCGGCGGCTCCGTCTACATCATACTCGACGCCGGTCGCCAGCACATCACGGAGATCTGCGCGAAAACGAGCGAGCGTGAGTTTGCGCGCAAGACTGCGCCGGAATTGATCTTGAGAAACCGCCGACCCTTCGCGTGCCATGTAGTCCAGGAAAGCCCGGGCCACAGCAGGAGCAGATATCGGATGAGGATGCCCTGGCGCCGCGCAGTGTGTCCACGCATGAGCAAGATCGAAGAGATCGCGCCCGTGATCACGCTGCAGGAGCGCGCGTAGCTTCGTCCCGAGCATTTCATTGACATCGTACGACACGATCTCAATGGACCGCGCACCGCTGGGAAGTTGAGGCGCGTATACGAGACGAACCACGGGATAGACGGGAGTGCGTTCCGTGACGTTGACTTCGATCTTCAGTGCGGCGATTGGCGGCGGCGCAACCGTCGGCTGATACTCGTACGTGAGTCGTGCGACCTCGTTGGGTTGTGCCGCGTTGCGAATCGCCAACTTGATGCGCTCGACCACGTTTCGCACCGGAGGACCACCCATGATCGGGTCGAGCACACGCATCAGAGCGCCTACGATATGCCCGCGCGCCCGGTCACCGATGGCGACGAGATCAATGTCCTCACTGTATCGCGCCGCGGGCGCCAAGTGCACCTTGTGGAGCACAGTCCCACCGCGCATGGCCACCTGCCCGGAGAGAAAAGAATCCTCGTAGATGGCAATGATCGCACGGGTAATGAGGAGGTCCTGCTCGACCTGAGCCTCGGTTGCCCACCGAGCGTCGGGTGCCCAGTCTGTGATGTCGCGACGTGAGAGCATGGCGGATGCCGGTACAGTCAGATCGCAACGTCGAGGGGACGACCGAGACGCAACTTCCAGCGAGCATCGGTTGGTGAAGCCTCGGGCGCTTCGGGGTCGCCCAAGTCAAAACGGGTCACGCGTTTCGGGCGCCCCGCGAGCCACGCGTCGACGACATCGGCAAGCGCGGGTTGCCCCAGAAGGCTCCAGAGGTATCCGAGACGCTGGGCATTGCAGGTATCGTCAGCCGCGACGAGAGCCTGGTGCATGCCATCGGCATCACACCGATGTTTCATTTGTTGCAGCGCGGCTGCGACCATATTCATGCCCCCCGCTTCAGCGGAGAACCTCACGAGGTCCAATGCGGTCGCTTCGGGAGTGCTATATCGTAGCGTTGTCACCGGCCCGGTCACATCGGTCGTTGGCGTTCCCTCGCAGTCGATCTTCTGAAGGAATCGGATCCGCTGACGACCGAGAAGAAATGGCCGCGGCCGGCCGGCAACTATGACATGGAGCGCTTGGAGCGCATAGTGGGTCGCGCCAAACGACTCGGCGGCGGAGCGAAGCCCGATGTAATACGGCTGCCCCAGCGCACGCATGATATCGTCTAACACCCACTCGGCTGGCGGTGCACCAACGTCCCGATACTCGACCGGGACAATCACCCATAGCCCTCGGTGCTCGCCTACGGACGACACCCGTTTGATCTGTTCAAGACGTCGGAGTGCTCCGTAGATCAACGAGTTCGAGATTCCAAGTTCCGCGAGGTCGCCGAGGGAAAAGACATACCGCCGCCGGGACTGACGCGCGTCGACCCACGCGCCGACCAGTCCGCGACGCTTGGTCCCCCCCGCTCGCGGCAGTGGAGGACGCGCATGACGGCACGGAAGGCCGGGTTCGGAAGGTGGCGGAGAGGATGACAATTTAGTATGTAATAACAGCGCGATTGTTCACATAATATAGGATGAACTGCGCTGGAAATGCAAGACAACTTGACCGTCCGAACGAGGCTGCGGTGGCAAATGGGCGATCAACCCAACGTGAGTTGATCGCCCATCGCAACCGATCCGGCGCGTTAACAGATTGTCGTGTAACGCCTTAACACTAGAACGGCAAATCGTCGTCCGCCTCCAGTCCGCCCGGAAACTCCTCGAAATCCCCCGACGGCGCGCCCGCGGCCCCGTTCTTCGCCGGCGCCGACGACCGCGCGCGCGGCGGCGCGCTTCCCTCGAACTCGCCGCCCCCCTTCCCGCCCAGCAGCATGATCTCGCGGACGTTGATCTCCGTCACGTACTTGGTCTGGTTCTCCTTGTCCTGGTACTGCCGGTACTCGATTCGCCCCTCGACGTAGAGCTTCTCGCCCTTCTTGCAATAGCGCTCGATGACGTCGGCCAGCCCGGTGCCCGGCCCCTTGCCGTTCCACGCCACGCACTTGTGCCACTCGGTCTTCTCCTGCTTTTCGCTCCCGCCCTGACCGCCCCACGACCGGCTGGTCGCCAGCGAGAACTGCGCCACCTTGCTGCCGTTCGACGTCGTGCGGATCTCCGGGTCGTTCCCGAGATTCCCGATCAGCGACACCTTGTTCAAGCTGCGGCTCACAACTCCTCCTGTCGTATGAAGTCCGTACGTCGTCGTTGACGATAAAGATACCCGCTGCCGCCGACACCATCAAAGCCACGCACCTGACGGCGCCGTATTGCAGTCACGGCCCGCCCCGAACTCACCCGAACTCACCCGAGATCGCGCCGCAGCACCAGCGCGTCCTCGTCCGGATGCTTGTAATACATGGCGCGCCGCCCGACCTCGTGAAAGCCGCGGCTCGCGTACAGCCGCTGCGCGGCAATGTTGGAGCTGCGCACCTCGAGGAACATCACCTGCGCCCCCTCGTCGTGCGTCTCCTTGAGCAGCACATCGAGCAACGCCGTGCCAAGCCCCGTACGGCGGCGCGCCGGATCGATCGCGAAGTTGGCCAGCTCGCTCTCGTCGCCCGAGATCCAGACCACCGAGTAGCCGGCCATCCCCGCACCGTCCTCGACGACGCTCATCCGCACGAAGTCGTGCGCGAGCGACTCGCCGAAGCTCTTGCGCGACCACGGGTCGCCGAACGAGGCGCGCTCGATGGCGGCGATCGCATCGAGGTCGTCCGGTGCGGCCGCGCGGACCGTCGGCACTACCCGCTGGCCAGCGGCCGTCCATGCGCCGCTTCCCATCGCACCTGCGCCTCGGCCAGCCGTCCGTACGACGGCTCCCACGCGTCGAGATCCACCGCGCCCTCGGCGAGCACGTCCAGCAGCATCGCCGCGACGCCGCGCGCGTGCGGCGGCTGCGGCGCCGGCTCCCGTGGCCCCACGACCGGCACGCCGGCCGCCGCGAGTTGCTCCACCGTGGCGAGCGCCACCACGCCATCCACGACAACGCGCCCATCGGCCTGCTTCACGACCGACTGCGCGTAGCGCTCGCCGCGCATCGCGTCGAGCGCGGCGATGTACCGTCCCGGGGCGAGCGCCGGCTCCGCGCCCGCCACCACCAGCGCCGGCGACGAGACCGCGTACAACGGCACGCCCGCGCCGTGCGCGATGCCCTTGGCGATGCCCGCCGCGATGCGCAGCGACGTGAAGCTCCCCGGTCCCGCCCCGCACACCACGCGCGCCACGTCGCGCGGCACGGCCCGCGCATCCGCCAGCGCGGCCAGCACCGCGGGCATCAGGCGCTCCTCGTGCTCGCCGCGCATCAGCGCCTCGCGCGACGCGACCACGACGCCGTGCTCGAGAACCGCCACGGTCCCCACGTATGTCGAGGCGTCGAGCGCCAGGGTCAGGCCGCGGGCGCTCACCACGTCACCCGCCGCCGCGTCTCGTCGCCGTCCACATGCGCGAGCGCAATGGCCAGCGCGTCGTCCGGCACCAGAAACCCGGCCCGGTCGGGCCATTCGATGATCACCAGTGCGCGCTCGGCGCTGATCGACTCCCAACCGATATTCGCCAGTTCGTGCGGCCCCGCGATGCGGTACAGGTCGAGGTGCAAGAGCCGGTGCTGGTCGCGCGCGACGTACTCGTGGACCAGCGCAAAGGTGGGGCTGGTCACCGGCTCGGCCACCCCGAACCCGCACCCGATGGCGCGCGTCAGCGTCGTCTTGCCCGTACCCAGGTCGCCCGACAGCGTGATCGCGCACGGCAACAGACCAACCGCCGCGCGGCCCAACGACTCGCCGAACTGCTGCAGTTCGCCGAGCGTCATCAGCCGGTCGCCGTGCGGCATCTGCGGAGGCAGCAACGCCGACACGCTAGCGCTCCGGACGCCACGGCGCCTGGCGGCGCGCGGTCCCGCGACGCTCGCCCATCGCCGCCTTGATCTCGAACAGCTCGTCGCGCAGCCGCGCGGCGGTCTCGAAGTCCAGCGCCTTGGCCGCTTCCTTCATCTCTTCCTCCAGTTGGGTCACCAGTCGCGGCAGGTCGTCCGTGCCGTAGTGCGCGGCCGCCTCGGCCACCTTCCGCTGCTGTTTCTCGCCTGCCCTCGCCCGCTCGCGCCCTTCGCGCCCCTCGCGCGCGTCGGCCACGCGCGTGAGCACCCGAATCTGCTCCGTGCTCTTCGTCACCCCGCGCGGCACGATGCCGTGCGCCGCATTGTGCGCCTCCTGCGTGGCGCGACGGCGGTTGGTCTCGTCGATCGCGCGCTGCATCGAGCCGGTCATCCGGTCGGCGTACAGGATCGCGCGTCCCTCGGCGTGGCGCGCGGCGCGCCCCACCGTCTGGATGAGCGACCGGTCCGACCGCAGGAACCCCTCCTGGTCGGCATCCAGGATGGCGACGAGCGACACTTCGGGCAAGTCGAGCCCCTCGCGCAGCAGGTTGATGCCGACCAGCACGTCGAACTCGCCGAGGCGCAGGCCGCGCACGATTTCCATGCGCTCGATGGCGTCGATGTCGGCGTGCATGTAGCGCACCCGCACCCCCATCTGCTGCAGGTAGTCGGTCAGGTCCTCGGACATGCGCTTGGTGAGCGTGGTGACGAGCACCCGCTCCCGCTTGCGCTCGCGGATGCGGATTTCGCCAAGCAGGTCGTCCACCTGGCCGCGCACGGAGCGGATCTCGATCACGGGATCGACCAGCCCCGTGGGACGGTTGATCTGCTCGACGACGACCCCCTGCGACAACTGGAGTTCGAGGTCGGCGGGCGTGGCCGAGACGAAGATGGCGCGCGGCGTGAGCGCCAGGAACTCGTCGAACATCAGGGGGCGGTTGTCGAGCGCGCTCGGCAGGCGAAAGCCGTACTCGACGAGCGTCGTCTTGCGCGACCGGTCGCCGTTGAACATCCCGCCGATCTGCGGCAGGGTGACGTGCGACTCGTCGACGACGACGAGGAAGTCGTCGGGGAAGTAGTCGAAGAGGACCGCCGGGCGATCGCCGGCGCCGCGCCCGGAGAGGTGCCGCGAGTAATTCTCGATGCCGGCGCAGGTGCCCACCTCGAGCAGCATCTCGAGGTCGAAGTGCGTGCGCGACTCGAGGCGCTGCGCCTCGAGCAGCTTCCCCGCCTCGCGCAGCGCGGCGAGTCGCTCGCGCAGCTCCTCCTGGACGAGCCCCATGGCGCGCTCGAGCGTCGCGCGCGACGTGACGAAGTGCTTGGCGGGATAGATGGCGGCGCGGGTCAGCGGCGTGATCGTCTCGCCGGTCATCGGGTTGATCTTCGAGATGCGCTCGATCGCGTCGCCCCACATTTCGACGCGCACCGCCTGCTCCTCGTAGGCGGGAAAAATCTCCACCGTGTCGCCGCGCACCCGGAACGTGCCGCGCTCGAAGGCGACGTCGTTGCGGCCGTACTGGATCTTCACCAGGCCGCGCAGGATCGCGTCGCGCCCGATCTGCTGCCCCGTCGTCAGGTGCACCATCTGCTCGCGGTACTGCACCGGGTCGCCCAACCCGTAGATCGCCGAGACCGTGGCCACGATGATGACGTCGTCGCGTTCCATCAGCGACGACGTGGCGCGCAGGCGCAGCCGGTCGATGTCCTCGTTGATCGACGCGTCCTTCTCGATGTACGTGTCGCTCGTCGGGACGTACGCCTCGGGCTGGTAATAGTCGTAGTACGAGATGAAGTACTCGACCGCGTTGTTCGGAAAGAACGACTTGAGTTCGCCGTAGAGCTGCGCGGCGAGCGTCTTGTTGTGCGAAAGCACGAGCGTCGGCTTGCCGTGATTCCGGATGACGTTGGCGATCGTCATCGTCTTCCCCGACCCGGTCACGCCGAGCAGCGTCTGGAACCGGTCGCCGCGCGCGAGCCCCGCCGTGAGTTCGGCGATGGCCTTGGGCTGGTCACCCGCCGGGGCAAAAGGCGCCTGCAGGTCGAAGGAAACGGACGACATTCTCTGCAATATAATGATTCGGCGTTTCTTCGGTACCCATGCCAAGTTGAGATTGAGTCTCAAGCGCGCCGAGGGGCGCGCCGATGCTTTCAGCAACTGTCTCCGTCATTTTCCAGCAACCCGAATGCCCATGCCGCAGTCGCGCGCCGCGGTCAGTCTCGACAGCACGTCCGTTGATGTGCTCGACGCCGGGTATCGGTTCTCCGACCGATTCTTCGGCCTGTTCGTCGTCGCCCATTTTCCGGTCGGCCTCGCCCTGGCGCTCGCGTATGGCGGCTGGTGGGAGGCCATGCTCGTCGGCGGCCTCCTGTCGGGCGTCACCATCGTGCTGACGCGCGTCGCGCCCGGCACCGTCGGCGCGCGGACCTCGGTTTCCCTGGCACTGATGGGCTACTCGGCGCTGTTCATCGACCTGACGCACGGGATGATGGAGGCGCATTTCCACGTCTTCGCCGTGCTCGCCTTCCTCATCTATTACCGGGATTGGCGCATGCCGGCCCTCGCCGGCGGCGCGATCTTCGCGCAGCAGGCGGTCTTCTTCCTGCTGCAGCACGGCGGCATGCCGGTGTTCATGCTGCCGCCGGAGACGATGAAGAACGGACCTACCATGATGCTCTCGCTGGCCGCGCTCGCCGGCTTCACCGCGATGGAAACCGGAACGGTGGTGTTTCAGGGCATGCATTTCGCCAAGGAAGCGCGGATGACCACCGCGGTATTCGAGACGTCGCGCCGACTGGCGATCGGCGACGTGTCGTACGAGCCCGCGGGCGACGGCGTGGCGGCGGCCGTGCGCCAGGTCGTGCTGTCGGTGCGCGGGCTGGTGTCGCAGCTCCGCGAACTCGCGAGTGCGGTGGAGCGCGGCGACCTTACGGCGCGCGTCCGCACGGACGGGGCGCAGGGCGCGTTTCGCGAAGCGCTCGAGGGCGCCAATGCGACGGTGCAGGCCGCCGAGAAGTCGGCGCGCGCGGCGCGCGAGGAGCACGAGCACGCCGCGCACTTCCTGAGCGACCTGACCCGCGTCGTCAGCCGGCTCGAGGCGCGCGATCTGCGCGAGGGACTCACCGGACGCTACGCCGACGTCTATCAGTCGACGGCCGCGGCGCTCAACCGCGCCATCGGCACGCTGGACAGCGCGCTGGCCGAGGTGGCCGGCGCGTCGGCGGAGGTGTCGGGCGCCGCGACGCAGATCACCGACGGCAGCGAGTCGCTGTCGCATGGCGCCACCCGTCAGGCGGCGTCGCTTCAGGAAGTCTCGGCGAGCCTGCACCAGCTCTCGTCGATGTCGCGCAAGAGCGCCGAGAGCGCGGGGACGGCGCGCACGCTGGTCGAGACGGCGTCGGCCGCCTCCGTTGCCGGCCGCGACTCGATCCAGCGGCTCGAATCGGCGATCGACGAGATCAGCGCGTCGAGCGCCGCCACACAGAAGATCGTGCGCACCATCGACGAGATCGCATTCCAGACGAACCTGCTCGCGCTGAACGCGGCGGTGGAGGCCGCGCGCGCCGGCGACGCCGGCCGCAGCTTCGCAGTGGTGGCCGAGGAGGTGCGCGGGCTGGCCATCCGCAGCGCGGCGGCGGCCAAGCAGACCGCCGACCTCATCGAGGGAGCCGTGCAGAGCGCGGCGCGCGGCACCGCCATCTCCACCGAGACGCGCTCAGCCTTCGACGAAATTGGCGCCGGCGTCGCACGGGTGCAGGCGGTGGTCGCCGAGATCGTGGACGCCGCCGAGCTTCAGCGACACGGCGCGGCCGACATCTCGCAGGCGATGGAAGAGGTCAACCGCATCACGCAGGACACGGCCGCCACGTCGGAGGAATCGGCCGCCGGCGCGCGGGAACTCGCGGCGCAGGCGGAGTCGATGTCGGAGCTGGTGGGGAGCTTCCAGCTGTCCGCCGATTCGCGGCCGGCGCCGCTGCGCGCGGTGGCGTAACGGGCGACGCCGGACGTCGCGCCGAACCGCGGTGTCGGTACCGTCCTAGAAGTGCGGCCAGAGCGGGCGCTGCCACGGAATGCCAGCCAGGATGAGTCCCAGGGCGAGCGTCACGCCGATCGCCGCGCGGCGATGTCGCACGGCATCGTCGGGTCCCCGTCGCGCAATGACGCCGCTGACGGTGGCGACGGCGGCGGCCAGCACCATCAGCGCCGGATGCTCGACGACGAAGAGCCGGAGGTGCGGATCGCGCATCGCCGCCGGCAGGTCTTCCATGGCGTGACGCATCAGCGGGCTCACGCCATAGAGCACGATGCCGAGCAGCAGCTGCAGGTGCACCGACATCGTGAAGAACGAGAGCGAGCGCCGGGCGCCCGTGGTGTAGTCGACCCCGCCATTGACGCCCTTGAGCGACCGGACGAGGGCGACGACGGCGAACAGAAGGACGAGCCAGCGGGTCAGGTTGTGCAGGGCGAGGAGCATGGGGGAGGAGATTGAGGAGGTGGAAATCGGACTGTGATTCGCGCTACCGTCTACCGTCATCCATCAGCCGTCAGCCGCTCCCGTCGCGACACTTCCGTCACCCCCTTCACGCGCCGCGCGGCCCGGATGATCTTGTCGAGGTGGGCGAGGTTCTCCACCTCGACCAGCGCGGCGCCGCTGACGCGGCCGTCAATCGCCTTGAGTTCGAGCGTCTTGATGTCGGTGCCCGTGCCACTGACCGCGGACGCGAGGTCGGCGTAGAGGCCGCGGCGGTCGTTCGCCTCGATGTGCAGCCGGATGATGAACCGTTCGCCCTCGCTCTCCTGCCAGTCGATTTCGAGCCGTCGCTCGGGTTCGTGCACGAGGAAGAGCAGGTTGGGGCAGTCGGCACGATGGATGCTGACGCCGCGCCCGCGCGTGACGTAACCCACCACCTTGTCGCCCGGCACGGGCTGGCAGCACTGGGCGTAGCGCACCATCAGCCCGTCGACGCCCTGGATGCGGATGCCGCGCGACGTGTCCGACCGCTTCATGCGGTCGAGCAGCCGTTCCAGCGGACTGGCCTTCAGCTGATGCGGGTCGGTATGCTCGTCGACGTCGGGGAAGATCGCCTTGAGCAGCTGCGAGATGTTGGTGTCGCCCTGCGCGATCGACGCCAGCACGTGGTCGGCGTCGGTCAGCTTGAGCACGACGGCCGCCCGCTCGAGGTCGTCATCGCCGAGCTTGGCGAGCTTGCGGCGCCGCAGTTCGCGCTCGAGGATCTCGCGCCCGATCTGGCGCGACGCCTTGTGCTCCTCGATGCGCAGCCACTGCCGGATGCGATGCCGCGCGCGCCCCGTGTGCACGTGCGCCAGCCAGTCGCGGCTGGGCCGCGCGGTGGCCGACCGCGAAATCTCCACCGTTTCCGAGTTGCGCAGTTCGCGCGACAGCGGCACGATGCGCCCGTTGACCTTGGCCCCCTGCACGTGGAGGCCGAGTTCCGAGTGCACGGCGAACGCGAAGTCGATCGGCGTCGCCCCCTTGGGCAGCTGAATCACGTCGCCCTTGGGCGTGAACACGAAGATCTCGTCCTGATACAGGTCGAGCTTGAGGAATTCGAGAAACTGGTCGGGCGTCTCGGCGTCGAGCTGCAGCTCGAGCACCTGCCGGAACCAGTGCAGCGCGCGGTCGAGTTCGTCGCCGCGCTTCTTGTCGCCCTCCTTGTAGCGCCAGTGCGCCGCGATGCCGTAGTCGGCGGTGCGGTGCATCTCGAGCGTGCGAATCTGGATCTCGAACAGCGTCCCCGTCGGGCCGAAGACCGTCGTGTGGAGCGACTGGTAGCCGTTGGACTTCGGCTGGGCGATGTAGTCCTTGATGCGCTCCTGCAGCGGCGACCAGGCGCCATGGATGACGCCGAGCGCGTGGTAGCACTCGGGGACGTTCTCGACGAGCACCCGAATGGCGTAGAGATCGTACACGTCGTCGTACGACTTGTCGCCCTTTTGCATTTTCTTGTAGATCGACCAGAGGTGCTTGGGGCGCCCGCCGACCTCGTGCACCTGGACGCCGGCCTCCTTGAGGCGCTGCAGCAGCGGCGTCACCATCTCGCGGATGAGCGCTTCGCGGTCGGCGCGCTTCTGCGCCACGAGGCGGGCAAGCGTCCGGTACTCCTCGGGCTCGAGATAGCGGAAGGCGAGGTCCTCGAGCTCGGCTTTCATCGCCGCGAGGCCGAAGCGGTGCGCGAGCGGGGCGTAGAGGTCGCGGGTCTCGAGCGCGATGCGGCGCCGCTTCTCCTCGGGCAGGTGCTCGAGCGTGCGCATGTTGTGCAGTCGGTCGGCCAGCTTGATGAGGATGACGCGGGCGTCCTTGGCGATCGAGAGCAGCAGCTTGCGGTAGTTCTCCACCTGCCGTTCCTCGCGGGACCCGGACGGCAGGTGGCCGATCTTGGTGACGCCGTCGACGATCTGCGCGACCTCGCGCCCGAACTCGCGCTCCACGTCCTCGCGCGTGATGTCGGTGTCCTCGATGACGTCGTGCACCAGGGCGCTCGCCACCGTGACGGTGTCGAGCTGCAGGTCGGCGAGGATCTTGGCGACCTCGACGCAGTGCGTCACGTACGGATCGCCGTTGTGCCGCGTCTGCCCCGCGTGCGCCTTTTCGCTGAACCGGTAGGCGCGCGACAGCAGCTCGGCGTCGAGACGCTCCGGGTGGGCGTCGGCGCTGAGCTCCCATTTGGGGATGATGTCGGTGAGGACGGGAGTGATCACGCTACGATGGAGGATATGGACGCAGGATGACGATCGAGGATCGCGATTCAGGATCGCGATGGGCGATGGCGCGGCACAAGACAGCAACGGGGTCCGCCGCGATGCGGCGGGACCCCGTTGGCGAGCTTCTCTCTGGAAACTGGCCGGTGGGGGCGGAGTGTCAAGGGGGAACGGAGCACCCGCACCCGTCCCCCTACAGCATCCCGCTCTCCGCAAACGACAGGTACCTTCCCCGCCCCACGATCACATGGTCGTGCACCGGGATGTCGAGCACTCGCCCCGCCGCCACCAGCTGGTCGGTAACGGCGCGGTCGTCCGCGCTGGGCGTGGGATCGCCGCTCGGGTGGTTGTGCACGAGGATGATCGCCGCGGCCCGCTCGGCGATGGCCTCGCGAAAGACCTCGCGCGGATGCACCAGCGACGAGTTCAGGATGCCGCGCGTGATGCAGACGTCGCGCGCCAGGCAGTGCTGCGCGTCGAGGATGGCCACGTGAAACTCCTCAACCGGCAGGTCTTCGAGCGGCGGCGCGAAGACGCGCCACACGTCGCGCGGGGCCCGCAGCGGCGTTGCCTCGCCACTCGTCTCGCCGGCGAGACGCCGGCCCAGCTCGAGTGCGGCGTGGATGGCGAGCGCGCGCGTGGCGCCGAGTCCCGGCACGCCGGCCAACGCGGCAACCGGGCGGTCGCCCAGGCGGCGCAACGATCCGTCGGATCGGCCCAGCACCTCGTGCGCGAGCGCGAGCGCGGGCCGCCCGCGCGTGCCGGACCCGATGACGAGGGCCAGCAGTTCGGGCGCGGAGAGAGCGCGCGCGCCGAGCGCGCGCAACCGCTCGCGCGGCCGGTCCGTGGGCGAGAGATCGTTCGGGGCAAACGGGTGCGCGGTCATGCCATACGCTAGCCTCGCGCCCAGCCCCGCACGTCATCGAATCAGCCCAGTGCGTGGCACTTCGTTGCGCAACGACAGCCATCCGCCATCCGCCATCTGCCGTTCGCCGTCTGCCGTCCGCCGTCTGCCGTCTGCCGTCTGCCGTCCGCCGTCCACCGTCCACCGTCTACCGTCCACCGTCGAGCCTCTACATCGCCCCATGGCACTTCTTGAACTTCTTCCCCGAGCCGCACGGGCAGGGATCGTTGCGCCCCACGGTGGACCAGTCCTGCACGCCGGCGCCGCCCGACAGTCCGCCGCCGACCGCGCCACTCAGGGAGCGGGCGCGGCCCGCCCCGAGAATCAGCGGGTCGGCCTTGACGGACTCGCCATCCGAGGGCGTCTCGGCCGGACCGATGTCGAGCACCTCGTCGGACGGAATGTCCTCCGCGACGCCGAGCGCGTTGAAGCGGCGCTTCAGCTCCGGGGGCGGCGGCAAAGCGGGCTGCTCGTACATCAGCTGCACGCGCAGGAACCGCTCGGTGAACGTGTGCTGGATGTCCGTCATGAGGTCGACGAACATCGTGTACGCTTCCTGCTTGTACTCGAGCAGCGGGTCCTTCTGCCCCCACGCGCGGTAGCCGATCGAGTTGCGCAACTGATCGAGATCGTACAGGTGGTCCTTCCACTTCTCGTCCAGCACGTTCAGCATCACGAGCGCCAGTACCTGATTCGCGTGTTCGGCCAACTGGTCCATCTTCGCATGGAACGCCTTGGTGCCGGCCTCGGCGCCATGCGTTCGGGCATCGGCGACCGTCGGCGGACGCGTGCCGTCGGGCTCGAAGCACGGCACCGTCAGCAGGTAGTGCATCAGCAGGTCCTGCCGGATCAGGTCGAGATCCCAGTCGAGCGACGTGTCGTACGTGGCAAGGCCCGTTTCGATGCGGCGGCCGACGGCCTGCTCCACCATCTTGATGGCCTCGCCCTTCAGCTCTTCGCCGCCTTCGAGCGCGAACGCGCGGAGGTTGTAGATCACCTCGCGCTGCTGGTTCATGACGTCGTCGTAGTCGAGCAGGCGCTTGCGGCTCTGGAAGTTCTGCAGTTCGACGCGCTTCTGGGCCTGCTCGATGGAGCGCGTGATGAGCGGATGCGTGAGCATCTCGCCCTCCTGCGCGCCGAGCCGGTCCATGAGCCGCGCGATGCGATCCGACCCGAACAGGCGCATCAGGTCGTCTTCGAGCGACAGGAAGAATTGCGACGCGCCCGGGTCGCCCTGACGGCCGGCGCGGCCGCGCAACTGGCGGTCGATGCGCCGCGACTCGTGCCGTTCCGAGCCGATGATGTGCAGGCCGCCGCACTCCGACACGTCGATCTCGTTGCCGTCGGGATCCTTGATGCGCGACGGCTTGGAGGGGATGACGCCCTCGCCCAGTTTGATGTCGGTGCCGCGACCGGCCATGTTGGTCGCGATCGTCACGCCGGCGAACTGGCCGGCCATCGCGATGATCTCGGCCTCGCGCTGGTGGTACTTGGCGTTCAGCACCTGATGCTTGAGCCCGGCGCGCTGGAACATGCGCGACAGCGTCTCGGACGCCTCGACCGACGTCGTGCCGACGAGCACCGGGAAGCCGAGGTCGTGCAGGCGCCGCGTTTCCTCGACGATGGCGTTGTACTTCTCGCGCCGCGTCTTGTAGACGAGATCGTGCCGGTCGTCGCGAATGATCGGCCGGTTCGTGGGAATGACGGCGACCTCGAGCCGGTAGATCTGGAAGAACTCCGTTTCCTCCGTCTCGGCCGTGCCCGTCATGCCCGCCAGCTTCTCGTACATGCGGAAGTAGTTCTGGATGGTGATCGTGGCGAGCGTCTGCGTCTCGCCCTTCACCTGCACCCCTTCCTTGGCCTCGACCGCCTGGTGCAATCCCTCGCTCCACCGGCGGCCGTGCATGGTGCGGCCGGTGAACTCGTCGACGATGAGCACCTGGCCATCGACGACGACGTAGTTGACGTCCTTCTCGTACAGCGAATGGGCACGGAGCAGCTGATGGATGATGTTCAGCTTCTCGCTCTTGATGGCGTACTCGCCCTCGATCACGCGGCGCGCCTCGAGCTTGTCGGCCGCCGACATGTCGTGGTCGCGCTCGATCCGGTGCACCTCGGTGGAGATGTCGGGAAGCACGAACTGGTCGTGGTCGGACGGACTCAGGAAGTCGACGCCCTTGTCGGTGAGGTGCACCGTGTGGCCGCGCTCGTCGAGCACGAACAGCAGGTCATCCTCGAGGTCGCGAAACTGCTGCTTGGACGGCGGCACCTTGCGGTCGGCGATGACGTCGAGCTCCTGCTTCTGCACCAGCATCTTGACGCCCTGCTCCTGCAGGCCCTTGAGCAACCGCTTGTTCTTGGGGTTGCCGAGCTGCGCCTTGTAGAACGCGAGGCCCGCGGCCTGCTGGTCGCCGGCCTCCATGGCCTTCTCGCCGCGGGCGACGAGGTCGTTGGCCATCTCCGTCTGCCGGCGGACCAGCCGCATCACCGCCGCGTTGTACTCGGCGTACTGCCCGTCGCTCTCGTTCCCGACGGGGCCCGAAATGATGAGCGGCGTGCGCGCCTCGTCGATCAGCACCGAATCGACTTCGTCGACGATGGCGTAGACGTGCGGCCGCTGCACGCGCTGGTCGGTGGCGACCACCATGTTGTCGCGCAGGTAATCGAAGCCGAACTCGTTGTTGGTGCCGTACGTGATGTCGGCGTGGTACGCCGCCTTGCGCTCGTCCGACCCGGGCTCGGTGTCGTCGAGGCAGGAGACGGTGAGGCCGAGGTAGCTGAACAGGTGCCCCATCCACTGCGAGTCGCGGCGGGCGAGGTACGAGTTCACCGTCACCAGGTGGGCGCCGCGCCCGGGGAGCGCGTTGAGGTACATCGGGAGCGTGGCGACGAGCGTCTTCCCTTCGCCCGTCGCCATCTCGGCGATCTTGCCGAGGTGCAGCTGGATGCCGCCGACGAGCTGCACGTCGTAGTGCACCATGTTCCATTCCATGTCGCGACCGGTCACCATCACGGTGGTGCCGACGAGCCGGCGGGCGGCCTCGCGCACCGTCGCGAATGCCTCGGGGAGCAGTTCGTCGAGCGTGTCACGGATGGCGATGCGGAACTCGCCCTCGAGACCGCCGCGCCCGTCGGCGGCCATCAGCTGGTTGTCGATCGCGTCGCGGTCGGCCGCGTCGGCCGCCGTGCGCTTGCGCTCCTTGAGTTCGGCGATGCGATCGGCAAACGACTGGGTGCGCTCGGTGATGATCGCCCGGAACCTGACGGTCTGCGCGCGCAACTCGTCCTCGCCGACCGACGACAGGCGTTGGCCGTGCGCCTCGATTTCGGCGAGGATCGGCTGGATGCGCTTTAGTTCGCGGTCATGCCGTGTGCCGAAAATGGCGCCCAGCAGCTTGTTGAACATGCACTCCCCTCTATTGGTACAGGCCGTGCGCGGCGATATACGCCGCGACGGCGTCCGGCACGAATCCCAGGATGGAACGCCCCGCCGCCACCCGCGCGCGAATCTCGGTGGCCGAGATGTCCACGCGCCGCGTCGACAGCGTCCGCACGCCGGCGCTCGGCGTGTCGGCCTGCGCGCCCCGCGTGAGCACCACGATCTCCGCCAGCGCCCGGATGGTCCCGGTGTCCCGCCACATCGGCAGCAGCTCCGCCGCGTCCGCTCCAAGGAGCAGGAACAGTGCCGCGTCCGCGTGGCGCTCCCGGAACGTGCGGAGCGTCTCAATCATGAAAGATAACCCACCGCGTTCCAGTTCCACGGTGTCGACCGAAAACCGGGGCGAGCCGCTCACCGCCAACTGCGTCATGGCGAGGCGATGCTCGGCGGCCGCGGCCGCGATGCCGGCCTTGAGCGGCTGCTGGGCGGCCGGCACCCAGACGACGCGATCCAGGTCCAGCGCCTCCGTGGCATCCACCGCCGCGAGGTAATGCCCAAGATGCGGCGGATCGAACGTCCCGCCGAAAATGCCGATCCGCACGCCTCAGGGTGCCGGCTTGGCCGGCGCGGCGCCGGGTTTGACAGCCGGCACGGCCGCTGCCGGCGCGGCCGTCGAATCGGCCGGCGCCATCCCGAGGCACGCCTTGAGCACTTCGGCATCGGCCGGATAGAGCGTGTGCAGCGTCGCGCAGACGTCGCGCGCGTCTTCGCGGTAGTTCATCTGCGGCGAGCGGTACGCCTGGACCATGCGCACCATCGCCTGTCGCGCGCGGTCGGTGTTGGGATAGTTCTTGACCACGTCGCGGAAATAGATGATCGCCGAATCGAACGCCTTGCGGCGGAAGTACGCGTCGCCGGTATCGAAGTCCTTGGTGGCGAACCATTCGTCCAGCCGCTTGAGTTCCGATTCGGCCTTTGCCCGGATCGCCGACTCGGGATAGAGCGTGATCATCAGGCGGTACTGCACCTGCGCGAGCTGGCCGTACTGCGGGTCGAGCGCGGGGCGGCGCCAGAGCTGCGAGTAGCTGCGCCCCGACTCGTACAGGGCATCGTCGGCCAGCGTGTCGTCGGCGAAATTCTCGGCGAGCTTGCTGTACTCCTGCGCGGCCAGCAGCTGCTCGCTGCGCCCGGCGTGCGCCTTGCCGAGGTACCAGTGCGCGCGGGGCAGCAGCGTGTCGCGGCTCGACAGGTCGAGCGTCAACTTTTCGAACCCCGTCACGGCATCGTCCCACTTCTTCTTCTGCAGACGCTCGATCGATGCGCGAAAGAGGGCCTCGCTGGTGGAGAACTTGCGGGGGTTGAACGCCGGCCGGCACGCCGCGAGCGGCGCCAGCACGAGCAGGAGGACGGGGAGACGGGAGCGGAAGTTCACGACGGATGGGTACCCGGCAAGGGGGCGAGAGTTCGGGCGTTCAACGGCCGCGCGGCGCCATGCGCGGCGACGCGAGGAGCGTCCGGAAGTAGTCGATGGTGCGCTGCACGCCGGTCTGGACATCGACCGTGGGCTCCCAGCCCAGCAGGGCGCGGGCGCGCGAAATGTCGGGCTGGCGCACTTTGGGATCGTCTTCGGGCAGCGGCTGGTGGACGATGGGCGCCGTCGAACCGGTGAGCGCGACGACGATCTCGGCCAGCTGCCGCACCGTGTACTCGACGGGGTTGCCGATGTTGCACGGATTGGCGTCGCCGTCGTTGAACAGCCGGTACAGCCCCTCCACCTCGTCGTCGACGTAGCAGAACGACCGCGTCTGCGAGCCGTCGCCGTAGATGGTGATCGGCTCGCCATTGAGCGCCTGCACGATGAAGTTCGACACGACGCGCCCGTCGCGCGGGCGCATGCGCGGACCGTACGTGTTGAAGATGCGGACGATGCGCGTGTCGACGCCGTGCGTCCGGTGGTACGCCATCGTGATCGCCTCGGCAAACCGCTTGGCCTCGTCGTAGACGCCGCGCGGCCCGATGGGATTGACGTTGCCCCAGTACGACTCGACCTGCGGGTGGACCAGCGGGTCGCCGTACACCTCGCTGGTCGACGCAAGGAAGAAGCGCGCCCCCTTGGCCTTGGCGATGCCGAGCGCGTTGTGCGTCCCGAGCGAGCCGACCTTGAGCGTCTGGATGGGGAGCTCGAGGTAGTCGATGGGACTGGCCGGCGACGCGAAGTGCAGCACGCCGTCGAGCGCCCCGGCGACGTACGTGTACTCCGAAATGTTGTGGCGCACGAATGCAAACCGCGCGTTTCCCGTCAGGTGGGCGATGTTGTCGGGATGCCCCGTGACGAAGTTGTCGAGCCCCACCACCTCGTGGCCCTCGCGCAGGAACCGATCGCAGAGGTGCGAGCCGAGGAAGCCGGCGGCGCCGGTGATGAGGATCCTCATGCCTGCTCCCGTCCGATCGACCGGTAGGTGAAGCCGAACGACGCCATCTTGGCCGGGTCGTAGAGATTGCGGCCGTCGATCAGCACCGGCGACTTCAGCGCGGCCTTGATGCGCGCGAAATCCGGAAAGCGGTACTCGTTCCAGTCGGTGACGACGACCAGCGCGTCGGCGCCCTCGAGCGCGGCATACCCGGTGTCCGCAAAACGGATGCGGTCGCCGAGCCGGCGGCGGGCTTCGGGCATCGCGGCCGGATCGTGGGCGCAGACGGCGCCCCCCGCCTGCAGGACCTGCTCGACGAGCACCAGCGCCGGCGACTCCCGCATGTCGTCGGTGTTGGCCTTGAACGCGAGCCCCCACACGGCGATGCGCTTGCCGTGGAGCGAGCCGAGCGTGGCCGCCAGCTTGGCACCGAGCACCGACTTCTGCCGCGCGTTGGCGTCTTCAACCGCCGCGAGCACCGACAGCGGCGCGCCGACGCCGTGCGCCGTGCGCAGCAGCGCCTGCACGTCCTTGGGGAAGCAGGAGCCGCCGTACCCCGGGCCCGGGAAGAGGAACGCCGGTCCGATGCGCGAATCGCTGCCGATGCCCTTGCGCACCAGGTCGACGTTGGCGCCCACCTGCTCGCACAGCCCGGCGATTTCGTTCATGAACGAGATGCGCGTCGCGAGCATCGAGTTGGCGGCGTACTTGGTCATCTCGGCCGACGGGATGTCCATGAAGATGATCGGCTTGCCCGTGCGCACGAACGGTGCGTAGAGCTCGGCCATCACCGAGCGCGCGAAGTCGCTCTCGACGCCGAGCACCACGCGGTCGGGCTTGAGGAAGTCGTCGATGGCAGCGCCTTCCTTGAGGAACTCCGGGTTGGAGCAGACATGGAACGGGAACCGGGCGTGGGCCGCCACCGCCGCGCGCACTTTCTCCGCCGTGCCAACGGGGACCGTCGACTTGGTGACGACGACCGTCTCGCGCGTCATGTGGCGGCCGATCGCGTCGGCGACCGCGAGCACGTGCTTGAGGTCGGCCGAGCCGTCCTCGTCGGGGGGCGTGCCGACCGCGATGAAGATCACGTCGGCCGACGCCACCGACGCCGGAAGGTCGGTGGTGAAGTGCAGTCGGCCGGCGCCCTGGTTGCGCTCGACGAGCGTGTCGAGCCCGGGCTCGTAGATGGGGAGCACGTTCTTCCGGAGCCCGTCGATCTTGCCCTGGTCGATATCGGCGCAGGTGACGCTGGAACCGGTTTCGGCAAAGCACGCGCCGGCCACGAGGCCGACGTATCCGGAGCCGACGACGGTGATGTTCATCGAGAGAGATGGCAGATGGCGGACGGCGGATGGCTGACGGCGGACGGCAGACGGCTGACGGCAGATGGCAGATGGCAGCGCATCGAATCAGACCGTCGCGTGCTGCTTGGGCGCGTCGGGCGTGAGCGAGACGATGCGCGCCTTGCCCGGGCGCAGGTTCGCCGTGGCGTGGCGCGTGTCGACGACGAGCGACGCGAGGTCGACCACGCGCTGGTAATCCACCGCCTTGTGGTTGGTGACGATCACCACGACATCGGCGGCGACCAGCGTTTCGTCGGTCAGCGGCACGCCCACCACCTCGTGCCCGTCCTCGCGGAAGCGCGGGACGTGCGGGTCGTGGTATTCCACGTGCGCCCCCTGCGCCTCGAGCAGCCGGATGACATCCAGCGCCGGGCTCTCGCGCATGTCGTCGATGTCGTTCTTGTACGCGACGCCCAGCACCAGCGCGCGGGCGCCGTTGACGGACCGTCGCACGTCGTTGAGCGCGCGCGCCACCTTCTCCACGACGTACGCCGGCATCGCGCTGTTGATCTCGCTCGCGAGATCGATGAAGCGGGTCTTGTAGTTGAGCGTCCGCATCTTCCACGCGAGGTAGTGCGGATCGAGCGGAATGCAATGGCCGCCGATGCCGGGGCCCGGTGTGAATTTCATGAAGCCGAACGGCTTGGTGGCCGCCGCGTCGATCACTTCCCACACGTCCACGCCCAGCCGGTCGCAGACGATCGCCATCTCGTTGACGAGGCCGATGTTGACCGAGCGGAACGTGTTCTCGAGCAGCTTCACGAGCTCGGCCACCTCGGGCGACGACACGGGGACCGTGCGGTCGATGCAGGCCGAGTAGAGGCGCGATGCCATGTCGGTGCACGTCGCGGTGATGCCGCCGACCACCTTCGGGGTGTTCCGGGTGTTGTAGACCGGGTTGCCGGGATCGACGCGCTCGGGCGAGAAGGCGAGAAACGCGTCCTCGCCGATCGTCAGCCCGCGCGCCTCGAGGCGCGGCATCATGAGGTCGCGCGTGGTACCGGGATAGGTCGTGCTCTCGAGCACGACGAGCATGCCCGGGTGCGCCTGCCGCGCCACCGCGTCGGACGCCGCGATGACGTACGACATGTCGGGATCGCGCGTCTTGGCCAGCGGCGTCGGTACGGCGATCGAGACGGTGTCGGCCTCGCCGAGCCGCGCCTCGTCGGTCGTGGCCGCGAACAGGCCCGACTGCACGTGCCGGGCCACCTGCGCCGCCGGCACGTCCTGGATGTGCGATTCGCCGCGCATGAGCAGGTCGATAACGCGCTGCTGCACGTCGTACCCGATCACGTGGAAGCCCGCTTCGCACAGCTCCATGGCCAGCGGAAGGCCCACATAGCCGAGCCCGACCACGGCGCAGACCGCCTGGCGGGACTCGATACGCTGCTGCAGCCGGTCGCGAATGCTGGTCATGGTCGCCGGGGTTCGGGTTACTTGCCGAAGAAGCCGCGCACCGCCGACACGACTTCGTCGAGCTGGCCCGGCGTGAGTTCGGGATAGATGGGGAGCGAGACCACTTCGGCCGACGCGCGCTCGCTCTCCGGGCACTGCCCTTCCGTGTACCCGAGATAGGCGAAACAGGGTTGCAGGTGCAGCGCCAGCGGGTAGTACACCGAGTGGCCGATCCCCTTGGCGGACAAGTGGGCCCGGAACGCGTCGCGTCGCGGCACGCGAATGGTGTACTGGTTGAAGATCGACTCGCTCACCGGCTCCGTGTACGGCGTGACGATCTCCGCGACATCGGCGAACGCCTGGCTGTAGAACGCGGCGTTGGCGCGCCGCTTGGCGCTCCACGCGGCGAGGTGCGGCAGCTTGGCGAGGAGGGCCGCGGCCTGCAGCGCGTCGAGCCGCGAGTTGTAGCCGACGATCTCGTGGATGTACGTCTTGGTGCTGCCGTGCGTGCGCAGGCGCATCATCTCGTTGTACAACCCTTCGTCCTGCGTCACCACCGCGCCGCCGTCGCCGTAGCCGCCGAGGTTCTTCGACGGGAAGAACGAGAAGGTGCCGAGGGTCGCCGCCTCGCCGGCCATGCGCCATGCGCCGTCGATCTTGCGGCGCGCACCGATGCTCTGCGCGGCGTCCTCGATGACGGGAATCCCGTTCGCGATCTTCGCGACCTGCTCGACCGCCGCCACCTGGCCGAAGAGATCGACCGGCACGATGGCCCGGGTCTTCGACGTGATGGCCGCGGCGGCGGCCGCCGGGTCCATGTTGAACGTCCTTGCGTCGATGTCCACGAACACCGGGCGCGCCCCGACGTTGTGGATGGCGCCGGCGGTGGCGAAGAACGTGAACGGCGAAGTGATGACCTCGGCTCCGTCCACCGCGCCGACCGCGCGATAGGCGATGAGCAAGGCGTCGGTGCCGCTGGCGCAACCCACCGCGTACTTGGCGTTCGAGAGCGTGGCGACCTCGGCCTCGAGGTCGGCCACCGGCTTGCCGAGGATGAAGGCCTGGTCGTCGACGACCTTCATGATCGACGCGACCACTTCGTCGCGAATGGTCGCGTGCTGCGCGCGGAGATCGAGAAGAGGTACGGACATGGTGGTGTATGGGCTGAGGGAACAGAGTCCCCTTTATAGTTGTCGTAACCGGATAAAGTTACCCCGGACGCCCGGCGAACGGGAGGCACCAGGCAACCAAACGACGGGGTGCGGGGTGCGGGGGCTTGGTGAGGGGGGAGGAGCGACCGAATTACTCTGGGAGGGGGAGCGGAGTGCGGGGGCTTGGTGAGGGGGGAGGAGCGACCGGACTACTCTGGGAGGGGGAGCGGAGTGCGGGGGCTTTGTGAGGGGGGAGGAGTGTGGTGCGGAGGTAAAGGGGCGAGGGGCCCGCCCCCGCTTGTAGGTGGGCCGGGCC
>Ga0315268_10000602_pt1 | contig 41957 bp, 31 predicted proteins | sample C1_top_MG_FD_204535 | JGI IMG/M metagenome (GOLD analysis project Ga0315268, IMG submission 204535) | Sediment microbial communities from Yellowstone Lake, YNP, Wyoming, USA - C1_top | ecosystem: Environmental > Aquatic > Freshwater > Lake > Sediment | place: USA: Wyoming | collected 2017-08-01
TGGCCCAGCCCTTTGACGCCGCAACGAACGTCATCGCTGCCGTCAGCGTCGTCTTGCCGTGATCGACGTGACCGATCGTCCCGACGTTGACGTGTGGCTTGTTGCGATTGAATTTCTCTTTCGCCATCGACGTTTCCTCCGGTTCACGGATAGGGAGCCAGCGCGCCCCTGCGTGTACTGCCTCATCCTTCTCGCGTTACCGCGTCTTTCGAAATGGAGCCGCCGACCAGGATTGAACTGGTGACCTCATCCTTACCAAGGATGCGCTCTACCGACTGAGCTACGGCGGCGGAGCGGGAAACGGGGTTCGAACCCGCGACCCTCAGCTTGGAAGGCTGATGCTCTACCAACTGAGCTACTCCCGCCTTCTACAAAAACTCCTCTCTCTCTCTCGAACTTGCTCGCGGATCGTCCCCGCGTCGTTCAGCGTGGTGCTGGGGGATGGATTCGAACCACCGTAGGCGTACGCCAGCGGGTTTACAGCCCGCCCCCTTTAGCCGCTCGGGAACCCCAGCTTTCTTTTCAACAGCGCGCCGCTTGCCGGCAGCGCGCTCGACTCCTATCGGTGACGGCCGGCTCTGTGCTGCACGTTGCCGGGTTATCGCGTGGAGCTGGCGATGGGACTTGAACCCGCAACCTGCTGATTACAAATCAGCTGCTCTGCCAGTTGAGCTACGCCAGCGCTATCCTTGTCTAGGGGCTGTCGGGCAGCCCCTCTACCGTCGGGCACTGGTCCCGACGGCATTCACCCAACCAGCAGTTTTGATCGGACCGGCGCCGGTCGCGATCAGACTAATAGATCCCCCTGGCGCCAGGGAGCATGCTTTGTAGGGCGCTCGGGTTTACCTGTCAAGCGACGTTTTGATCAGCAATCGCAACGCGATGCCGGCCTCAAAGTGCGGCCGCAGAACCGGCAATGCATCGATTCCAGGCGCCAGTGTCAACGCCACCTCGAATGGTAGCGGCGGCAGCGTTGCGACCACTCCGAGCGGCAACCGCATGCCAAGCGCAAAGTCGGCCTCGCGCAGGTAGCGCGGCCGCGGTTCGAACAGACCGATCCGACCGCCAGCGCCACCGAACGCCGAAAGCTGCGCGCCAAACTGCGGCGGCGCGGCCCAGCGCCAGAAGTGAAACACGTAGTCGCTGCGCACCACCAGCGACTGCTGCACGAGCGAGTAGCCGAGCAGCGCGTTGACCTGGTGACGATCGCCCCAGCGATAGCCGGCGCTGACGCCACTGGCGTCGCCCAGCTCGAGCCCAAGCGAGATCGGTTGCGAGATCTTGGGCTGAGCTGAAAGAACCAGAATGATCGCGAGCAGGCCGTTCATCGCTCAACCACCGTGGATCGATCGGCGATCGACCGCCAGCGCGGCCTCCTTGAGCGCCTCGCTCAAGGTCGGGTGGGCGTGCACGGCGCGGCCGATGTCCTCGGCGCTGGCCTTGAGCTCGATCGCCAGCGCCGCCTCGGCGATCAGGTCGGACGCGCGCGGCCCGACCACGTGCACGCCCAGCACGCGATCGGTCCTGGCGTCGGCAATTACCTTGACCAGTCCGTCGTCGTCACCCATGGTCTTGGCGCGGGCGTTGGCCTTGAAGTAGAAGCGGCCGACCTTGATCTCGAGCTTGCGCTCCTTGGCCTGCTCCTCGGTGATGCCGACCCCGGCCAGCTCGGGCCAGGTGTAGACCACGCTTGGCACCGCGTCGTAGTTGACGTGGCCCGCCTGCCCCGCGATCAGCTCGCTGAACGCGATGCCCTCCTCCTCGGCCTTGTGCGCCAGCATCGGCCCGGCGATGACATCGCCGATGGCGTAGACGCCGGCCACGCTGGTGCGAAAGTGATCGTCGACCGCAATCTTGCCGTTCGGCTCGGGCTTGAGTCCGATGGCGTCGAGGCCGAGCCCATCGGTGTAGGCGCGGCGGCCGACCGCGAGCAGCACCTTGTCGCAGCTCAGCGTCTCGCTCTTGCCGTCGCCCTCGACGGTCAGATTGACCGTGTCGCCGTCGATCTGCGCCGCCGTCACCTTGCTCTTGAGCTTGATGGCCATGCCCTGCTGCTTGAGGCTGCGCTCGAGCGTGCGCGCCAGCTGGGTGTCGGCCAGCGGCGTGATCTGCGGCAGCATCTCGACCACCGTGACCTGCGCGCCCAGCCGCAACCAGACGCTGCCCAGCTCGAGCCCGACCGCGCCGGCGCCGATGACGACGAGATGCCTGGGCACCTGCGGCAATGCCAGTGCCTCGGTCGAGCTGATGACGTGCTGGCCATCGAAGCGGAGAAACGGCAACTCGATCGGCGCGCTGCCGGTGGCGATGAGGACGTGCTTGGCGCTCAGCTCGCTGCTGGCGTCGCCGTTGGTGACGACGATCTCGTTGGCCTTTCTGAAGACGCCAGCGCCGATGAAGACCTGCACCTGGTACTTCTTCATCAACAGCGCCAGGCCGTCAGTTACCTCCTTGACGATGCGCTGCTTGCGCTTGAGCATGGTCGCCACGTCGATGCTGGGCGCGGCCGCGCTGATGCCGTGGTCGGCCAGCTTGTGGCGCAGCGTGGCGAACAGCTCGCTGCTCTCGAGCAACGCCTTGGACGGGATGCAGCCAACGTTGAGGCAGGTGCCGCCAAGCGCGCTGCGCTTGTCGACGAGCGCCACCTTGAGGCCGAGCTGGGAGGCGCGGATGGCGGCGACGTAGCCGCCAGGTCCGGCCCCGATCACCGCCAGGTCAAAGTTTTCCACCGCACACCTCCAGCAGGATTCGCTCCGGCTTCTCCAGACAGTCGACGATGCTCTTCAGGAACGTCACCGCCTCGGCGCCATCGACCAGTCGGTGGTCGTACGACATGGCCAGGTACATCATCGGCCGGATCGCGATCTGGTCGTCGACCACCACCGGCCGCTTCTTGATCGCGTGCATGCCCAGGATACCGCATTGCGGCGGGTTGAGAATCGGCGTCGACAGCAGCGAGCCGAACACGCCGCCGTTGCTGATGGTGAAGACGCCGCCCTGCAGCTCGTCGAGCTTGAGCCCGCCGGTTCGGGCGCGGGTGGCAAAGTCTTCGATCGCGTGCTCGATGTCGCTGAGCGCCAGCTGGTCGCAGTTGCGCACCACCGGCACCACCAGGCCGCGCGGCGACGACACCGCGATGCCGATGTCGAAGTACTGGTGGTGCACGATCTCGTCGCCGTCGAGGCGCGCATTGACCGCCGGCACCGCCTTGAGCGCGCCGACCGCGGCCTTGACGAAGAACGACATGAAGCCGAGGCCGACGCCGTGCTGCGCCTTGAACGCCTCCTGGTGGCGATTGCGCAGCTCGATCACCGCGCTCATGTCGACCTCGTTGAAGGTCGTCAGCATGGCCGCGGCGTGCTGCGCCTGCACCAGCCGCTCGGCCAGCCGCTTGCGCAGCGGGGTCTGCTTGGTGCGGGTCTCGCGCCCACTCGTCGTCGGCATGGACGGCGCTGCGACCACCGGCGCCAACTCTGCCGTCGCCTTGCCTGGTGGTTGCTCGAGCCGGCCGAGCACGTCCTCCTTGAGCACCCGGCCGTGTGGTCCGCTGCCCGCGAGCGTGGTCGGGTCGAGCTTGTTCTCGACGACGAGGCGGCGCACGGCTGGCGACAGGTCATTCAGAGCGGCCGACGCGACCGGAGGTGGCGCGGCCGGTATCGCGGCTTTGACCAGCGGCAGCGGCGCTGCTGCGGCTGGCGCAGCTGCGACGGTCCCGACCGCGCCGGGCTCGATGCGCGCGACCACCTGGCCGATCTGCACGGTCTCGCCCGCGGCCACGCCAACGCGCAGCATGCCCGCGCTCTCGGCGTTGACCGTCAGCGTGATCTTGTCGGTCTCCAGCACGAACAGCGGCTGGTCGACAGCGACCGCCTCACCGTCCTGGCGCAGCCACTCGGCGAGCAAACCTTCGCGGATCGACTCACCGACGGTCGGGACCTTCACCTCCACCGCCATGCCAGCATCCTCCGTCTGTCCTCGCACTACTCCAGGATCGCCTGCAGCACGATCGCGGCCTGCTCCTGCTGGTGCACCCGCAGCGAACCGGTGGCCGGGCTCGCGCTCGGCCGCCGACCGACATAGCGCAGCGGCCGCCCCGGGAACAGCCGCTCGAGCTGACGCGACATGAAGGTCCAGCCACCGCGATTTTGCGGCTCTTCCTGCGCCCAGATCAACTCGGCGCCCGCTGGATAGTGGCCGACCACGTCGCGCAGCCGCTGGTCGTGCAGCGGGTAGAGTTGCTCGATGCGCAGCAACGCCACGTCGCCGCGCGCCCCCTGACGCCGGCCGTCGTCCAGATCGTAGAAGAGCTTGCCGCTGCACAGCACGATCCGGCGGGCCGCGGTCGGCGGCGTCGGATCAGCGAGCACCTCGTCGAACCGACCGCCGCTGAGCTCGGCGATCGGCGACACCGCCTGCTTGTGGCGCAATAGGCTCTTGGGCGTCATGACGACCAGCGGCCGGCGGAATGGCCGCTTGAGCTGCCGGCGCAGCGCGTGGAAGTACTGCCCCGGTGTGGTCAGGTTGCAAACCTGGATGTTGTCGTCGGCGCACGCCTGTAGATAGCGTTCGAGATAGGCGTTGCTGTGCTCGGGTCCCTGTCCCTCGTAGCCGTGTGGCAGCAGCATCACCAGACCGCTGGCGCGCTGCCACTTGGCCAGCGCCGGCACGATGAACTGGTCGATGATCACCTGTGCGCCGTTGGCAAAGTCGCCAAACTGCGCCTCCCACAGGATCAGCATGCGCGGCTCGGCCAGCGAGTAGCCGTAGTCGAAACCGAGTACCGCGCCCTCGCTGAGCGAGCTGTTGTAGACACAGAAGTGGGCCTGGTCGGCGCGCAGACTGTTGAGCGGCAGGTGCGGTTGCTGCGTCTGCATGTCGCGCCACACCGCGTGCCGCTGCGAGAAGGTGCCGCGCTCGCTGTCCTGGCCCGACAGCCGCACCGGCGTGCCCTCGCACAGCAGCGTGCCAAAAGCGAGCAGCTCGGCAAAACCCCAGTCGATGGCGCCGGCGGTTTCGACCGCGGCCAGCCGTTCCTTGAGCTGGCGCAGCACCTTGGAGTTGAGCTTGAACCCGTCCGGTACCGTGCACAGACCGCGCACCACCGCGTGCAGCAGCGCCGGCTCCACCGCGGTGACGACGGGAGAGTGGCTGAACGGGGCATCGAAACCGCTCCACAGGCCACTGTAGGCCTGGACCGTGCGCAGCGGCGCTGCCTGGCGCACGCTGTCGGCGAGCGCCTGCAGCCGCTGCTTGAACTGATCGGCGAGCGCCTGCGCCTGTGCCGCGTCGAGCACGCCCGCAGCGACCAGCCGATCGGTGTACAGCCGGCGCACCGACGGCCGCGCCTGGATCTCCTGGTAGAGCACGGGCTGGGTGAAGGCCGGCTCGTCGCCCTCGTTGTGGCCGTGTCGGCGGTAGCACACCAGGTCGATGACGACGTCGCGGCCAAACTCCTGCCGGAAGCGCAGCGCCAGTTCGCTGCAGAAGACCACGGCCTCCGGGTCGTCGCCGTTGACGTGAAAGATCGGGGCCTCGACCATCTTGGCAACGTCGGTGGCGTAAGCCGACGAGCGAGCGTCCTGCGGCAGCGTGGTGAATCCGATCTGGTTGTTGACGACGATGTGCACGCTGCCGCCGGCGTGGTAGCCGCGCAGCTGCGACAGGTTGAGCGTCTCGGCCACGATGCCCTGCCCGGCAAAGGCGGCATCGCCGTGCACCAGCAGCGGCAGCACGCTGCGCCGGTGCTCGCTGTCGTTGTGCTGGCGCTGCTTGGCGCGCGCCTTGCCCTGCACCACCGGGTCGACCGCTTCCAGGTGGCTGGGGTTGGCGGCGAGCGTCAGGTGGACGCCGTGGCCCTGCTGGTTGACGTGGTCCGCGCCGAAGCCCTTGTGGTACTTGACGTCGCTGTCGCCGCCCGGGCTGTCCGGCAGGATGCTATCCTCGAACTCGGTGAACAGCTCGGCGTACGATTTGTCGAGGATGTTGCACAGCACGTTGAGCCGGCCGCGGTGCGACATGCCGAGCACGATCTCCTGCACCCCGACCTCGGGCGCTTGCTCGACGATGGCGTGGATGGCGGCGATCAGCGACTCGGCCCCTTCGAGCGAAAAGCGCTTCTGGCCGCGATAACGACTGTTCAGAAAGGTCTCGAACAGCTCGGCGTCGATCAACCGGGCCAGCATCTCGCGCTGCTGTGCCGCGCCGTAGTGCGGCTGGTTGCGCACCGGTTCCATCTGCGCCTGCAGCCAGCGTCGGATGCGGCGCTCCTGGATGTGGATGTACTCGACACCGATCGCGCGGCAGTAGATGTCTCGCAGCAGCGCCACGATCTCGCGCAGCGTGGCCCGTTGCAGTCCGTGCAGGTGGCCAGCGTCGAACTGCGTGTCCAGGTCGGCCTCGCCCAGCTCGAAGCTGGCCAGTTCGAGTTCGGGATGCGACTGCAGGTTGTGGCCGAGCGGGTCGACCTGCGCCAGCAGATGACCGCGGCTGCGATAGGCGTAGATCAAGCTGGCCACCCGCGATTGCCTGGCCGCGCACTCGGGGTCGGCCACAGGTGCGGCGGCGCCGATCTCGAACCCCTCGAAAAAGGCTTGCCAGCGTCCATCCAGCGAGGCCGGGTCCTGCTGCCACTGCCGGTACTGCGCGTCCAGATATTGGGCACTGAGCGCGGTGGATAGCGGCTCGCGGCCCCGCGCCGGCGCGTCCTGCTCTGCCATCGAGGCTCCCGTGGGCGCCGTCCTTTTCCCCGATCGAGGCGCCGTGCCTGCTACAATAGTGGAGCACGCGCGAGGGGCAAGCCATGGCCAACATGCTGCTGCTTGAAAAACCGGACCTGCGAATTGCCTCGATCGCGCTCGCCCTGGTGCTGGTAACCGCGTGCAACCCGACGCTCGACCCAGACGCTGGCAGCGACGCCGCCTCCGGTGTCGACGGCGCGACCGCGCACGATGCAGCCACCATGCACGACGCTGCCACCGCGCACGACGCGGCCAACAGCGACCGCGGTCCGACGGCCGATGCGACCCACGCCGATGGCGCGACCGCGAGCGACCACGCAGCGTCCGCGGATGGCGCGAGCGATGCCGGTCCGGCCGTGCTGCACCTGCTCACGCCACTGCAGCTGCACGACATGCTGACCAACAAGGACTTCTTGTTGATCGACGTGCGCGGTGGCACGCCGGCAGCGCAGATCCCGCAGACCGACGCCACCATCCTCTTCACCGACGTCGACGGACTGGTGGCTTATATCGGCAGCGACCTGGACACGCGCGTGGTCGTCTACTGCGCCAGCGGCGGACGCTCGGGCACGGCTGGCGCATCACTGGTCAGCCGCGGTTACCGCGCCATCTTCAGCCTGAGCGGCGGCATCAACGCCTGGATCGCCGTTCCATACCCGACGGTCACGCCGGGCGCGGACGCCGGGTGAGGCGCGGGCGTCACTCGCGCGGCGTCAGGACGGCGTAGCGCGCGACCGGCTCGGTCGTCGGCTTGGGTTTGGTTTGCGGCACGTGAACGCCGTACTTCAGCGTCACGCCGTGGTTCGGTTCGTGCGGGAACGGCGCCGCGTACTCGGCAACCGACGGCGGTTGGGCGATCGGGGGCGGCAACGCCACGGCATAGGCTGGCCGCGGCGTGAGGTCGATGTCGGCGGCGTACTTGGGCATGGTCCGGTGGTCGATCGGGATCGGTGCCGCGTACTCGCAGTTGGGGCAGCCGCCCAGGTCCGGCTGCGCGATCGGCGCCGGCTCGCGACTCGGCATTGGACCCGGTGGCAGGCAGCCGCTCAGCCCCAGCGCCAGCGCGGTCGCGCCGATCGACGTGCAGACGATGCGGCGCGCCCAGCGCTCGCGCTGTTCGAAGTCGATCGCCTCGAGCACGCGCAGGATGCGCATTCGCATGGCCTGGTCGTTCATCGCTGCCTCCGGCGCCTGGTTCTTCTCTATGAACGGACTGCCGCCGACCGCGGTCTACCCGTTGCCAGCGAGATGTCACGCCGGCAGACCAGTTCGTTGCAGCCGTGGCGACCGTTGGCCGTGCGCAACTCGACCAGCGCAAAGCCGCGGTCGCGCACGAAGCCAAAGACCTGCTCGGCCGTGGCCACCTCGAACGGAAAGCCACCTACCCAGTCAACCGCATCCCACAGCACGCTCATGCCGCGGCGGCCGCGGCCGCGGTAGCGCGCCAGTGGATTGCGACCACCAAGCACATCCGCGGTCAGCCCCTGCGCTGCGGCCAGCGCCGTGCTGCCGCCCGCCAGCAGCGCCCGGCCGGGCGTGGGCAATGCGTTGTACAGCCGCTTGACCTGCAGCCAGACCGGCGACAGCAGCGGCTGCCGGTTGTAGATGGCGACGAACAACAGCCCGTCGTTCTCGACCAGCGCACAGGTGTGGTCGAGCGCACGCCACAGGTCGCCAGTGTGGTGCAGCACACCCCAGGCGTAGACCACGTCAAAGCGGCCCAGCTCGTCGATCAGCGCGCGATCCAGCACGTCGCCCTGGCGCACGGACCAGTTGCTATCGCCGGCACAGTGCTGCTGCCTGAGCTGCTCGACGCAGGCCACCGCCTGCGGATCGAAATCGAACGACAGCACGCTGGCACCGAGCCGGCGCGCGGCCAGACTGAACAGGCCACTGCCCGCGCCGACGTCGAGAAAACGGCGGCCAGCCAGAGTCTCGACCCGCAGCATCTGCTTGAGCGAGGCCTCGGCTGCAGCGATGCGCTCCGGGTCGAGCTGGCGCGAAAAGCGCTGCCAGTTGGCGCCAAAGCCAAAGCGCTTGCCGCGCGCAATCTCGTCGACGGGATCGGTCATTGATCGCGGGTCTCAGCCAGCACGACGCGCCGCGGCCTCGACCGGCGTGCGGTCGCGCAGGCTGAGCGCGCCCGCAAAGCATTTCTGCACGCACAGGCTGCAGCCGATGCACTTGCTGGCGTCGAAGGTCGGATGCTTCTCCTCGTCGAGCGCGATGGCGAGATAGGAGCAGCGCGCGCAGTTGCCGCAACTCATGCACAGCTCGCTCGCCACCGTCGGGATGCGCTTGGTCGGGGTCAACGCCATGAAGTCGGTGATCGGGTTGGGCAAGGCGCGGCCGATCAGCTCGTCGACCGACTTGATGCCGCGCGCCTGCAGCAGGTGGCTCAACCCCATGTGCAGCTCGCGTACGATGCCCACGCCGTACTTCATGGCTACGGTGCAGAACTGCACGCTGCGCGCGCCCAGCGCCAAGAAGTGCGCCGCCTGGCGGTAGTCCATCGGGCCGCCATTGCCCGAAACCACCACGCCCAGGTGGCCGACCGACGCCAGCGTCAGGTTGGAGATCGGCGACACGCCCTGCCCGCTCATGCCGACCAGGATGCCCTCGTCCCAGGTCGGCTTGTTGCCCGGCCGGAAGCACAGCGTCGGGAAGGTGTTGGCGAGCGTCACGCCGGCCTTCTTGTCGGGGTACTTGTCCAGCGTCTTCTTGACTGCCTTGACGATCACTTCGATCGACGTCACGGCACCGGTCAGCTTGAACAGCTTGGGCACGGCCGGGTCGCTGGTCTGCATGATCCAGTCGATGATCTTGGCGGTCAGACCCGCCGACTGCGAGACGATGGCGCCCTCGGTGCCGTCGCCGCCCTGCGGGCAGGAGAGGCTGAACTCGATCGCCATCGCGCCAGCGTTCTCGAGTTTCTTGCTGTTGCTCTGCCAGCCCTTGCAGTCCGCGTCGTCTTTGCCGGTGAGCGGGCCACCGGTCGACGCCGCGGTCAGCCGGTCCGGGTACTCGCGCCGCAGCTTTTCGATCTCGCGACAAACCCGCTCGAGCGCGTGGTCCGAGACGTTGTCGCAGTTGCCAAAGGTGAGCGGGTCGAACACATGCATGTAGGCGGCCGGAATATGGATCGGCACGCCATCGAAGGCGGTCTTCATGATGCCGCCGGCCCAGCCTGCGGCATACGCCTTCTTCATCTGCTCGTAGCCGTCGGTCGGCGGTGCAGCCGACAGCAAGAAAGGCGAGATCAGCTTGCGGCCAAAGAAGTCGGCCGCGATCGGCACCGGCAGCTCGTTGTAGCCGGCCACGCGATGCACGCTCTTGCGCGGCGGATCGAACTTGGGAACCGCCTGCTTTTTGATCCAGGCGTCGATCTGCAGCGCCGCGTTCTTGCCGGTGGCCACCGACTCGACCACGGTCGACGGGCCATACGCCGAGTCGCCCGCACCGAACACGCCGTCGACACCGTCGATCTTGAGTTCGGCCCGGTTGCCGATGGCGATGACCACCTGCTCGAAGTGGTCCAGCGTCTGCTCGGTGCCCGCCACTGGCTTGACCTTGGCCGGATGGAATTTTTCGCCTGGCGGCAGCTCGATGCGCTGCAGCCTGAGGCCGCTGACCTTGCCGCCAGTCGCAACGATAGCGTGGACCTTGCTGCGGGTGACGACGTTGAGTGGATACTCCGACAGCAGCTCGCGCTCCTTGGGCGTCAGCGGCATCTCGCCAAAGGTCTCGAGGCAGATCATCTCGACGCTGCTGGCGCCCTGCAAGTGCGCGCTCACCGCGCAGTCAATGGCGATGGCGCCGCCGCCGATCACGGCGACCCGGCCGCGCACCGCATGACGACGGGGATCGGCCAGGTAGACGTTGCCGGCCACGGCCAGGTTCTCGTTGTCGATGCCGAGCTTGATCGGCTGGTGCAGACCGCCGGCAACCAGCACCGCGGCATAGCCCTGCTTGAGCAGCGCCGCCGGATCGTCGACGCGCTTTTCGAGTTGCAGCTTGATCCGGCTGTGGCCGAGCAGCCAGCCGATGTCGGTCCGGGTGACGTTCGGATCGAGCCGGTGCGGCGGGACCAGGCCGAGCGCGCCGGCCGGCTGCTTGTTGCGCTCGAAGATCTCGACGCTGTAGCCGAGCTGCGCCAGCGCAAAGGCACCGCCCAGTCCGGCCGGGCCACCGCCCACCACCGCCACCTGCTTGCCGTTGGCCGGGGTCTCGGCGACCTTGGGCATGACGCCCAGCTTCTTGGCGCGCGCCACGATTGCGGCCTGCACGGCCGGGATCTGCAGATAGCCGTCGAACTTCCGGTGCGAGCAGGCGGTCTGGCAAAAGCTGTCCGGGCAGACGCCGCCGCAGACGCCGCCGAGCGGATTGTGCAGCATGATCAGCGCGGCCGAGCGCGCGATGTCCTCGCGCTGCATACCGCGCGCCGCCATGATGAAGTCCGCGGGCGAGCAGTCGGCCGGGCAGCCGCGCTGACACGGCTTCTCCTCGCAGTACTCACAGCGCTCGATCTCGCTCCTGAGCTGGGCATCGGACAAAAAAAGTTCACTGTGCTGGGTCACGGTGTTCTCCTCGTCGACACACAAGTGCATGCTTGGCCGCGCGCGCGCTGCCAGGGCACGCCAGATGTTACTCAAACCATCGGCCAATCGCGAGCGTCAAGGGCGACCGTGGATTTTTGCCGCGCCGGTCAGCTGATCAGTGCGGGCATCACCATCAGTGGGTATCCAACGAGCTGCAGCCGCTTTTGCAGAGCAAAGGCCGTGTCGTTGTGCAGCAACCGGTGGTACCAGTTCTCGCGCTCGAAGATGAGCTTGCCGGCGAAAAAGGTGACCCGCGGGAACTCGCCACCGATTTCGACGCACAACCGCGCTGACTCGTCGACGATGTCGGTGCCGATGGCACACCGATAGGTTCCGGCCAGCCCGATGCTGTGGGCGAGCGCCACGTATTGCTGCAGCTCGTTCTCGGTCTTGGCGCGCAGGCGCTCGAGATTTTCCTGCCCCTTGAACACGCCCGAGTCGACCGCGCCCACCGAAATGAAGACCAGGTTGCGGAAGAAACCCGGGAAAGTGCGCTGGATGTTGAGCACGGTGTGGATGCCGAGCCCGCTGTAGTTGCCGACCAGCAGCGCGGCCGTTGGCTGCTGCGGGTCCAGCGCCGGTGGCGGTTGGTCGCTGTGGGGCACGCTGGCCAGATCGACCATTGCGTACAGGTCGAACAGCTTGCTGCCGACGCCCCGGTAGTGGCGCCGCACCACAAAGCAGAGCGCGACCAGCCCGCCGGTGACGGCGAGAGTGAGCCAGCCGCCCTGCTCGAACTTCTCGAGCACCGTGATGACCAGGATGGTCGCGCACAGCGCGAGGCCGATGCCAAAGGCGGCCAGCCGGCGCGACCGCAAGGGGTGCCCGTGGCGCCGCCACCAGGCGCGCAGCATGCCCGACATCGATAGCGAGAAGGTCAAGAAGGCGTTGATGCTGTAGAGAAAGATGAGGGCGGTCACCTGGCCGTTTGCGACGAGCAACGCGACCAGCGCGCAGGCGCCCATCAGCAGGATCCCGTTGGCCGTGGTCAACCGGTCGGACAGCGCCGACAGCCGGCGCGGCAGCCACGAGTCGAGCGCCAGGTTGGCCATGACGCGCGGCCCGTCGATGAAGCCAGCCTGCGCCGCGACCACCAGCAGCGCGCCCTCGGAGACGAGGGTGACGACGGCAAAGACCATGCCGCCGGGCAGCGACCTCACCATCTGCTCGACCAGCACGGCGTTGAGCGTCTTGCCGGCGACCGGCGTGGCTCGCCAGAGCACGTAACACAGCAGCAGCCCGCCGGCGGTGACGGCGAGCGACACCGCCAATGACCAGCACGTGGGTCGCCACGAAGACGAGAAAGATCGGCGCCAGCACCAGCACCGACTCGCGCACACCGCGGATGTTGACGACGGTGAGCACGACGATGAGGGCCGCCTCGACGACGAGCTTGTATTCACGATAGGGCGCCGGCAAAAAGCTGAACAGCGCGTCGCCAGCCGAGGCGATCGAGACCGCAATGGTCATGACGTAGTCGACCAGCAGCGCACAGCCAGAGACCACGCCGAGCCGCGGCCCGAGCAGCTTGGTCGCCACCAGGTAGCCGCCGCCGCCGTGCGGAAACTCCTCGACGATGTGGCTGTAGGCGTAGGCGATGATACCGACCGTCAGCGCCGTCAACGCCGCCAGCACCAGCGCCAGCGTCGGGTGGTCGCCGAGCGAGCGAAACGCCTCCTCGGGTCCGTACGAGGACGACGACAGACCGTCGGCGCCGAGGCCAACCCAGGCCAGTAGCGCGACCAGCGAGATGCGCTGGAACAGCGACGGGTCGCTCAGGTCGCGCGCCGGGCCAAAGACCGCGTGACCCACGCGCCGGGCAAAGCTGTCGTCTTCAATCGGCTTGGGTGATGGTTCGGGCAAGGGACCAGCAGGCGTGGCACTCATGACGAGAACCTCCGTTCACGTACGAGAGGCAGCACCTCCCGCACCGAACGGTGAGGCTCGCCTCTTCGTCGCCTACGGGGTTAGCTGACGGGCTCGGGCCGAAGAGTGCCCTACGCCTTTCGGCGATGCGCCCCAACAACGTGGGTCCCCCGCTCTCGCTCAGCGAGACTCGGCGTATGTCGATCGCGCATATTGGCCCGCCGGTAGCGGTTGTCAAACCGGTGCACACGTCGTGGTACCGGGCTTGACTCGATTGACGCGCCAAGCCACAACAACCCATTCCACGCACGAGGTACCCCGTGATCCGCTCACGCCAAGTCCTGATCCTGTTCTCGAACTGTGTGCTGCTGACCGGTTGCGGTGTGACTGGCGACGATGCGCCGTCGGGTGGCACGCCGTCGACCAAGCTGGCAGTGACCGCCAGCGCCCAGCCAGTGGTGACCCGCGCCGGGTTGCCCAAGCTCGAGCGCGCCGATTTCAACCGGCTGGCCGCGCTGGAAAACGTGCCGCTGTTCTGGTTGCAGGGTGACCTGTCGCCCGCCAACCTGCTGCGCACCGGCGTGCACAACGACACCGACAGCAATCCCTACCTCAAGAACGATGTCTTCACGCCCGCGTTCGACGAGCTCTACCTCCGGCTGGTCGAGCGGCGGCGGCTCGAGGCGGTGCAGCGCGAACTCGACTTTGGCTGGCCGACCGCGGTGGTGACCGATCTCCGCAAGGCCCCCGAGGCCGATCGCAAGGTGGTGCAGCACATCGCACGGGCGGCCGCCACCATCGAGGAGATCTATGCCCAGCAGGTGGGCACGGCCGCGATCAAGACCCTGCCCGTCGATGCGCCGAGCAAGGCGCTGCTGCAGCGCAACCAGAGCTACCGCTGCGAGGCGCCCAAGACCAAGGATGATCCGTTCTGCAACGCCTCGCTCGCCTATCCCAAGCAGCGCTCGGACGCCTACCCGACCGACCTCGAACAGAACGAGAAGCTGTGCGAGGAGCTGCGCACGGCAACAAATTCCAAGGAGTTGCTCGACCCGTTCTCGGTGGTCCGAAAAAAAGAGGGTAAGTGGGTGGGTGTGCCCTACCTCGAGGTCTATGGCGTCAAGATGAAGGCAATCGCCGGCGAGCTGCGGCTGGCGGCACAGGCCCTCGGCAACGACGAGGCCGCATTCCGCAACTACCTGGAGGCCGCGGCCAAGGGCTTCGAGACCAACAAGTGGGACGCCGCCGACGAGGCGTGGGTGGCGATGAACAGCCAGAACAGCAAGTGGTACCTGCGCATCGCGCCCGACGAGGTCTACTTCGATCCGTGCAACAGCAAGGCCGGCTTTCACGTCTCGTTCGCGCGCATCAACACCTCGCTCGTGCAGTGGACGCAGAAGATCACGCCGCTGCGCGATGAGATGGAGAACACGCTGGCGACGTTGATCGGCAAACCCTACAGCGCGCGCAAGGTCAGCTTCAACTTGCCCGATTTCATCGACATCGTGCTCAACGCCGGTGACGCTCGCAACGGCTTTGGCGCGACCATCGGCCAGTCGCTGCCCAACTGGGGGCCGGTGGCCGAGCGCGGGGCCGGCCGCACCGTGGTGATGATGAACCTGTACGACAACCCAGACTCGCGCGCGTTCGAGGCGAAGAAGGCTGTGCTGATGTTCCACCCGGACGATGCCAAGAACATCCAGCCCGGCATCTCCGAGTACCTGGACACCTTGCTGCACGAGGCGACCCACAACTTCGGGCCGCACAGCGACTACCAGATCGACGGCAAGCCGATCCGCGCCATCATCGGCGGACTCAACGCATCGATCATGGAGGAGCTCAAAGCACAGACCGGCGCGCTCTGGTACACCGAGATGCTGCGCAAGAAGGGCTTGCTCGACGACGCCACTGCGCGATCGACCGTGACCGGCTCGATCCTGTGGGCGTTTGGCCACATCAGCCGCGGCCTGTTCGACAACGACGGCAAGCGCAGCGTCTACTCGACCATCGCCGCCATCCACATCGGCTATTTCGTCGACGAGGGTGCGCTCAGCTTCGACCCGCTGCTCGACCCGAACAACAGCGGCGACAAGGGACGCTTTCGCGTCTACCACGACCGGCTCGGGCCAGCGGTCGACAAGCTGATGAAGCGGGTCGGCCGCATCCTGGCCAGCGGCGACAAGACCGACGCCGAGGCACTGATCAAGGCTTACACCGAGGGCGCCGGCCTCGAAAAGATCAAGTACCAGCAGGTGCAGGAGCGGCTGCTCAAGTTCCCCAAGGAGAGCTTCAGCTACGCGATCCTGCTCTGAACATGCGCGCTCTCGTCGTCACTACCGGCACCTCAATCGCGCCCTTCGGCGACGACGTCGGCGACAGCCTGTTGCTGTTTTCGACGCTGCGCCAGGCGGTGGACGCGGCGCTGTCCGAGCAGGGGGTGGGCGTGCAGCACGCGACCAGCGCGGCCGAGCTGGGGACGGCCGACGACGAGCCGGTGCTGGTGCTCAGCGACCGGCTGTTCGTGTCGCGCAAGACGCTGCGCGATTTCATACCGGCGGCGCTGGCGCAGCTGCCGGCGCGCCTGTCCCTGCGGCGCACGCCCAGCGTCGACTACCTGCTGCCGGTGACCGACGCCGTGGTCGAACCGCTGTCCGCGGCCGAGCGCGAACCGTCGCTGGCGCGGCTGGCGCGCATCGAGGCAGCAGCAACCGAGCGCGTCGGCTTTGACCTGTTCCTGCTGCGCGGCCACGAGTTGCCGCGCAACCTCGAGGGCGAGGCTCTGCTGGCGACGCTGCGCCAGCTCTGCCGACCGTTCATCCTGCGCAAGCGCGAGCTGAGCGTGCCGATGCGGCTGCCGGTGGTCGGTGACACCGGTCAGCAGACCATGGGATTGCCGATCACCAGCACGCTGGTCGCTGACGTCCGCCACTGGGTGCACATCCTGTGGCTCAACCAGCTGGCGTTTGGCATGGCCTGGCTCGACCTGCTGCGCGACCACAAGCTGTGGACCGCCTGGCGGCTGGCCAGCGCGTTCCCGTTCGGGCGAGCGCGGCTTTTCCGACGCTTCGTGCGCATCGGAAAAAACTGCCGCATCCACCCGACCGCACACGTCGAGCTGAGTGTGCTGGGCGACCACGTGGTGGTCGGACCGCGCGCCTCGATCCGCAACAGCTTTGTCGGCGACAATTGCGAGATCGGCGACCACGCGGTGCTGCTGTCGAGCACGCTGGCGCCCGGCGGCTACGTCACCGCCAAGACGTTTCTGGTCTTCTGCGCCGCCTACCCGGGCGCCACCATCGGCAATTACAAGCTGCAGGTCTCGCTGATCGGCCGTGACGCCCACATCAATCCCTTGGCCGGTTTGATCGACGCCAAGTTTCGCGGCGACATCCGGGTCGAGCTGGCAGGCGCGCTGCGCTCGACCGGCCGCTCCTTCTTGGGCAGCTGCGTCGGCCACCGCGCGATCGTGGCGTCCAAGATCCTGATCCAGCCCGGCCGCATGATCCCCAACGACGCCATGATCGTGATGCGGCCCGACGAGGTGGTGGCCAGCGTGCCGGCCGATCTGCCACCGGGTGAGCCGCTGGTGCGCCACCAGGGGACCCTGGTGCCATTGTCGACTTTGAAAAACGGATGAGTGACGGGGGCAACATGAGCGACCAACCGTTTCGGGTCGAACGAGACAGCATGGGCGAGGTGCAGGTGCCGCGCGAAGCGCGTTTTGGCGCCCAGACCCAGCGCGCGATCGACAACTTCAAGATCAGCGGCTGGCGCATGCCGCGGCCGTTCTTGCACGCGATCGGCCTGATCAAGCGGGTCGCCGCCGAGGTCAACGCCGAGCTACGGTTGCTCGACGCGACAGAGGCGGCTGCGATCGCCGTCGCCGCGCGCGAAGTGTACGAGGGCAAGCACGACGAGCATTTTCCGGTCGACGTGCTGCAGACCGGCAGCGGCACCAGCACCAACATGAACGCCAATGAGGTGATCGCGTCGCTCGCCAGCGAAAAGCTCGGCCATCGCGTCCACCCCAACGATCACGTCAACATGAGCCAGTCCTCCAACGACGTGATCCCGAGCGCGCTGCGCATCAGCAGCTACCTCGAGGTGACGGCGCGGTTGACGCCGGCACTACAGCACCTGCAGCAGCGGCTCGAGCGCAAGGCGCGACTCTGCGAACATGTGATCAAGACCGGCCGCACCCACCTGATGGATGCACTGCCGATCCGGCTGAGTGACGAGATCGATGCCTGGGCGCAGCAGATCGACGACTGCGTGCTGCGGCTCGAGAGCACGCTGCCACGCTTGGCCGAGCTGCCGCTCGGCGCCACCGCCGTCGGCAGCGGGCTCAATGCGCCGGTCGAGTTTGGCGCGCTGTGCTCGGCGCGCATCGCCCAGCTGACGGCGCGGCCATTTTGCACCAGCCCCAATCGCTTTGCCGCCCTCGCCTGCCAGGACACGGCAGCCGAGTTGAGCGGTCAGCTGCGCGTGGTCGCGCTCGCCCTGCTCAAGATCGCCAACGACCTGCGCTGGATGAACAGCGGCCCGGACGCCGGGCTGGGCGAGATCGCACTGCCTCCGTTGCAGCCCGGGTCGAGCATCATGCCGGGCAAGGTCAATCCAGTGATTCCCGAAGCCGTGTGCATGGCCTGCGCCCAGGTCATCGGCAACGACGCCGCGATCAGCGTGGCCGCGCAGTCGGGCAACTTCCAGCTCAATGTCATGCTGCCGCTGGTGGCGTTTGACCTGCTGACCAGTATCGGGCTGTTGACCCGCTCCGCGCGCGCGCTGGCCGACCACGCAGTCGCCGACTTTACCGTCAACGAGCTGCGGCTGGCCGAGCAGGTGGCGCGCAACCCGATCCTGATCACCGCGCTCACTCCGCTGATCGGCTACGAGCAGGGCGCGGCCATCGTCAAGCGCGCGCTGGCCGAGAACCGGCGCATCCTCGACGTGGCGGTCGAGGTCACCGGCCGCGACCGCGCCGAGCTCGAACAGCTGCTCGACCCGCTGCCGATCACGCGGGGTGGTATAATGTCCATTCCGAAGTAACGCGGGCGTTCGAGGGTGCATGGCACGACGCGGCTGGTGGCTCCTCGGTTGGATCGTGTGCGCGGGCGCGCTGGTCGCAGGCGTCGCCTGCAATAGCAGCTTCGACCCGGGTGCCGGTTCACCCGCCCGCGCGACCCAACCGATCTTCTACGGCCAGGCCACGCCCACGCTTTACACCGGCTTGACCGCGACCGAGCAGAACGCGGTGGTGCAGCTGTACGCGACGATGTACGGCCAGGGCTTTTGCTCGGGCTCGCTGATCTCGGAGCACATCGTGCTCACCGCTGGCCACTGCATCCATCCGCCCGACCAGGGCGAGTTCACCGCCGGCGACATCACCATCCGCATCGGCCCCGACTCGAGCAATCCGATCGCCGAGCTGACCGTGCAGCGAGTCGCCCACAAGGAGTGGCAAAACAACTACGAGGACGATGTCGGCATAGCGATCCTCGGCAACGCCTACACCAGCGTGCCGCACCTGACCTTCAGGCGCGGCGGCACTGCGGCCGTCAGCGGCCATCCGGCGCAAGCAGTCGGTTTCGGCCTGACGCAGAACGACGACCCCAACTTTCCGACCAACACGCAGCGCTTCTGGACCACGCTCGACGTCGAATGGGTCGATGCCTCGGGTATCGTCGTCAATGGCGGCGGCAGCACCGGTGTGGCGCCGGGTGACTCGGGCAGCCCGCTACTCTACGACTTTGGCAGTGGGCCGCAGGTCGCCGGTATCGCGTCGACGTCGGAGGAAGGATGGGTCTACTCGGCCAACTACACCAACGTCGAGACCCAGGAAAACTACATCCAGGCGTTCATCGACCAGTACGACAACCCGGCCTGCGTCAGTACCTGCAGCGGCTATCAGTGCGGCGAGGCGGGCAGCTGCATCTGCGGCGCGTGCGGCCGCGGTTTTCAGTGCCAGAACCACCAGTGCCAGGAGATCCCGGCCGGCAACGGCGGCGTCTGCGCCACGCTGCAGTCGGTGGCCGAAGTCTGCAATGCGGCCAATCCTTGCGGCGGCAACCAGATCTGCTTGCCCTATGGCGACGGCAACAGCGAGTGCGGCGAGCGCTGCGGGCCAATGCCGTGCGCCGCCAACGACGCGCAGTCGTACTGCATGGCCCTGCCGACCGATCCCAGCGGCTACATCAACCTTTGCTTCGAGTCCAACCCGGCCAGTTGCACGACCGAGTACAGTTCGTGCACCGGCAACGGCAGCGCCTTTGGCTGGTGCTTGCGCCTCGACGCGAGCAATACGTTGAGCTGCTATTCCGCCTGCTCGACCGTCGTCACTTGCCCGGATGGAACCGGCTGCTTCCCTTACCAACCGCCCAACTGCCCGGCGCTGTGCAACGGTCTGCAGTGCGGCACCGTGCAGCAGTGTAACTGCGGCCAGTGCACGTCGACCCAGCGCTGCGAACTGAACCGGTGCGTCGACAGTTGTCTACCCGATTGCGTCAACCGCGAGTGCGGCGACGACCTGTGTGGCGGCGTCTGCGGCGACTGCGCGACCGGCCACCAGTGCAATGACGACGGGTTGTGCCGAACCTCATCGACTGCTGATAGCGGTATCAGCGACGACCGGCACACCGTATCGCTGTGCGGCTGCAGTAGCGGCGCGGCGCGGTCAGCTGCGCAGCAACCGATCGAGCCGCTTGCATACCTCGTCGCGGCGCTTGGCCTGCTTGCACGCCGGCGACAGCTGCCGCAAATAGCGTGCGAAGACATCATCGACGACCACCTGTGAGCGCGCGGTCGATGCGATGTAGACGCGCAGCCGCAGCGCATGGTCGCGGTTGTAGGTCCAGATCAACCCGACGCTGCTGTCGGTCTGGTAAAAGGCGTCGGCCGGCCAGTCGAGCGGGTGCCGGTAGCGCGCCACGCAGGCGCTGCAATCGACCGTTTCGGTGGCAACCGTGAAGCGTGCGCAGCTGCCGCAGCGGCGGCAGCGCACGTCGACGAGCGCGGGCAGCGCGCTCACGGCACCGCTTGCTGCGTCCAGCTGGCGGCCTCGAACCGGGTGACGCGACCCAGCGGCGCCAGCTGCGACACCAGCTGCACCGCCGGCCCGACCACCGCGCAGCGCATGGCCGACGCTACGTAGAAGGTGCGCGCGGCCTGCGCCGCATCCCGCTGGCTGAGTTTGTCGACGCTCTCGGCGTGCCGCGCCAGGTAGTCGTCGCCCAGCCCATAGGTCTCGATCTTGAGCAGCGCCAGCGCCATGCCGCCAGCGCTCTCGAGCGCGAAGGGATTGCCACCGGCCTGATACGCCTTGGCGTCGCGCAGCTCCTTGGCTGACGGACCGCTCACGCGCAGCCGCTCGATCTCGGCCAGCGCCGCCGCGATCGTCTGGTAGGCGCTGTCCGGCCGCGTGGCGGTGCGCAGCACCAGCGGACCTGGCACCGAAAGCGCCAGCAGGTGCGCATAGACGTCGTCGACCAGGGCCCGCTTGTCGCGCAGCTGCAGGCCGAGCCGCGAGTTGCCAGCCAGCCCGCCCAGCACCTCGTTGTTGAGCAGCACCGCGTCGTAGTCGACGGAGCGGCGATCGAGGCCGACGTGGCCGCATGAGATCCACGCCCGCTCGGCGCCCGGCCAGTCGATCACGAGCACTCGCGTCTCGCGCCCGGCTGGCCGCGGTTCGGTCAACGCCGGCGGGACCGCGCCGGCCGGCATCGCGCCAAAGGCGCGCGCGATCTCTGTCCTTAGATCGGCCGCCCTGACGTCACCGACCACGACCAGGGTCGTGTTCTTGCCGACGTAATTGTCGCGATGAAACCGCACCACGTCGTCACGGCCGAGACCGCGCAGGCTGGTCGGCGTGCCGGCGCGCGGCCAGCCGAGCCGGCCGTCGCCGTACAACAAGTGAGCCAGCGCGTCCGACGCCACCCGATCGGCGCTGGTCGCCTGCAGCCCGACCAGCTGTAGCGACTGCTCGCGCGCCGCATCGATCGCAGCCGGGGCAAACGCCGGTCGCAGCGCCAGGTCAGCGAGCAGTTCGATGGCGGCTGCCCGGTCGCTGCTCAGCACTTGCAGCAGCAGATCGGTGGCGTCCCACCAGGCCAGAGCGCTGTAGCTGGCGCCCATGGCGGACAGCGCATCCGCGATCTGGGCGGCGCTGCGGGTCGCAGTGCCCGCGGCCAGCAGCCCTGCGGTCAGCTCGCCGAGACCGGTCTTGCCCGCCGGATCGCGCAGCGCACCAGCGCCGACGCGCAGCCCGAGCGCCACCACTGGCCAGCGGTGGTCCTCGACCACCACGACGCGCAGGCCGTTTTCGAGCACGAACCGGCTGCGCACCGGCGTCGCGATGGTCAAGGGTTTGGCCAGCGCCGCCGCCGCCAGCGCGGGCACCAGCAGCGCGATCAACAGGCGACGCCTTTTATTCATCGCTGAACTCCTCACGCAGCCAGCGGTCGGCGTCGGTCGGTCGCAGCGCTGCCGGTGCGGTCGTCGGCGCACTGGCCGCGGCGGTCGGCAGCAGCTGCACCAGCGTCCGCCGATCCTCGGCCAGGTAGCGGCGCGCCACCCGCTGCACGGCAGCCGCGTCGACTGCGCGCAGCGCCGGCACTTCGCGGTTGATCAACTCCGGATCACCACCGAGCACGGTTGCTTCGCCCAGCCGGCTGGCCAGCGAGCCAACGCGCTCGAGCGAAAAGACGTATTCGGCCTCGAGCTGGTGGATCGCCCGTGCCAGCTCAGTGGCGCTGACCGGAGCGGTCGCCAGCCTGGTCAGCTCGGCCGCCAGCAGCGGTTCGGCCGCGCTCAGCGCCACCCCGGAGGGAACCGCCACCCCGATGTAGAGCATTCCCGACTGCGCCAGCCGCACCAGATCGCCCTGCACCAGGTAGGCAAGCTTGGCGTCGTCGACCAGCGCGCGGTGCAGCCGGCTATCCTGGTTCTGCGCCAGGATGCGGGTGGCGACGCGCAGCGCCGGCAGGTCGGGGTCGGCGAAACCGGGCACCCGCACCCCGCATAGCAGTGCCGCGCTCTCGGCCTCGGCGCGCACGACGGCGCGCCGCATCCCGGTCTGCTCGGGCTCGGCGGCCGGCGCCGGATCGGTGAGCGGGCCCTTCTTCCACGGCCCGAGCTGGCGCTGCGCAGCTGCCTTGACCGCGGCCAGCGTGACGTCGCCGACCACCACCAGCGTCGCATTGTTGGGCAGCAACAGGTGCCGGACAAAGGCGCGCACGTCGTCGAGCCGTACCGCCGAATCGCCGGCCTGCCAGCCCAGCGTCGGCCAGCGATAGGGATGGCTCTGGTAGCTGGTCGCGAACAGCTGTTGCAGCGCGGGCGACCAGGGCTCGTCGCCAAGTCGCTCACTGCGCAAACGCCGCAGCTCGAGCTGAGCCAGCACCAGCGCCTTGTCGTTGAGCGCCGCCGCGCGCACCCGCTCACCCTGCGCACGCAGCGCGACCTCGAGGCCATCGGTCGCGACCTCGTCGTGAAAGACCACGACATCGGGCGTGGTCCAGGCGCTGGTCTCGCCGCCGACCGCGATCGCCGGTGGCAGCGGCCGCTCGCCTGGTCTGGCTCGCGCTCCGCTCCATAGCAGCCGCTCGGTCAACGCCGCCAGCGTCGGCTGCGTGGCCGGCGCCAGCGCGCTGCCGGCCTTGCTCCAGAGCTGCACGCTGATCACCGGCAACCGGTGGTCCTCGACCACGACGACGTCGAGCCCGTTGGGCAACGCCACGCGCTGGACCGCGATCGCCGGGAGTTGGGCCAGGGCCAGCGCCGGCGTCAGCAGCGAAAGCAGACCGACGACCTCACGCATGCCCTGCCTCCAGAGGAGAGAAGTCATGAGAATATGGAGTGCGTGCCGGCCGTGCAACCGCTCCGCCGGATCGCTAGAAACGCGAATCCTCGTCGGCGATGATGCTGTGGATGTCGGCCGCGGTGGTGCCTTCGAGCACGCGTCGCCGGAAGGCCGGATCCTTGAACAGCTGCGAGATGCGCGCGAGCGCCTTGAGGTGCATGCCGGCCGAGTTCTCGGGCGCCAGCAGCATCACGAAGATCGAGGAGGGCTGGTTGTCGAGCGCGCCGAAGTCCAGCCCCTCGCGCTTGAGCCCGAGCACGGCCGTGATCCCGTTGAGCCCAGCCAGCTTGCCGTGCGGGATGGCGACGCCGTCGCTGATCCCGGTGGACGCCAACCGTTCGCGCTCCTCGAGCACGTCGACCACGCGGCCGAGATCGGCCTCGCTCAGGTGCGGGTCGACCCGCACCAGGTGGGCCGCCAGTTCCTTGAGAACCTCGACCTTGTGCAGCGCCGCCAGCTGCGGAACGATGCGATCGGGCGAGATGAAATCGACAATCTTCAAGCGCTTGCCATCCTGAAAAAAACGAAAACATTGCCCCTTGGCGACCACCAGGTCAAGTGGCGGTGACCGCGCCTGCCAGGGGATGCGCTGCGAACGGGGGCGCGCTACTTGCGCAGCGCGTTCGTGTTGACCTCGATCAGTCCGAAGTTGCTGTCCTTGCGGCGGTAGACCACGTTGATCTGGCTGGTCAGCGCATTCAGAAAGACCAGGAAGTTGTTGTCGAGCAGGTCCATCTGCATGATGGCCTCGTCGATGCTCATCGGCGTCGCCGAGAACTCCTCGGTGTTGGTGATGCGCGGCGAGATCGCGGGCACCCCGACATCCTCGTCCGCGCCCGGCATGCCCTCGACCAGGTTGAGGCGCACCCGGTAGTTGCCGTCGGCCTGGCGCGGCTTGTGGCGCTTGACCTTCTCGCGGTAGCGCTTGAGCTGGCGCTCGATCTTGTCGATGGCGCGATCGATCGACGCGTACATGTCGTCGGACTTCTCGGAGCCGCGGATCAGCAGGCCGCGCGAGTTGATGGTGATGTCGGCCTTGTGCATGTACTTCTCGATCGATAGCACCACGCTGGCATCGCTCGACTCGAGGTCGGCGACGTATTTGGCGATCTTCTCAACCCGATCGGTGGCGTGATCTTTGAGCGCCGGGGTCGGGTCCATCTGACGGAAAGTGACCGAAACCTGCATAACCGTGACCTCCTCGCGCAGATCAGAAGATCTGCTTGCGTTTCGACGACGGGAGTATGCCCATCATCTCGCGGTACTTGGCAACCGTGCGGCGGGCGATTTCGATCTTGCGGCCGCGCAGCAGCTTGACGATCTGCGCGTCCGAAAGCGGCCGCTTGGGGTCCTCGACGGCGATGATCTCCTTGATGTGGTTCTTGACCGACTCGCTGGCGATGTCGTCGCCCTCGGTGCGGTGGATCGACGAGTTGAAGAAGTATTTAAGCTCGAAGATGCCCTGCGGCGTGTGCACGTACTTGTTGCTGGTGACCCGGCTGATGGTCGACTCGTGCATCCCGATGTCGCGCGCCACGTCCTGCAGCACCATCGGCTTCAGGTTGGCGACGCCCTGGTCGAAGAAGTCGCGCTGGTAACGCAGGATCGACTCCATCACCTTGTAGATGGTGCGCTGGCGCTGGTGGATCGAGCGGATCAGCCAGGTGGCCGAGCGCAGCTTGTCGCGGATGTAGCTCTTGGTCTCGCCGCGCGACGCCGCCTCCTTGAGCTGGTTGCGGTAAAAGCGGCTGATGCGCAGCTTGGGCAGCCCGTCCTCGTTGAGCAGGATGGTGTAGTCCTCGCCCACCTTCTGCACGTAGATGTCGGGCGTGATGTACTGGGCCTCGGGCGCGCCACCGCCGGAGTGAAAGCTGCGGCCCGGCTTGGGCTCGAGCTGGGTGATGATCTTGATGGCGTCGCCGATCTCGTCCATCGGCACCTTGAGCGCCTTGACGATCGCCTTGTAGTTGCGACGCTCGACGTCGTGCAGGTGGTCGCGCACGATCAGGTAGACCAGGTCGTCGGCGTCGTAGCCGAGCTGATCGAGCTGGACCAGCAAGCACTCGCGCAGATCAAGCGAACCGACGCCGATCGGATCGAAACGCTGGATGCGATGCCGCACGTTCTCGACCCACTCGATCGGGACCTCGAGATCGTCGGCGATGGCCTCCAGCACGCGCTTCGCCGCCGATGCCGCGGTGACGGCCTCGGACACGACGATCGCCGGCGCGGGTGGCGCGCTCACCACGGCCGCTGGCTCGCCGGCGACGGCCGGGTTGGCGACCTCGGCGTTCGCTACCGGCGCTGGCAGCTCATCGACGGTGATGCTGGCACCCTTGAGGTAGCCGGACTCGTCGATGTCGCCGATGATGCGCGCACCGATGTCGCGCTCCAGTTCCTTCAGGTTGGCCAGCTGCAGCTGCCAGAACAGATGCTCCTGCAGCGTCTCGGAGCGGGTCAGCGTCTGCTCGTAGCTGGGCAGTTCCTCCATGCCCTGGCGCACGTTGGAGCCGGGTGGCTGGTAGGCGTACGACTCGGCCATCGTCTCCCACGGGATGTCCAGGCCACCGCTCTCGCGGTTGCTGGTCTCCTCGCGCTGGACGTCGGTCTGGGCCTGGGCGGGCGCTGGCTCGGTCGACGGTTCGGCCGTGTCGGACGCCTCGCCCTCGTTGCTGGTGCTGCCGTCGGTCGGCTCGGCATCCTGCTCGAGCATCGGATTCTCGAGCATCTCCTGCCGCACCAGCTCGGTCAGCTCGAGCCGGTTGAGCTGCAATAGCTTGATCGCCAGTTGTAGCTGCGGCGTCATCACCAGCTGCTGGGTGAGTTTGAGTGAAAGGCTCTGCCTGAGTTCGAGCGCCATCGACCCATCAAGCAGCGGTTCGATCGAGGTGACGGTTTTTTTTCCGCTGCGGTCGTATTATAGGCCGGTCGCCCGGACGCACCAACTCAATTCGAAGGGGATCGAGCGCGCATGAAGTTTTTTTGGCCGGTCGCGTTGCTGGTACTGCTGGGATGTCGGCCCACGGTCGCTCCCGGCAGCGAGACGCGGCCGCTGCGATTGCTGCTGTTTCCGACTTGCCGCGGCGAAAAGCTTGAATCGGCGCGTGCGGCGCTGGCCAACGCGCTGGCGGCCACCACCGGTCTGCGGGTCGAAACGGTGGTCCCGGTGGACTACCTGGATGCGATCGAGGAGCTGGGGACGGCCAAGGCCGACGTGGCGCTGCTCAACGATCTCGCCTACCTGCTGGCCGAGGACACCTACCAGGTCGAGGCCCGGCTGGCGATCTTGCGCAGCGGTGGCCGGCGCTTTCACCGGGCGCAGATCCTGGTGCGCAAGGACTCGGGCCTGAAGACACTGCACGACCTCGAGGGCAAGCGCCTGGCGTTCGTCGACCCCTATTCGGTGACCGGCTTCGTGGTCGGGGCGCACCTGCTGGCCGAGCAGGGCGTGCGCGCCGGCGCCACGACCTTTGTCGGTTCGCACGAGGAGGTGGTGCGCCAGGTCTACAGCCGCGACGCGGACGCCGGTGCCACCTACGACGACGGCTCGCCCAGCGGCGGCCTGCCGGTCGATGTGCGAGCACGGCTGCAAGAGCGGTTTCCCGATATCGGCGAGCAGCTGGTCGCGCTGGCCAAGTCGGACCCGATCCCGAACGAGCCGGTGGTGTTCCGGCGCGGTCTGGATCCCGCGCTGGCCGAGCGGCTGACCGCGGCGCTGGTCAAGCTGCACGATCAGCCGGCCGCAGTCGAGGCGCTGCGCGTGCTGGACGACATCGTCGGCTTCGATCCGGCCAATAGCGCCGACTATGCGCCGCTGCGCACCATGATCGGCGGCATCGGCAAGGAGACCGAGGAACTGGTCCCTGGGGGCTGGAGACTGCGGCTCAAGACGCAGCAGCAGGGATTTTAGCGTGCCAACGCGAGGAAGATCGTGTTGCCTCCGCGGTCGACCAGCAGCAGGACGCGCTGGCCAGCGCCGGTCGCCGCCTGCTTGAACGCGGCCACATCCGGCGTCGGCTTGCGGTTGACCTCGAGCACGACATCGCCCGGACGCAACCCGCTGCGAGCAGCCGGGCTGCGCGGGCCGACCTCGGTCACCAGCACGCCGTTGACGTCGGGCGACAGCTCGTTCTTCTTGCGCGTGGCCGGGTCGAGATTGCGCACGGTCAGGCCTGACAGCAGTCCCTGCTCCTGCTTGCCCTCGGCCGGCGTCGCGCCGATGGTCGCCTGCTCGTCGATCAGCTCGGCCAGCTCGACCGCGATCTCGCGCTCGCGATTGTCGCGCAGCAGCCCCAGCTTGACCTGCGCGCTCTTGCCCTTCATCGCGATCAGGTTGCGCAGATCGCTCACCTCGTTGGTGGCCTGGCCGTCAATCTTGAGCACGATGTCGCCGCGCTTGAGTCCGGCCTTGGCCGCCGGGCTGCCCTGGCTGACGTCGGAGATCAGCACGCCCTGGCGCGCCTTGACCCCCATGTTCTCGGCCAGCTCGGGCGTCAGGTTCTGGATCGCGACGCCCAACCAGCCGCGGATGACGCGGCCGTGCTTGAGCAGCGCATCGCGGATGCCGATCGCCATGCTGCTCGGAATGGCGAAACCGATGCCTTGGTAACCGCCAGAGCGGCTGGCGATCGCAGTGTTGATGCCGACCAGCTCGCCCTGCATGTTGATCAGCGCGCCGCCCGAATTGCCCGGGTTGATGGCGGCATCGGTCTGCAAGAAGTCCTCGTAGCCGCCTTCGATGATGCCGACGTTGGCACGGCCGGTGGCGCTGATGATGCCCATGGTCACCGAGTGGGTCAGGCCAAACGGGCTGCCGACCGCCAGCACCACGTCGCCGACGCGCACCTTGGACGAATCGGCAACCGCGATCGCGGGCAAGTTTTTCTGCTTGACCCGGATCACCGCGATGTCGCTCTTGGGGTCGGTGCCGACCACCTCGGCCTCGAACTGCCGCTCGTCGCTCAGCTCGACCTTGATCTCGTCGGCCTGCTCGACGACATGGTTGTTGGTCAGGATCAGGCCGTCCGCCGACACGATGACGCCCGAGCCGAGCCCCTGCTGAAATAGCTCGCCGCCCTGTCCCGGCCCCGGTCCCGGCGTCTGCCCCTCCTGGTCGGGCCCGAAGCCTGGCGGCACTCCGAAGAACCGATGGAACGGGCTGCTGCCGTACGGGTAGCGCATGTAGTCGGGGACCTTGATCTCTTTCTTGGAAAAGATGCTGACCACGCTCGGGGTCACCCGGGCCGCGACGTCGGCAATGGTCGAGCTCTCGGGCAGCGGCAGCGGGGCCGCCTGAGCGGTCGCCGGTGTTACCGCGTTGACCAGCGCATCTCCGCTGGCCAGCCCCGGAGCCGGGTGCCGTTGTTGATATTGCTGCATCAGCACCGCGCCCAGGGCGATGCCTCCAGTCAGCACGAACAACATAACAAGAACACTTCGGCGCTGCATGGCGTCACCTCGTCAATCCAACGTTGTGGCGTCAGGTAAACACGGAATGCGGGGATGTCATTCCCCGGGCTGGTCAGTCGAACAGCGGCTGGTAGGCGCTGTCGGGGCAGCCAGGGGCCGGCTGCGAGGCCACGAAGTCGAACGACGCACGTTCGCTGCAGACCAATTCGCGCGTGGTGCCATCGACCCGGCGCACGGTCAGCCGCAGCGCGGCCCGGCTCTGGTGGTTGTTGAAACGGCTGCTGCCGTCGGGACTGAGGTAGCGCACCAGCCGGAACGGCGCGCGATCGCCGATCACCTCGCCGCTGACAGTCACCCGGCTGTTGCGCGCCACAAAGGTCCAGCGACCGAGCGAGAACTGGGCGCGCGTGCCGTGCTGACGGCTGACCAGCGGCCCCAATACGTCGCTGACCGAATTGAAACGAAACGCCTCTCCATCGAGCACCAGCTGGCAGGTCATGCTCACCCGGCCCGGAACGAGTTCGGCGGCCAACGCCTCGAAATAGCTTGCCGGCGCGTTGTCGAAGCTCGGGCAGGTGCACCAGACAAAGTGCGGGTTGAGACGCTGGCCGAACAGGTGGCCCTGCGTCATCGGCGCCGCGGCCAGCTCAATGCGATCTGCCCCGACCCAGAATGCACCGCGCGCCCGGACACTCGGGTTGGTGGTGTAATAGCCCGTCGGCGCCACCCAGCGCGCCAGCCGACGGCTACCGAGCATGGTGAAGCTGTTGCCGGCCGGTGCAAAATCGAGCTCCCAGCCGACCTCTCCGCAGGGTGCGGGAAGGCGCCCCGTGGCCAATCCGTTGCTTAGAAAACCAGCGTCTGCCAGGTGCAGGCCAAAACGATCGCGGTCGAATGTCACCCGCCCGAGTTCGAAGCGCTGGGTGGTCAGCACCGGTCGCTGCGGCTGCGCCTCGTCGCTGACGATCGCCCACAGTCGGCCCTCGCTGCGACCATCGACCCGGTGCAGCAGGGTGTAGCGACACCAGAGCGCGATCGGCCGCGTCGGGTGCTGCACCACGGCATACCAGAGATCGTACTGGGGCTGGCGCCGCCGGGGCGGCCAGCGGAACCGGGGCTGGTTGTCGTCGTCGTTGGCAGGCTTGGTGTGAACCGGCGCACTGGCCATGATCTACCCCTGTACGTTTCAGGAACTCGCGATCGAGTCCTGCTATAATGGATGGTGGGAGCATCGACGACAAGCCCATGCCGCGGTTGTACCTCGCCAGTCTCATCCTGTTCGCGTCGCTGGCGCCACGCCTGACCGCTGGCCAGGCGGCGAGTGCGCCGACCAGCACACCGGTCGCCGCGACCGAGACCGAGGCTGAGAGTCTGGCCGCAAGCCAGGCCGACCTGCCGCCACCAGCGGGAGACGAATTGTTGGCGCTGTCGCCACTGCTCGACCCCGAGGTACGCGAGGTCGTCAGCCGCGCGCTCACTCATCCGGCGCTGCGCGGGGCCCGCATCGGTGTGCACGCGGTGTCGCTGACCACCGGCGCCGTGCTGCTGCGCAAGAACAGCCAGCTGCTGCTCAACCCGGCCAGCAATGCCAAGCTCGCCACCTCGGCCGCGGCGCTGTCGCTGCTCGGGCCGGAATACCGTTTCAACACGATCTACGCCAGTGATGGCGAGGCCGACGCCAAGCAACTGCGGGGCAACCTCTACGTGCAGGGCCGCGGTGACCCGTCAGTCACCACCGAGCGGCTGCTCAACGTGGTGCACGAACTGCGGCTGCTCGGGATCGAAAAAATCGAAGGCCGCATCGTCGTCGACGACAGTTACTTCGACGATCAGCGCGAGGCCAAGGGCTGGGAGCAGGAAGACGGCGACCGCACCTACCTGGCGCCAACCGGCGCGCTGGCGCTCAACCACAATACGGTCGAGGTCTATGTACGACCGGGCGCGTTCGAGGGTGCGCCGGCGCAGGTCCAGGTCGACCCGCCGAGCGAATACGTCGAGCTCGACGCCAACGTCACCACCACCCGCTGGGAGACGCAGATCTTCATGCGCAGCTGGGAGCGCGGCGGCAAGAACCTGGTGCGCCTGACCGGCCGCATCGGCACCGACCAGGGGCCACAGCGAATCTCGCGGCGCGCCGCCGATCCGGGTTTGCATTTCGGCAGCGCGCTGGCTGGAGTGCTCAACGCGGCCGGCATCAAGGTCTCGAGCGCAGTGCGCCGCGGCCTGATGCCAGACCGCGCCAAGACGCTCTACATCGACCGCTCGCCGCGGCTGGCCGAGATCGTCGACGAGCTGAACAAGTGGTCCAACAACTTCATCGCCGAGCAACTGGTCAAGGTGCTGGGCGCCGAGGTCGCAGGCAAGCCCGGCACCTTTGCCCACGGCCTGGCTGCGGTACACGGCTTTCTCGAGGCCGAGGTCGGCTTCGCCCCGGGGTCGTACGTCTGCGAAAACGGCTCCGGACTCAACGACGTCAACCGGTACACGACCGAGCAACTCACCCGGTTGCTCGCCTACATGTACCAGCACCCGGAGGCGAGCGCCGAGTACATCACCAGCCTGGGCGTCGCCGGCGCCCAGGGCACCATCGCCTCGCGGCTGCGCCACACGGCGGCCGAACGCCGGCTGCGCGCCAAGACCGGCACCCTGTCCAACGTCAGCGCGCTGTCGGGCTACGTCGTCACCGCCGACGGCGAGGTGGTCGCGTTTTCGATCCTGATCAACGACATCCAGGGTCGGGTGCGGCCGGTGCTCGAGGTGCAGGACATGATCGGCGAGGCGCTGGCGCTCAACGGCGGCTCTCGTCGCAATCGCGAAAACCGGCTCACGCTGCAGCGGAGGTCGCCGTGAACGCGCTGGCGATCGTGGCGACACTCTGGGTCGGTGTGCTGCCGACCGCCGACGCTCCAGCCGCGGCCGCGGCGACTGACGCGCTGTTCCCGACGCCGCGCGGCCTGGAGCCCAATGTTCGTTTCTGGCTGCGCGTCTACACCGAGTGGCCGACCAACCGGTACGCCATCCACGACGACGAGCAACTCGACATCGTCTACCGCGTGATCGCGGCCAACAGCGGCCGCGAGTCGCTGGTGCGCCAGGCCAAAGCCGAGATCGAGGCGGCGCTGGCGCGGCTGGACCAGAAGCGGCCGACCGCCGAGCAGGGGCTGACCGGCGCCGACCTCGAAGTCTTTCGCGCGCTCGCCGGGTCGACCGATCCCGGGCGCTTTGCTCGAGCCCGGGGCCACGTCCGCCACCAAAAGGGGCAACGCGATCGCATGGCCGAGGCGCTGCGCGAGGCTGGCCGCTACCGCGAGCAGATCGAGGGCGTGTTCGACGAGTACGGACTACCGCGCGAGTTGATGGCGGTGGCCTTCGTCGAGTCGATGTTCATCCTGCACGCGCGCAGCTGGTCGGGCGCGCTGGGCATCTGGCAGTTCCTCAAGGGTACTGGCCGCGAGTACATGAACCTGAACGCGGTGGTCGACGAGCGGCGAGATCCGATCATCGCGACCTATGCCGCTGCCAACTATTTGCGATCGACCTACCGGCGGCTTGGCGCCTGGCCGGTCGCCGTCACCTCGTACAACTACGGCAACAACGGTATGGCGCGCGCCGTGCAAAGCTGCGGCACCACGGACCTGCCGACCATCTTCCGCTGCTATCGCAAGGGCGGCATGGGCTTCGCGGCGCAGAACTACTACACCGAGTTTCTGGCCGCGCTGCAGGTCATGCGTCGGCCCGACGTCTACTTTCCCGAGGTGACGCCACGACCGCGCTGGCGCTACGACGTGATCCGGTTGCCGGCTGCGGTCGCCGCCACCGAGTTGGTCCAGGCACAAGCAATCGATGCCAGCGACCTGGCCGCCCTGAATCCCGCGCTGACAAAAGAAGCGTTGGCTGGCCAGGTCAAGCTGCCCTACGGCATGTCGCTGCGCGTGCCGGCCGGTCAGGGGCCAGCCGCGATCGTCGCCTTTGCCAACATACCGGGTCTCAAGCCAAGCAACGAGGTCGCGGGCAAGACCCACCAGGTCGGGCACGGCGACACCATCTTTGGCCTGGCGCGGCGTTATGGCATCACGCCGGGAGAGCTGGTCGCTGCCAACCAATTGCCGCCCCAGCACAAGCTCGATCCGGGCGTCACGCTCGCCATTCCGGCCAAGCACGCCGGGACCACCCTGCTGCCCGAGGCACGGGCGCTGGCGATCCCGGCGCTGCCCGGCTACACCGGGCCCGCGATCGCGGCGCGGCCGCGGCCGGCCGCAGTCGAATCGGTGGTCGCGCGCGCAGCGGCGGCGCCAGAGGACGACAAGCCGCCGCTGCCGCGAGTGCGCAGTCTGCGCATCCCGGGTGGCCACGCAATCCTGGTGGCAGGACCGGCAATCGCGATCCCGGACCTGGCCAGTCGCGACCTGGCCGCCGAGCTGGCGGTCGACGTCGTCACTGGCAGCCCACCGCTGCCCGACATCGACATCGTCACCGGCCGCACGGCGCCGCCGTTGCCCGAGCAGATCGACCGCCGCGCGGGCGAGGTGTGACACACGGCGCGACCGGCCGCGCGTATTGACAGCCGCGCAGGGCTTGGCGACGATGGCGCCTATCCATACCGTCGCGACTTGTGCTCGGCGGTCAACAGCATGGAGTTGGACATGCAGATCCACAAGGTGTTGGGTCCCGTGGCACTGGTGGCCGCAGTAGCGATCGCGGTCGGCAACTGCACGCCGGCCGTGCGCGACGTCAACGGCGACGGAGTCGAGGATGGCGTTCCGACGACGACCGTGATCGCGCCATCCAACCCGGTGGGAACGATCACCGGCCTGGTGCTCAACGCCACCACCGGCCAGCCATTTCCCGCCGGACGCAAGGTGACCGTCCATCTGACCGCCGGCGGGCTCGGCGGCGGTTCGATCGGTGAGGAGCAGACGATCGAGGACGGCAGCGGCCGCTTCCGCTTCAGCGACGTGCCGGCCGGGGTCGGCGTGTCACTCGAGTTCAGTGCCGAGAACTGCGCACCCGCTTTTGCCCAGGTGCAGCTCGACGCCGCCGCTGGCAACTTCCCGACCGACAACGCACACACGTTCGTCGGGCCGATCGAGCTGATCGAGCTGAGCGGCACCCTGCTCGCCCAGGTGCTGGCGCCCGACGGCCAGCCGCTCGCCAATGCCGACGTCTACCTGGACACCGACTTCAGCTTCTTCGACGACGGAACGCCGAGCGGTCGGTTGCACGCGGCAGCCGCCACCAACGGCGATGGTCTGGCCACTTTTGGCGCGATCCCCGATGCCGCCGTGCTGGCGACCCGCATCGGTACCCGCCAGTACGTGCTGACCGTCCCGCCGCTGGATACCAACGACGACGGCGTGCCCAACTTCACCGGCACCACGCGTGCGCTCAGCGTGGCCACGGTCGCCCTGCTCGCCTCACCGGTCGTGCTGGTGCTCAACTACCCGACCGGATCGCAACCGGTGCACGTGGTGGCCAGCAACGTGGCCGATCTGGTCAACCCGGGCGGCACCACGCCGTTGCCGGTGCCGGTACCCTCGGTGGTGCCGAAGCAGGGCGGCGCCGTCACCGTCGCCTTCAACCAGCCCGTCGACCAGGCGTCGTTCTTGTTCCGGCTCGTCGGCGAGTCCGGTGGTGCGCCGATCCCGGTCACGCCAGCGTTCAGCGCCTACGGCAACGTCGTCACGGTGCCGCTGGCAGATGCTCCCGGCGTCAACGCCGGCCAGGAGTACAATCTCTACCTCGAGGCGCGACCGTCCCAGCTCGGCGGCGGCGCCGCCTACCGCGGCGCGGTCGCCTTCTTCATCACGCCGGCCGTGACCGAGGTCAAGGTCGACAGCTTCGAGCACCACGAGAACAGCGGCGACGGCCTGATCAATACCGGCGACTACATCATGTTCAGGCTCAACGTACCGGTCGGTGCCCGGCGCGACGACGGCACGGCCGCGAGTGCGCTCGAGATGCTGCCGATCCGCGTCCAGGTCGTGGGCGACGTCAACAACAACGGCAGCCAGGACGACCAACCGTTCGAGGCCGCCTATCAGGGCAACCTGCCACCGCCCTATGCCACGGTCTACGAAGAGCTGCCACCGGGTTCCGACTACGTGGCGTCCGGCTATTCGACCTGGCTGCGACTGCAGCTGCCGGCCGCGCTGCCCAACTCGCCGCCCATCCAGCTGACGACCGGCGGCATGATCGTCTTCACCTTCACTTTCAACGACCCGACCTATGCGCTGCCGACCCAACGGCTGCGCGTCGCCACCCCACAGGGCATCCTGCCCGCGCCCAACAACAAGTCGGACATCCTGTCGTTCGATCCATCCGCGCGCGACGGCGGCTGAACAGCAATGACCGACTTCGCGCGTCTGGCCGAGCAGCGCCTGCGTGAAGCGATCGCACGCGGCGAGCTGGATCGGCTGCCAGGTAGCGGCCAACCGCTGACTCTCGACGACGACAGTGCGGTCCCGGGTGAATTGCGAGCGGCCTACCGTATCCTGCGCAACTGCGGGGTCGTGCCGCGCGAGGTCGAGCTGCTCAAGCGCATCGAGGCGGCGCGCGTGCGCTACGAGACGACCTCCGATCCGGCGGCGCGTGCCCGCGAGCTGCGCCAGGTCGAGGAACTCTGCCTCGAGTACAACGAGCTGCACCGACGTCCGGTGCCGCAGGAAGTCTCCTCGCGCAAACGCGATCGTTGATGTGGAGCTGCGTCGGCGGGTGGCCGCGGGCCGCTACTTCGTCCGCTTTGGCCCGGTCAGCTGGGGCACCTTGCGCAGCTCGCCGGTCCGCGGCGCGACCTTGGACGCTGGCCCGGGCTTGAGCCCCGGTCGCGTCGCTGCGGATGCCTTGGTGTCCCCCGACGGCGCGCTGGCTGGTGCGGCCTTGCCGCTGGCCGCCTTTGCCAGCTCGGCCGCGCGGTCGATGTCACCCAGCTGCAGGTAGCTATCTGCCAGCGCCTTCTCGATCGTGCGGTCGCCTGGTTGAAACAGCAGGGCACGCTTGTACGCCAGCACGGCCAGGCCGAGCGCTCCCTTGTCGCGCGCGTTCTGCGCCTCGCGCAGCGAGCGCTGCGCCTCCGGTGCCGGGTCCAGATCGGGCAGCACCAGCGGCGAGTGAAGACCGGTGGCGCGGGCCACGGCGCGCGTCACGCTCGGCTCGACCGGCAGCAACTCGAACTGCCACAGCGCAAACAGCAGCGCCAGTCCGCACGCGGTCGCCGCAACCACCAGACCGCCGCGGTCCAGCCAGGTCGGCGTACGCGGCCCGGCCGCCAGCTCGGCGACAGGTTTTGGCGGTGGCGGAAAGACCTCGCTGCTCCTGGCCGTCTCGGCCGGTGCTGCGGTAGCGGTCGCCAGCCCAGCGGCGCGGCTGAAGTCGACATCCGAAAAGGCGAAGGACAGCTTGACCGGTGTGTACGGCGCGCCCGAGATCGAGACCTCGAGCCCATCCGGGTCGGCGTGCTCGGAGATGAACTGGCGAGCCGGGGGCAGGTACTTGAAGGTAGTGAGCTTGCCCTGGCGGTCGCGAACCAACACGCCGCTGCCACCTGGCGACGGCTCGCCGGTCCCGCCTGCGGTGAGCGCCGTGGCGGGAGCCGCACTGGCGATCGCAGTCGGCGCGGCAGCGGCGCGATTGGCTCCGCTGGCGCCGGCGCCAGCCAGCGGCTGCGACGCGGGAGCCGTCAGATCGATATGGGCAAAGGGATCGCTGATCTCGCCGGGCGGTGGCAGCGTCGACGGTGGCCCATCCGGCCGGATCGGGCCGGCCGCCATGATGCTCGCGCTGACAAAGGCAGGCAGCGCCGACGCCGGCGCTGCTGCCACCAGCGGATTGGCCTCGTAGAATGGATCGCGCGGCGGCCGCGCCACCTCGCCCGACATCTGGGCGTCCCATTCGCGCGCGGCTTGCTGTGTCTGCCCCGGCGCTGGCGCCGCCGGTTCGGCGGTCAATGCACCCTCGAACATGATCGGCTGCGGTATCGGCGAGCCCGCCGGATCGTCGGCCCGGCGCGCAGCAAACATGGTCGCACACTTGGGGCACTTCATCTTGGCCCCACCGGCCGGGATCATCTCGTCCTTGACGCGAAACTTTGCGGTGCAGCCCGGGCAGGTGACGATCATGACTCTGCGCTCCCGACCACCGATACGTACTTTGCTACGACCCGTTTGACGCCACAGCCCTCGAACCGAATGACCAGCCGACCGTTCGGGCCGAGGCCCTCGCGCGCGGTCACTGTGCCGCGACCAAAGGTCGCGTGTTGCACCTGCGCACCGACGCCAGGCCCGCTCTCATCGAGGCTGGCGCGATCGTCGACGAAATCAGCAGCGAAGTCCATATCGATCTCGTCGAGCACGACGTCCGCCCGGCCTCCGGCCGTGGCTGCGACGCGCCGGCTCCCCGACGAGGGGTCCAGGGGTCGCGCCGGATGCATTGCGCGATCGTTGCTCCAGCGCGGTCGCCCGGGTGAGCCGGTGCCAGCCGCCGGCTGCCGCCGCTCGACCAGCCGGGCCGGGATGTCCTCGAGAAAGCGCGAGCGTTGCCCGCGCCGGATCTCCCCGAACGTCTGGCGCGAGCGGGCGTAGGTCAGGCAAAGCTGGCGCCGGGCGCGGGTGATACCGACGTAGCAGAGCCGCCGCTCCTCGGCCAGGCGGTCGACGTCGTCGAGGCCACCGTCGCGCGCCTGCGGAAACAGCCCCTCCTCGAGCCCGCACATGACGACCGCGTCGAACTCGAGCCCCTTGGCCGCGTGCAGCGTCATCAGGGTGACTGGCGGCCCAGCGCTGTTGTCGGTGTTGCCGCCCTCGACATCAGTGGCGAGCGCCGCGTTCTCGAGGAAGGCGCCCAGGTCGTCAGGCAGCCCGCTGGCGCGCGCCTCGGCGACGAAATCATGGGCCGCGCTGACCAGTGCCCCGATGTTCTGCAACCGGTCCTCGCCGTCGACACCGGCCGCGCCCGGGCCGGCGGCCGACTGTTCGAGGGCGGTCAGCAATCCGGAGCGCTGGGCCGCGGTGTGGGCGGCGGCATCCGCCGACACGCCATGCACCTCCTCGGCCATCCCGCGCAGCAGGTCGACAAAGGCCTGCACCTTGGTCAGCGCCGCGGACTTGAGTCCGGCCGCGGCCAGGCCAGCCTGATCGCCCAGCACCTCGATCAGCGGCCGCCGCTGCTGGCGCGTCAGCTCGACCAGCAGACTGCGCGTGGTGTCGCCGATGCCACGCGTCGGCGTGTTGATCACGCGCAGCAGGTCGACGTCCGAGCGCGGGTTGACGCACAGGCGCAGGTAGGCCACCAGGTCCTTGACCTCTTTGCGGTCGTAAAAACGCACGCCGCCGACCACGCGGTACGGTCGCCGGCGCTTGCGCAACACCTCCTCGATCGGCCGCGACTGGGCATTGGTGCGGTACAGCACGGCCACCTGGTCAGGGGCCACACCGCTGCGGATCGCGCGCTCGATCTCGTCGACCACAACCTGCGCCTCGATTCGATCGTCGGGCGTCCCGATGATGCGCAGGCTGGCGCCGCGCTCACCCTGCGTGAATAACCGCTTCTCGATGCGGCCCGGGTTCTGCGAGATCACCGCATTGGCGGCGTCGAGGATGGTCTGGGTCGACCGGTAGTTCTGCTCCAGCCGGACCAGCCGCGCACCGGGGAAGGTCTTGAGAAAATCCATGAGGTTGTCGGCACAGGCGCCGCGCCAGGCGTAGATCGACTGGTCGTCGTCGCCGACCACCGCCACCGAGTCGGCCTGGTGGCCAAGCAGGTAGACCAGCCGCGCCTGCACCCGGTTGGTGTCCTGGTACTCGTCGACCAGCAGGTGGCGAAAGCGCGCGCGGATCGCCCGCGCCGGTGCGCCGTCCGCCTCGAGCAGGCGCAGCGTCTCGAACAGCAGACCGGCAAAGTCGCAGCCGTCGGCGCGGCGCAGCGCGTCGGCATAAGGACCGAGCAGGTCGCGGGCGCGGCGGCCGGGCAGATCGAAGTCCGAGATCGCCATCGCCTCCGGGCCCTGCCCGTCGTTGCGCGCCTGCTCGATGCGGCGGTAGATGGCGCGCGCCTCGAGCCGGCCCTCGCTGCGGCTGCCGAGCAGCTGTTCGACCAGGCGCGCGCTGTCGTCCTCGTCGTAGATGGTGAAGTCGGGGCTGAGCCCGACCGCCTCGCCGTGCTCGCGCAACAGCCGGGCGCAGGCCGAATGAAAAGTGGCCACGGTCAGGCCGCGGCCCGCTCCGGGCAGCAGGTGCTCGACCCGCTCGCGCATCTCGCGCGCCGCCTTGTTGGTAAAGGTGACCGCCAGGATCGATCCGGGCGCAACCCCGCGCCGCTGCACCATGTCGTGGATGCGGTAGGTGATGACCCGTGTCTTGCCGCTGCCGGCGCCGGCCAGGATGCACAGCGCGTGGCTCTCATCGAGCACGGCCGCCACCTGCTGCGGGTTGAGCGCCTGGTCGAGTCGCTGCGCCATCGGTCCCAGGGCTTTAGCAGGCGGCCCGGCCGCCGGCAATCCGTGGCACGCGGAGGCTCCCGGGCGCGGCTCGCGCTGGATAAAGTACCCTGACAGCGTCAGCGATTCGGGCTAAGCTGCCCGTTTAGCGGGGATCGGACATGAGTGTGGTCGACTTCATTCGCCTCAAGGTGCACATCCTGACCGCGGATGCCTACCTGACAGGCACGCTGCTGGTGCCGCCGCGCGGCAACAATCCGTCGGGCAAGGCCCCGCGTTTTCTCGACGTGCTCAACAGCCCGGCGCTGTTTCTCAAGACGCCGGGCGAGGTCTCCAGCGATACTGCGGTGATCCTGTGCGATGGCGTGCGCCACTCGTTCCACGGCGACCCGCCGCGCTCGTTCAGCAGCCTGCATCTGCGGCTCGACAGCGTGTTGCTCGGCTCGGACGAAGTGCCGCCCGGCATGTCCGGGACCGGCCTTGGCAGCGCCGCCGCCGGCGTCCCCGAGAAAATCGAGCTGGTTCTGCGCGGCGGTCTCAAGGTGATCGGCACGGTACGAGGTGGCAGCCGGGCCATCCTGTTCCCGCGTGGCGGCCACGGCTTTATCGCCGCCACCGGCGTGCAGTACAGCACTCCGCTGACGCCGACCGAGCTGCGCGACCTGGCCTTTGCCGCGATCAACTCGCGCGCGGTGGAGAGCGTCATCCTGGTCGATAGCCCGCAAAAAGATCGAAAGTAGCCCGTTCGCGCCCGACCGACCGCCCCACCACCGTCAATTCTCGACGATCGCGACCGTCAGCTGGGCCGGACCATGGGCCGGGATCACCAGCACCTTTTCGATGTCGGCGGTCCGGCTGGGGCCGGTGATCAGGGTCAGGTGGCTGCCCATCACCTCGTGCAGGCGGTCGCCGGGCAACGTGGCGAAGTAACTTTCGAGATCGCGATGGATGTCGCGGCTGCGCACCAGCGCCACATGGTGGCGGCACAACAGCGACTCGCGCCGACGCTGGCCATCGCTGCCGCACAGCACCACGCTGCCGGTCTCGGCGATCAGCGCGCGCGCCCAGGTCACACCCACGTCGGCGTGCTGGCCGCGCCACGCGGTCGCCCAGGCGAGCGCCGTTACCTCGTCGTCAAACACGCGGCAGCGCGTGCTGCTGCGCGCAAATTCGCGCTCCAGCGTCGACCAGAACGGCACGGTCACAGCGCCTCCGTCCTCGGCGCAGACCGTTGGTCGGGGTCGAGCCGAGCGCGCGGGAGCGCCCGCACCTCGGTCCAGCCTGCGGTCAGCGAACTGCTCAGCCAGCGCGGCCAGAGCGGCGTCGAGCGGCGTGCCGCCGCCAGTGCCAGATGGTACAGCCGCGGCCACTGCGTCAGCTCGGCAAACGCGGCGTGGCCAAGTCGTTCGAGCGTGACGCCGGTCGCCTGCTGCGAACGCCGCCGCACCTCCAGGATCAGCTGGCTCAGCGGCACCTGCACCGGACAGATGTCGTCGCAGGCGCCGCACAGCGAGCAGGCAAAGGCGTGCGCGCCGTCGCGCCGGCCGAGCAGCGCGCGCGCCAGCACGACACCGATCGGTCCTGGGTAGACCGCGCCGTAACCATGGCCGCCGATGCGCTGGAAGATCGGACAGACGTTGAGGCAGGCCCCACAGCGGATGCAACGCATGGCCGGCCGCAACACGGGATCGTCGATCAGCGCCTGCCGACCGTTGTCGACCAGGATCAGGTGAAACTCGCGCGGCCCCTCGGCCTCGCTGGCCGGCCGCGCGCCGCCCAGGATCGAGACCGCGGCCGAGGCCTTCTGGCCGGTGGCCGACACCGGCAACAGCGTCAGCAGCGGCGCCAGATCGGTGAGGCGCGGGATCAACTTCTCGATGCCGGTGATCGCGACGTGCAGCCGCGGCATGCTGGTGGCGAGCCGGATGTTGCTCTCGTTTTCGACCAGCACCACCGAGCCCGACTCGGCGACCACGAAGTTGGCGCCGGTGATGCCGGCATCGGCGCTGAGAAAGTGCGGGCGCAGAAAGCGCCGCGCCGCCGCAGTCAGCTTGACCGGGTCGTCCTCGATCTCTTCGCCAAATGCGGTGCGAAACATCGCCGCGATTTGCCGCCGGTTGAGGTGCAGCGCTGGTGCCGTGATGTGCGCCGGCCCCTCGCCGCGCAGCTGCACGATCAGCTCGCCCAGGTCGCCCTCGAAGACCTCGATGCCGCGTGCCGCGAGCGCAGGGTTGAGCGCGATCTCCTCGCTCACCATGCTCTTGCCCTTGACTACCTTGGCCGCGCCGGCGCGTTCCAGGATCGCCAGCACGCAGCGGCGCGCCTCGGCCGCGTCATGGCACCGATGAACGACACCGCCGCGGCTGCGCACCTGTTGCTCGACCTGCGACCGGAGTTCAGGCAGCCGGCGCAGGCAGTCGTCGCGCAGATCGCGGGCGCGATCGCGCAGCGCGGACCAGGTCGGGTTCTCTGCTACCAGCTCGGCGCGCCGGTCGAGGCTGTGACCAAGCGCGCGCTGCAGGTTGCCCTGCAGCTGTTCGTCGCGCAGCAGGTCGCGACTGCGATCGCGGATGTCCTGCCTCATGCCGGCTCTGCGCCCGCGACCAGCAGATCGACGACGTGCCGACCCTGGAACGGCTGGCCACAGCGCTCGGCCCGGCTGGCCAGGTGCATCAGGCAGGAGACGTCGGTGGTGACCAGGGTGTCGGTGCCGGTCGCTGCCAGCGCCGCCAGCTTGGCGTCGGCCATGCTGGCCGACAGCTCGGGGTACTTGACGCTGAAGGTGCCGCCGAAGCCGCAGCACTGCGGGCCGCCCGGCAACTCGCGCAGCTCGAGACCGCGCACCTTGCGCAACAGCGCCCGCGGCTGGTCGTGGATGCCCAGGCCGCGCAGCGCGTGACAGGCGTCGTGGTAGGCGACCGCACCGGAAAACCGGGCGCCGACGTCGACGACGCCGAGCACGTCGACCAGGTAGCTGCAGATCTCGTGGCAGCGCAAGGTCAGCGCCCGGGCGGTTGCGAGTTGGGCGCTCGACAGATCGGGCAGCCCCGCAAAGTGGCGCA